>Ga0209427_10002105_pt1 | contig 23304 bp, 14 predicted proteins | sample DeeMarSWOR136_30_FD_187465 | JGI IMG/M metagenome (GOLD analysis project Ga0209427, IMG submission 187465) | Marine sediment microbial communities from White Oak River estuary, North Carolina - WOR-1-36_30 (SPAdes) (version 2) | ecosystem: Environmental > Aquatic > Marine > Intertidal zone >...
TGCAAAACAAAGCCAAATTTCGAAAAAGTCAAGTCAACGTAAGTGATTTATTAATAAGGGAATACGATCAAATGGACACTTGGTCAATTAGGAAAAAACAAAGCCAAACAAAGCCAAACAAAGCCAAAACGAACCCAATTTTTGCCAATAAAACGCCGATACGAACCCAATTCAAACCCAATTTATCCTGTCGTAGCCTCTGGCGAAGCAGGAAAAAAACCAATTTCACTTTCTCCCAAAGGCTTATAAAAGCAGCCCGATGTCAGGTTTCTGTCCTCGGCCCTCCGCCGATGGACAAATGCGGCCTGACTGATATAATTGGACGGAGAATATCAGTTGATTTTGTCCGGCTATATCAGGAGTCTTGCAGTGAACTACCGAGTATCCTTACTTACAATTATCTGCCTTTTACTGACTTTCCCTTATGCTCTTTTGTACGGAATCGGTCAGGCCCATACGCCAAAATCGGCCGTTTTTGCCTCCATTCCGGCGTCATCACTCGGCAGCAATCAACAATTGCCCGTTGTCGATATTTCCAAAGATACCGCCCGGCATGTGATTATTGCAAAGGGCACCGAAAAAATATACCAGGGCCACCCCACGACACTGCTTATGCCCGACGGCAGGACAATATTTGCGGTCTGGTGTATCGGCCACGGCGGTCACGCCGGCCCAATGGCCCGCAGCGACGACGGTGGCCTGAACTGGACGCGCATGGATGATGAACTCCCGGAAGGTTTCAGCAGTCATTGGAATTGTCCCAGCATCTATCGAATTATGGACCCGAAAGGCAGGGAACGCTTGTGGGTGTTTTCGGCCCGGCCGAACATGCCGCGAATCCTCAGTGAAGATGGCGGCAGGACCTGGCGCGAAATGGAACCATTGGGCGAGGATTTCCATTGCGTCATGACATTCAGTTCCGTCGCCCGCCTCAGGGACGGCAATTATGCCGGATTCTACCATCGCCGAATTGGTGGTTCCCTGCAGGTTCTTCAGACAATAACAAAAGACAGCGGCCTGACCTGGTCCAAACCTCAGGTCATTGCCGAGGTTGAAGGTAAAGCTCCCTGCGAACCCTTCGTCTTCCGCTCCCCGGACGATAAGGAACTTTGTTGTCTGATGCGTGAGAACACGCACAAAGGCCACAGCCTGATGATGTTCAGCAGTGATGAAGGCAAGAGCTGGAGCAAGCCAATCGACACGCCCTGGGGCCTGACCGGCGACCGGCATATGGGCATCTACACACAGGATGGGAGACTGGTAATTGCCTTCCGCGACATGGCGCCGAAAAGCCCAACTCGCGGCCATTTCGTTGCGTGGGTTGGGAACTATGAGGACATCCGAACGGGACGTCCCGGCCGGTACCGCATCAAGTTATTGCATAGCTATGCCGGTTCGGATTGCGGTTATCCCGGTATGGAATTGCTGCCCGATGGAACCATCGTCGCCACCACCTACATCAAGTACCGCCCAGGCAAAGAGAAGCATTCGGTGGTCAGTACAAGATTCAAGATGGATGAAATAGACGCCCTCTATGCCAAAAAGACTGGAAAGAAGGTCAAAGCAATGATTGCATTGAAAGTCGACTTGGCGTTGCCGACAAGTGAGAAGGATCCCACGCCTGTGCCCGGCACGCTCAAGCCGGGCTGGACGCCGTTCGTGGCATGCCGCTGGGCTGACATGTACATGCACGACGCTACGTGGGAAGACGGTTCGGGCGGGAAAAATCCACCGAACACAGCTGGGCTCGATGGCACGGGAGTGCACGTTATGCTCGATTGCGGCAGCCACGGCAACGGGGGATTCGCCGTCTACGGCATGAGCCGCGACAACCTCGGCGGCGGGGGACGACCGACCGGCAAGCCTAAGGGAGACCCCATCGCCAACGGCTGGTTCCACAACATCGACTGGGGAGGAGAGAGAACGGGCGACATCCTTATGCGTATCAATGGCTTGCCTGCCGGCGAATACGAAATGACGTGCTACCACAATCACTGGGAGCCGAGGAAGCAGAGCACGCGCAACAGCCTGGATCAGCCTTCTCGCATGCCGAACATGCCTCTTGTGCATGCCGTGCCGCTGCCCGCCCAACCGCTGCCGGGCTATCGCGGTTGGGACATCGGCACGGGCACGGGCAAAGGTGTTGTATCCGTCAGGGAGGCCCGCGATATTGACGTGACAAGCACGACCTCGGACGCCGAGGTCGGCAAGTCTGTGATTCGGTTCAAAACGGACGGCTCCAATGATGTTTTGGTAATCATCGACGGCGGCAACAACGACTATCCCGACCCGGCTAGGCGGGGACGTGAAGGATCGAAGGCGGTCCTCAATGCTTTTGAAATCAAACAGATTAAACGATGAAGTCAGAAATCTTGATTACGGTTCAGCTATATCAGGAGTCTTTCCATGAAAGCACATATTTGCAATATTAATCTTTTACTGTTTATTCTCCTATTTACGGCGACTGACGTTTCAACATTGTATAGCGCCGGCGAGGACAATTTACGTGCAGTCGGCACGTATGAGTGTATTGGGCTTTATTTCAAATCGCCGGACCTCGGCCGGTGTGGTGTCCGGTTCAGGCAAAAGGAGACATCAACGTGGCGGGATGGTTATCCACTCGTCTACGATCAGCGCGACAATGAGTATCGTGGAAGCATTGTTGGTTTGGAACCGGGCACAGTCTATGATATTAAAATCACTCTTAATAACAAAAGCAGCGAGCTAACATGCACGACTAAAAATGATCAGTTTCCCATAGGTAAGATAACCTACCTAAAAGCCGGTATCCATACCAAACCATTGAGGATAACCGAATCTGGCACACCAAAAGGTTATCATCTAATCACGCCGGCCAAAGATTCTAAAGCAACGATTGACGTTCGAAATGCGGAAGATTACACCTGCGTGATTGATGCTGATTACGTGATTCTTCGCGGAGTTGAATTCAGAAACGCCGCGATTCACGGCCTCTTAATCAAGCCCAAACGACATGATAATGTCATCGAGGACTGTCATTTTACATTCTGGGGCAGGATAGGCGGGCCGAGGACATACGGTAACCGGGGCGGCACAGACAGTGCTATCTATGCAGAGCGCGGGGCGGGCAATCTCACGATTCAGCGTAATTTGATAGAGAATCCCCGAGGCGCTTCGAACGACTGGGATACCGGTCACCCGGCCGGGCCTCAGGCTATTACACTTATAAATTCGAGCGGCGGAAACGTCATTCGATACAATGAGATTCGGTCGACAGAAGACCACGGCTACAATGATGCCATCGGCGGGGGATCCAATTACAGTTTTGAAGGAAGCCCCAATCGTGACTCGGACATTTACGGAAATATCATTTCCAATGTGTGGGATGATGCAATCGAAAGCGAAGGGGCGAACATGAATGTTCGGATATGGAACAACTATATCGAAAAAACGTTCCAGCATATTGCCACTGCCTGTACATCAAAAGGGCCTCTGTATATCTTCCGAAATGTTTTCGGCCAAAGCCGCCGGACTCATCGGGACCCACTTGGCGGAAGCGTGATAAAAGTGGGCGAGCGGGGTGAGTATGGAGGAGGAAGAAAGTTCGTCTTTCATAACACGGCTATTCAACCCAAAGGCGCGTTTCATGTTTTTAGCGGCCATGTCAATCCGAACACAGTTACGCGGAACAACATTTTTGACTGCCCGGGCCGGCTGACATCTTCTCGGCCGGTCGAGATAGAGTGTGATTTTGATTACGACCTGTTTACAGGTATGGATCGAGGCATTGCCAAAGAAAGACATGGTATTCGAGGTAAGCCTTCATTTATAAAATCGTATGCTTTAGAGTTTTATCCCTCTTCAACGACTACTAAGATTCAATGGGGTAAAGTTCCAGTCAAACAGGGAGATAAAACCGTAACCTTGACCGATCCGGTAATGACGGTTCCGAATCCCATTATTGATTCGGGAGCCAAACTGCCAAACTTCAACGATGATTATGCCGGCAAAGCGCCTGACCTTGGCGCCTTTGAGTTAGGGCGGCCGCCGATACGTTTTGGCCGAAGAGCGACGGGTAACCACTGGGCGCCATGGGAACTTCACTAATACGAACGTTTAAAGCTTCGGCTCTTATCGATGGTAATATCTATGTGGAACGGTGAGTATAACAAAAGAAAATCATGTTGGTTTTCGTTTTCGGTAAATATGCTATAAAGTAAATATAAGCACGCTGCTTCCACCGCCATTTTTAATCCAGAAGCAGGTAATCGGAAATCCCAAGGTCTAATTCAACTTGCGGTACGCTGTTAATTTGCCGTATTTCTAATCTACCAGCTTGTTGCTTGTGTAAATGTCCCTTGAAATATCCCGCTTTTCGAAGGCTGCGAACGCCCCGAATTTCAGTTTTTCCCGGGAAACGAACAACCAGGTTCTCAATAGGTTCGTCACGCCAGTTTATAAGAACAACGATATCTCCTTCAGCGCCGCATAAGTACTGTGTTTCGACAAGTGGATCAGAAGTCCGGACAGGCGAGACCACATCTGCCCAAATCGCCGGAAGAATCAGAAAGCGTCGAATATTCTCAGGAAAGTCTGTCGGCAAAATCTGAGATGACCTGGTTATAGCAGGCTTAAAATAAGCAATGCCGGCGAGCGTACCACAATAAACCGCTCTTCCCTTTCCGAATTTATTGACTATCAGGCCTGCTGAATTGTCGGATACGTAGTTGCCAAGGATATTAGCTCCTGATTTTGGATTTAGTGTTTCACGGTAGAGGTAGGCCGGCAGAATTATCTTGTCCATTGTTTCATCAAGCGATCGGGCAGCCAGTTTATCATAAGGTTTCATCCCGCTTAAGGTCTGCCGAGGCCGAATATGTCGTGTGTGTCGTACGAGCTCGTGCCCTTTAATGCCATACATTTGGTAAAGCATTTTCAGAGGTTGATGATATTGATCCAATAGACCTCCGCCGCCCGTGGCATAAACGATGCCGCCGTTCTTTACCCAGTTCATAAGCGGTTCTACGGCAGAGCGAAGCATCTCAGAGCCGACAATGTATAAAACTCTATATTTGCTGAGGCGTCCGTCTGCAATATCTTCGTCAGTGATCAAGTCCACAGGGTACTGAGCATGGCGCAGCGCCATCCATATTGCCTTTCGTTCTTCGTTGTTGGCGTTAAACTTTGCGCTGTAGAGATGTCCGCCACCACCAATATCCTCGGTATCCCATGTGTCGGCTGCACCTGAGAGCATAATAGCTATCTTGGCTTGTTGGGGCATTGCAGGAAACAGACGATGTTCAACGGCACCAACATCATGTATCACATCGTAAATAGCCTGGTAGGTTCTGGGGCTGTCCATTACACTGACGTAATCCCATGTAGTCATTACCTGCGCTTCCGTGTGGAAATGATTTAGAATCTTGGCGCCATGAGCCAAACCGAGCGTGTTCATTCGGCGAAAGTTATCCGGTGAATTGCCTGTGAAGGGCATGACGTAAAACTGCGCCGGTGCACCGTGATAAGAGCCCGCCAGACGAATAGCATCCAGAAGAAATCCATACACTTGTGGTGAGACTTCGGGTATCTGCCACCACCAATCTTCGGTCCATGTCATTGTCATCGCTGAAGACCGAAAAGGCCCAATCCACTGTCGCACGTCGGGCCAGACATTCATGTGCGGGCTAAAGTTGGCGCCGGTCAGGACCTGTTTGCCGGGGTGTTTGTTTTTGAATTCCTGAGTTCGTGCGGCCAGCTCTTCGTACCAGAGTCGATACCTGTAATTAGCGGACTCATAGTATTGCTTTGGTTTCTCCGTAAGGGAAGGCATAATTTTGACGAGCTTCCACTGTTCTTCTTTACTCAATTTTTTTGCCTTTGCGAGCTCCTTGTCAGGAATCAGTTCAAGGGGATTGAAGCCGTTCTTTCTCAGGTAGTCACGAAAGCGATGATTCTGCTCTTCAACCGGCATTTTGAGGGATATCCAGATTTCATCACCGAAATTACCTTCAACTGTGTCATCAGGATAACCGTTGTATTCAAGGGCCTCAAGAATCTGTGGCTGTCCTCTTGTTATGAATACGAATTGTGTGGGCTTGCGTCCTGTTTTGGGGAACTCGTCAATAAAATCGAGCTGCCATTGCAATGCCTCCTCAAGTGTATAAATTCGAGAAGCAATCTCAGGCCGCGAAGGGATTAGAAGTCCAAGCGTGGGTAAGAATGGTTGACTTCCATTCCAAACACTGTAACCGAGTATCCAGGGATAACTGCGTTCAGAGCTCTTTGTGAGCACGGGCTTATGGATTTCGATACGGCGGATGATTCGTTGCTGTCGGCCTTCGGCCACCTCCGCCAGCAAGTGTAATCCGGGTTTATTATCCGAAGTTTCAACGCCACAGAGTACCGGCGAAAGATAAGTGTCCGGGCTGCGTGTACCTCGTAAATTCATGCCGCGTCCTATGTCAACCCAGGGCGATTGTTGGCCGGGTTTGAGCCACTTATCAGAAAGTTTATTGCGATCGCCTTCCTGACAGCCAACATACGTTGTCCAACCCGACCAGCCGAACGGTTTGTTACTGTTCGGTACTACATGTACACGAATAAGGATTTTCGAATCGTCTTTGCGGAGATTTGTAAGTCGAATAAAGATCTTTCCCGGACCAACAAGCTGCTGGGGAAACGCCATTCCGACCATTACTGATATCAGGACAAATAAGAGTAGAGCATAAGAAGTAAAAGGTACTTTGTATGTAAATCCGGTCATCGAGCTACGACCATGAAAGGATCTTCGGTAGTACATGGCTTTCCTGTGGCATGGATGATTCATATCGGTCTCCCAATATTTGCTTTACTCAGAAAGGAATCACCTCCTTAAAGAAGGTGTCCGCCTTTTCAGTATTCATCAAGTAGTTCTGAATGACACGATGAACGACGGCATCGTTATTGCACTTCCAACTATACATCAGAGGTATTTTATTTGTCAATTTGTGTCTTTTCGTTTGTACACAATCTCTCCACCCACAATCGTGAAATCCACCTTTGTTGACATAATTTGGTCATGTGGTATGCTCATCAGGTCACTGTTGAATATTACTACGTCACCCAGATAACCTTCTTTTATCATGCCTTTGCGGTCTTCCATGAATTCCGCATATGCCGAGCCCAGAGTATACAACTCGATGGCCTTCTCCATGCTTAGTTTTTGGTCCGGGAACCATCCGTTACCCGTTTCGCCGGCCCTGTCCTTTCGGGTGACCGCGGCATACAAACCTTCCAGTGGATTGGTTGGCTCGACGGGATAGTCAGAGCCAAACGCAATCATCGCTCCCTCATTCAACAGCCGCTGCCAGGCATAGGCCCCTCTGCAGCGCTTTGTGCCGATTCGTTTTTCGGCAAAACGCTTGTCCGTTATGCAGTGGGTCGGCTGCATTGATGCAATTACCCCGAGTTCCGCAAATCGCCCAATATCATCATCAGCAAGTACCTGTGCATGTTCAATGCGGTGCCGGCTGTCCCGCTTGCCGTTGAGTTGTTGTGCCTTTGCGCAGGCGTTGAGGACCCAATGGTTGGCCTTGTCCCCGATAGCGTGAATACCGAGTTGAAATCCGGCTTTATCTAAAGTCACTACCAGCTTTTCAAGCTGTTGATATGACATTTGCGGTAAGCCTTTTGTCTGGGGAACATCCACGTAGGGATCAAAGAATAGGGCCGTGCCGGAACCGAGAGTGCCGTCGATAAATCCTTTCAAAAAGCCGAATCTTATCCAGTTGCCCTCTCGGGGATATTTCTTTTGAAACATGGCATAGCGTTTCAGTTTTTGTTTGTCCGCCGTCAAAGTTCCACTAAGGTATACGCGCAATGTGAGTTTGCCCATATCCCTGAACCTCTGATATATATCAGGGTTTTCCCATGAGGGCACTTGTATCGATGTGAGACCACACCCTGCGGCCATATCAAAGGCCGCCTGCCATCCGCGCATAAGTCGCTCTTGTTTCTCTTTCGGTGTTCGTTGGATGGGTATCTGGCCGTATTTCAACAATGACTGGGCCTTTTCCTTAAAGATACCGGTGGGTTCTCCGGTGACCGGATCCCGTTGTATCTCACCACCGAAAGGATCAGGCGTATCCTTTGTAATCCCGGAATTCCTGATAACATAACTGTTGACCAGATCCGAGTGTCCATCGGCGCGGGATAATACTACTGGATTATTTGGTGCCACCGGATCTATCAGCTCCTTTGTGGGCCACTGCCTGTTATAAAACATTTCATGTTCCCAATTGCCGCCGCGTATCAATTCTCCCGGCCGGGCTTTGGCTACAGCCTCTTTGACCTTTTCGGTAATTATTTTCGGATCTCGAATGTAACGAAGATCGATATAATCCGGGTCGATAAAATCGAAATGAATATGGGCATCATTGAAACCAGGAACAACAAGTCTGCCTTGCGCATCAATTATTTCGGTAAAACCTTCTTTGATATATTTATCGATGGCTTTGTTTGACGTGACGGCAATAATTTTTTCACCCTTGAAGGCTATTGCCTGCGCGCGGGCATTGTCCCGGTCGATAGTAACAACCTGGGCATTCCTGATCACCAGGTCCGCCGCCGGGGGAACAGGTTTCTCGACGGTGGCTTTGGGAACCGACAGTTTTCTCCCTGTACTTTGACTTCTGAGAATCTTGACGGCATTTTCCCGATAAACTTTCCTGAGTACCTGGTCGTTCAAAGCCAGACCGTATAGAGGCCAATGGTAGCTGAATTGATCCCATGCATAGAAGTGTTCATCGGCCGATTCCAGAATGCGAAAAGTAAGCCGATACATACGTGCATTAAATCCCATGTCTGTCCCGTAAACGAGCCGGTCTTGGTATCTCTCGTAAAACCGGGCAACAAACCTTGGAATGGCGGCCGTCTCGGCATACCGGGCCGAGATATCCGCATACAGATTAGGATACTCGTCGAAAAGTCTGCCGAGCAAGTTCAAATCATGGGAACAGTTGGCAAAGTGGCAGGCAATAAATGTTGTCCCGGGATGCCGTTTAATCCCACGCTCCAGGATTTCCAGCATGCCGCCATGGTTCACAATGTCCGGCTGATTGTCTAACCTCCATTTGTAGGCATTCATCAGACCATCGTTTTGGGCATCCATTGGCTCATACATCCAATACGGATCGGCTACATGGATATTCACCGGCATCTGCAATTCCGCACATTTCTCCAACAATGGGTCCATACGAGTATCGTCGAGGTGCATTCCTATGGCCTTCGTCGGCTTGCTGTAAAACAGGCCCCTGCCCTTATCACCGAGTTCGCCAACTCCGCGGGAGCCGACCTTATGACAGCGTTCTAACTCTCTTACCGCTGCGGGTCCGAAACCGGGCTTATCATAACCTGTGTAGTCCAATCCGCACCATACCTCAAAGCGCTCCGGATACCTTGCATATCTGACATAAATATCATCGAACGCCTTGCCTGTTGTCCCCGTCATTATGATAGCCTTGTCAATCCCCACCTCATCCATCAGCCGGACCCATCCGGCAATCTGATCGTCAGTCTTCGCGTATACATGGGCGTGCATGTCGATTACGGGATATTTCGCCTTCTTAACCGATGTCTGAGGAATCTTGTATATAGACCTCGGACGATAGTCCTTGAGTAGTAATTCCTCAGGTGAAGAGGCATCTTCTGCACAGATCACTTGTGATGAACAGGTAATCATGAACGATAAAATAACGACTAAGACAAGGCGGCTGCTTTGACAAGCGATTACAGGCCTCATGACACACTTCCTTTCATAATGTATTCGTCGATCTCTCAAGCCCCGGCGTTAATCTCAAGGTTCATTCATAACTCTCATTCTTTGTCTTCTTCTCCAGCCTTTTGGTACAGTGGTCGATTGTCCGGCGGTACATAAGTACCCTCAAACTCATACGGTCCAACATCAACGGCAATCCCGTTGGGCCGCCTGATGCCGTTGATGTCGACTTTGGGGGCAGAAATGAAGCTGCCGGCATCAATCGCCGGGCTACCCTGTTTGTGACGCATGTCGTATTCGAGCGGATTGCGAAAAAACAGGTTCGGATCTTTTACAACGATGTTGTGGTCAACCTTATTATCTATTCCGGGGTAACTTATTTCCGAGTCGACGAGATTGTTGCGTATCACGGTGTTCTTACTTATCGTTTTGCCATGCGTGGTGCCAAGCATAATCCCGGCCAACATACGTCCTCCGTAGGGATTGTACGCCAGGTTGTTAATTATGACGCCGTTCTGGCACCCCCCTATTGTGATTCCATGATGATGCCGGACAAGGACAATATTGTTCTCAACCCGCCAGTTGATCGCGGGAATATCAAAGTTACAAATTCCCTGCGGATGACCAATTAACGGATTGCTGACCGCGTTGTCCCGTGCAATCACGGAGTTGCCGCGTACCACAGCATTCAGGATAGGCGTTGTCTTGTCCGTGCCGCGGTGGAACTGGATGCCGTCATCGTGGTTGTCGTTCACTCTGTAGAAGTACTTCATTGTGTTGTACAACAGGGAGGTATTGTCGGCTGAACAAACAATCCCGTCACCGGCGATGTGTTCGATGGAATTGCGCTCAACAGTAAATTTGTCACCACTGATTATAATACCATAATCAACATATCTTAACGTGTTATTGCGGATCTTAATTCTTTCTCCAATGACGGAAATCCCATAGCAGACCAGGCTGTCCCATTGCTTAGCCGACCATGAAGGGGCATCCATTGAGGAGTAGAGCGTGTTGTTTTCGATTACAAAGTCGGCACTCGGCCCACCCCAGTCCACCACATATATGATGCGGTCGCGTTTATATTCAGGGTCGAAACTGGGTGAGACTGTAAGACCTCGAATGATCCACTTTTTGGCGGCCGAGAAAAAAATGCGTCTCACTTTTGGTTTGTGTCCCTCTTCTGCGGCAATAGTAATAAAGTCGTCGTTATGAGCCTGGCGGCAGTAAATCTGGCCATGATAGCCCGAACGAAGCAGGATAGTATCACCGGCCTTCACGGGCGCTTGTGGATTTTTGAGGCGGCCGGCAGTGTCTCGCGTCTGTATTAGATTCTGTTCAAATACCTGCTCAACAGTTCTCCACGGGCGCTCTGCGGAACCATCGTTATTCATGTCTCCCTTCTCAGGATCAACGTAGAAAATCGCTCCGTGCAGGATACTGGCCGCCAAAAACTCAAGGGCGATTGTTACTAATAAGCTTGAAGCATACAATCTCATCATAACACCTCCTGGCCGTCTCGGCTACGTGGGTAGTATAAGTTTACTTCTCTGCGAACGGGCAGGGTGTTCAACAGACTTTGTATACTTGATATGACAGATAGACTGAGATTCCATTATACACCCTGCAGAACTCTATTCACCTAAATACGCCGGCTTGATTTGCCAACAGCAGATTATACAAGATTCGGCTGAAGTGTCAACGTATGCGGTGCATCTAATTGTGAGCAACCTCCGATTTGTTCTTGCTGAGAATCCGTAGAAGAATTATAATAATGTGCTGTTGTGCGTTCCGGGAACTCCAGACGCAAGAGACAGAATATTTCTACGCGGGACGGACTCATTCGGAGGCAATAAACATGGAAAAGATAAATAAACAAATCCGGATGAATATTTGTACTGCGCGAAAACAGAGCATTCGGCGACTATTGATTTTGTCTGTTTACACTTCATTGGCCGTCCTTGTATTCTCGTCGACGGTTGCCTCAGCGGCCGTGTTCCAGTACAGCGTACCCATAGAAACGAGTAAAGGTGAGAAGGCGGCATTTCTATGGATTCCTTCCGACGCAAAGCAGGTGCGCGGAGTTGTGGTCGGTGGTATGACACTGATGGAGCGGGAATTTGCCAAAGATAAGTGCATCAGACAGGCGTGTGCCGATCAACAGTTGGCCATCCTTTTCCTCAAGTGTGGATTGGGCCAGGCAGACTTACAGGAAGTATTAAATGATCTGGCAAAGGTCTCGGGCTACCATGATCTGATAGTTGCGCCGCTGATGTTCATTGGGCATTCGGCCGGCGGGCCCCAGGCTAAAGCTCTCGCTGTTAAGATGCAGGCACGCTGCTTTGGATTGGTACAGTATCGGGGCGGCGTGCCGTCAGGTACGGATCCGGTCCCGCCCGGTATTCCTGTGCTGATGATGGTGGGTCAGTTTGATGAGTTCGGCGGGACGATGCGAAATGAGACCGGCCGTGAGACCTGGGAAGGTGGTCGGGATGCAGTTGCCGCCTTCCGCGCACAGGACCAGCGCCACCTGGCGAGCATCGTGGTCGAGCCGGGCGCGGGACACTTCGCATGGACCGGCCGCAATGCTTCGTATCTGGCGCTCTTCATAAGAAAGGCGGCAGAGGCCTGTATTCCGGCAACGGGGCTGATGAGTGCAGAGGAACCCATAGCGCTAAAGAAGATTAACCATAAGACCGGTTGGCTGACAGATTTGACCATCAAGACTAAAAGCGAGTTTGATCCGGCCCCTTATGAGAAGTACCGAGGCGATAAGGCCAAAGCCGCCTGGCATTTCGACAGGGAGATGGCGGAGGCCACCATCGCTTACCATGCCGGGGGATTCGGCAGGAAGGACCAGTTCATAAAGTGGGACGACCCGTACTGGGTGGATGCCGGGACGCGTTTCTTCTTCACGAAGTTAAAATGGGTGGGCGACGGGCAGACGTTTGAGGTGCACCCTGTTTATGCCGACGTATATCCCTCGCAATACAAAGGGCGGGGACCTCGCTGGCCCAATGCCGGCAAGCCTGTGGGCCGCTCGAACGCGCCAATCCTCGTAAGGCAGGTAAGCGGGCCTGTTATCGCCACGGGGCCGCACAACCTGCGTATACAGTACGACAACCTGGCTCCTGCCACCGAGGGCTCGCGTGTGACTTTCATGGCCTATAGCACAGGCGACACAGAGTATCGTTACACCGAGTTAGTTGGCATGATGCCGCGGGGCTTCGCAGGCCTTAAGAAGGGAAAGGAGCAAACCATTACCTTCCCACCGTTGGATAACCTGAATGTAGACAGCGGGCCGATAAAGTTGAAGGCAACAAGTGATTCGGGCTTGCCGGTGGAATACTACGTCGCGTACGGTCCGGCCACCATTGTGGATGGCAAATTATGTATAACAAAGATTCCCGCTCGCGCTAAGTTTCCGATCGAAGTGAAGGTAGTGGCTTATCAGTTTGGCAGCGGTGTCGAGCCTCTGGTGAAAACGGCCGCGCCGGTAGAGCAGACGATCCGGATACGTAAGCCGTAAGTGATAAGTCTTCGATAAAACCTTACAGCAAATTCAAACGTTGCCCCTGAATTACAAGGCGAGCGATAACGTGGCCCTTGAGGTCGGGGCAAATATATTTTTCGGCGATTACCCCAATACCTTCTTCGGCCAGTTCCAGAACAACTCCAATATTTATGCGGCTGTTCGTTACAGCTTCTGAGAGGGATTAACTGAAGACTTGCGGCGGGAAAGTTTTTCCCTGTGTTCAACAAATTGCATACGCTACGATGCTAATTCTATTTATCATCGTCGCTGAAAGTTACGTGGAGGATATTCCTTGTACAGCTTATAGTAATTAGTCAGCAATTCAGTCTCTGCTTGTTTTAGGGATTGCACAGTGCCAACAGGTAAATAAGAAATTCTGATACCGCCATAGTGGATTATACTGTAATTGTATAAAGGCCAATGTTCACCAGAACAGAAGGTCTCAGCATATTTCATATATCTACTGCTAAGATTTTGTCTCGTTTGTCCTATATACAGGATAGTGCTTTCGGATTTGACTCTCGGTATCTTTTTTTCACAGACAAAGACGTACACAACATTTGAGGCGTTCTTTGCTTCTTGAGAGCTAAACACTTTTCTGAATTCACGCAGAATATCCTTTTTAGATTTATGGCTTTGGATTTTGCCAGGTAAGGTCAGGCAGGAACGAAAGAACTTCGATAGTGTTAACATATTTTATCTCTTTTGTACTTGAAACTTTTAATGAAGTTTAGCATAAGCAAATGTATATCCTCGCTCATATACAGCATGTGCAACAAACTACGCACATTACGAGGCTGGTCGGTCAAATTATTCATTTAGTCTCCACTATTTCGATGGTTGGCATTGAGAGATAGAGTATTGGCATTTCGCCGGATTCTGATGTGAAATAGGGGATGTGGTAGATGCCACAATCGAGTTTTCCGGCACCTGTGGCGTCAACCTGTTTGAAGCCTTTTCCCTCATCGAGATACTCGGCCCAGATATGTCCACTGGTGCCGTAGAGCCATCCTCCGACCTGCCGGCACGGGATACCGGAAGCCCGGCTCAAAGTGATAAAGCAATCGGCGAAATCCCAGCACTGGCCGAATTTCTGTTTCAGTACCTTCTTCACTCCCCATCGAGACCCGGTGACGGGCCCGCCGAACTTGATGTTCTTACCGGGCGCCAGCCATTCGAGAATTGCCTGAACTTTATCTTCGGTCGTGCGTTTGCCTTTAGTTACTTTAGAGGCAAGGGCGATAATTTCGGGATCGTTGGAAGGGAAGAATTGCGTTGGTGAAAGCAGCGCCCGGTCGGTTTTTCGCGTTTTCGGCACGAAACCGGATTCATCGGTAGTAATCTGCATTGTGACGGTGACGTAAGGGACGCCCAAAATCTTCGGTGGATTTCTAAAAAGGTAGGTCACCACGTCATTTTCAGCAGGTTTACTGGCACGGGAGGCAGGGGTGAATTCATAGACCGCTTTCGATTTGCCAAGGTCGGGGGAGCGCATGGTTAGAGAAGTGCCAAATTGGAAACCCTTTGAAAGTCTTGCTATTTCAGACAGGGCCTCTTTTCCCGGATTTTTGGGGTCAGTCGCCATAAACATATTAGACAGTTTGTTGAATGACATATAGTCGGATTTGTCAACTGTGGAAATCTGTGCCGTAATGCGATAGTGAATCCGGCCGGGCTTTTTGAGAAAACCAAGCTCGTATGAGGTCTTGGTGGCAAGGGCGGGATCATTTCCTACGAATTCGATGATCTTTTTTCCGGTTCTGAGGCAGAAGGCGGGATGTCCCTTCATGTTTGAAATTACGGTATAGAGTTTTGTAGCGTCTGCATCCGTTGCAGCATCGAGGATGTTCACCTGGATGGGTGAGCCGTGGACGGTCAGGTATGTATTGGACAGCTTCTCAATGGATGCTCCGAGCCTTTGGCCAATGGCTGCCGTTTGATTTCGCGGGGCTACGAATGTCCTGGTAACAAAGCAGCCGAAAGGCATGTCCTTGAAACACTCGTCCGCGGGTTCACCTGCCTTAGTCAAGAAAACTACACAGGCAAGCACAAGGACTGCAATCGATATTACTATAAACCGTTTCATTTTGTTTCTCCTGCCCGGCATAATAATATACAGCACTTTCTGTTATCAGTTTAGTCTGTCGGAGATAGAATGTCAAGATAGAAACGGCGTATAGTATGCAACGGGTGGCGTCCGGGTTTTAGACGGGAATTGCGGATTAACGTCAATTAGTAAGCTTTTCTTTTTTGCCGTGATATTTTACTTGACAAAAATTATTTTTTGGTTATAGTCACATTACCATTACTGAATACCAGTTGTATTCTTTGGGGAGATAAAGTATAGAAACCTTTGGAAGGGCCTATAAAATGAGGCTTTTTCCTGTAAGCAAGCCCGTGAGTTACCTTGCATTGGTTGCGGTCGTTGTGCTGGTTATCGGTGCGATTTTGGCGCGCTACTTTTGGGCTTTTCACACGGCGGTGGAACGACGAAATGGACCGTTCGGCCAGGAAATATATGTATGGCAGCGGCAGTGGGGTGCTGTTGTTTCAAAAGCGCTTAATCAGGCGGCCGGTCAAGCGTCGAGCTTTTCAGTTCTTGCGGCGGAAGTGAGCTGGAAAGGGAGCGAAGTAGACCGCGAAGTACGTGTGGCCATTGATTACGAAGCCTTGAAAGCGACGGGAAGGCCGGTGGGATTTGCGCTGAGGATTGGACCGTATTCCGGCCCATTTGACAAGCGGGGTGAAGCAGCAAATTTTCTGACCGGTTTTGCCGGCTCGTTGATTGCAGAGGCCCGCGAAGCTGGTGTGGAACCGGTCGAGCTGCAGATAGATTTTGACTGTGCCGAATCCAAGCTGAATGGATACCGGAAATGGGTGGAGGCGTTTCGAGAGAAAATCAGCTCTGTTCCTTTGGTCATTACCGTACTGCCGTGCTGGCTCAATGAGCGGGCGTTCACGGCCCTTGCGCGGGCAGCGGACGGATTTGTGCTGCAGGTCCATTCACTGGAGCGGCCGAAAGGTCCGGAGGCTCCCATTACATTATGTGACAGCAAAGCGGCGGTTCGCTGGGTCGAGCAGGCTGCGCGCAACGGCGTTCCATTTCGTGTGGCGCTGCCGACATACGGATACTTGGTGGCATTCAACAAGGAAGGCCGGTTCATCGGCCTTACGGCGGAAGGGCCGTCACGAACGTGGGACGAGGGGACGATTCTTCGTAGTGTCAGTTCGGAGCCAGGGGCGATGGCCCGGCTTGTGCAGGGCTGGCAGGAAGACAGGCCCTGCAACATGCAGGGTGTGATATGGTACCGGCTTCCCGTAGAGACCGACAGCCTGAACTGGAAATGGGTGACACTTTCGGCCGTCATGGCCGGTCAGATACCGCGCGAGGAGCTGCGGGTGGAAGTGGAGTATCCGGAGCCGGAGCTTGCGGAAATTGTATTAGTCAACGATGGGGAAACCGACCAACCGGCTGGAGCCAAAATTGAAGTTGGATGTAAAGGAGAAGATGTTATCGCTTCTGATGGCCTGCGTGGATATGCTGTAACAAGGACAGATACGGGGAGCATTTGTCTTGAGTATCGTGGGGAGAAGATATTTTCAACAATCAGGGCTGGTGAGCGCTGGAAAATCGGATGGATACGATTAAAAAAAGAAATGGAGGTCAAAACCCATGTTAGTTCGCTTCAACCATAAAATTGTCGTTATAGTAATAATCCTATGCTTATCGGCAGGAGCTTTGCAGGCATGTGGGCCGTCTTTCCCGAACCGCGTGCTTTTAGGCGGTGACAATGCTGTGCTCAAAGCCCCTGTTGCGAGTTTCCGGGAGGAGATTGAGCGTATTGAACCACCTGTCCCGCCGCGATTCAAGGCGGTTCCCCCATCGAGAGGACAATATCGTCAGCAGACGGCGGTTGCAGATGTGGATGACCTTAAAAAGGCACTGGCTGAGGAGGGTGTCCCCGTGGGTGAACGAACAAAGATTGTGGCTCAATATCGGGCCGTACGCGAAGCTCTGTTTGATTGTGTGCAGGCCAGAAACAACAGGAGTTTCGAGACAATGAAAGGAGCAGGGGAAGATAAAACACCCGAATCCCGGTTTAATCTGCCGGCCATTCCTGACGGACTGCCCGGTGAGTTCGAGGATTATTTGCGGGGAGCGATTTTCTACCACCAGGGGAACAGGAAGAAGGCGATCGATGTCTGGTATAATCTTCTGAGTCGTCCGACCCATGAGCGAGCATACCGGTCTACATGGGCTGCGTTTATGATTGGCAAGCAATTGCTGGCGGGGCAGGCGGCCTCGGCTATTGAGTGGTTCCGGTATGTTCGTGGGCTGGCCGAAGAAGGCTTTGTAGACAGTTTGGGGCTGGCATCTTCGAGCTTAGGCTGGGAGGCTGGTGCGGCGCTGGAGTTGGAACAGTATGATCAGGCCATCGAGTTGTACGTGGCCCAGATGGCAACAGGTGACCCGACGGCAATAACTTCGCTTCAATTAGCGGCTTGTTGGGCTTTAGGAAAAGAGGATCCCGAAATCCTTGCACAGGCTGCTGGGAATCCTACAGCCCGGCGGGTGATTACGGCTTACATGATATCGCACGGAGGCCGGTTCCACAGTAAACCTCGGGTTGAGACAGCGAGAAGGTGGCTTGCGGCGGTGGAAGCAGCGAATGTTGACGTTGTGGAGGAAGCCGACCATTTGGCCTGTGCAGCATACCAGGCAGGTGAGATGGAACTTGCAAATCGCTGGGTGGCGTTGGCGCCGTCCGATGCTATTATAGCGAGGTGGATTCGTGCCAAGCTGCTGCTGCGAGCGGGAAAGGTTCCTGAAGCGGCCGAACAGCTTAGGTATGTCGCCCGACGATTTCCTGATGCGAAAGAGCGCGGCAGCCAAGGCCGTTTTTACTACTGGGCAGGTATGCGTTTGTCCGTCGAGCCGATTGCTAAAACTGTGCGTGGCGAGCTGGGCCTTGTATATCTTGGGCTGAGTCACTATGTGGAAGCTTTGAATGTGCTGCTTTCGGGCGGGCACTGGGAAGATGCGGCCTATGTGGCAGAGCGTGTTCTCACGACTGATGAGTTGAAAGAGTATGTTGATAGTGCCTGGCCGCCGGTGGAATCGGCGGGTGATGGTGGGGATAGTGAAAGTGCTTCTGACGATGAGCGGCGTTCAGTCTGGGTAGGGACAAGGCTTCGATATCTTCTCGCTCGTCGTCTTTCGCGTATAGGGTGTTTTAGTGAGGCCCGGCCTTATTACCCTGCAAGATTGCATTTGCTATTTGATACTTATGTTCGTGCTGTCCAAAGAGGTGATAATACATCCATGCCGAACTGGGAGCGGGCTATAGCTCTTTGGGAGGCGGCGTGCATAGCGCGTTATGAAGGTATGGAGCTATTAGGGACCGAGGTTGAGCCGGACTGGTTTGTTTACAAGGGCAATTATGTGAGAAAGCCGGCTTCAGGTGTTCGAGGTGTGGCTGGTTCTGATGGACTGGTTCCAAGCACGGCCGATGAACGTTTTCGGCTGAAGCAAAATGTTGTCCCGGAAAGGCGATACCACTATCGTTATATAGCAGTCGAGTTTGCGTGGCAGGCGGCTGATTTGCTGCCTGATGAATGGAACGAGACGGCCCGCGTCCTTTGTATCGCCGGCTCGTGGCTGGCGGCCAAAGAGCCAAAAGCGGCCGACCGGTTTTACAAGGCCCTGGTTCGGCGATGCGGGACGACCAAGCTCGGAAAAGAAGCAGATAAGTTACGCTGGTTCCCGAAAGTCGAGGTCGATGAGAAGAAGGTGCTCCTGGAACTAAAGTGACGGAGCCGGGAATTTGCCTTGCTATTTTCGGGGGATTTGGGTATCTTTATGTTGCTTACGAGCATAATTTGTCTTTGAGTTGGTTGTCGTAGGATATGTGGTGATTGCCTGTCTTCAGTGTGGCGCGTTATGGGTGATAATGAAAAATTGAACAGGAATTTGGAGGTATGTAAATGTCATTTTCAAGTATAAAAGGTGGACGATCAGCTTGTCCGAAGGCGGATAAGTGTATGGACGGCAGTAAGAAATACAGATGGCTGAAGTGGATACTTCCCATTGCGGGGCTGGTATCGCTGGTTTGGTTTTTGGTTCGCGTGCTGCCGAAGCCGTCGCGGGCGACGTATCCCTGCCAGCGGGTGGCCTTTCCATTGGCTTCGGGTTTTGTGACTTGGCTTTTGGGATTAGGTGCGTGGGCTGTTGCGTTTAGAAAGGCGAAGGTCAGCTTTGCCCGGAGGCGATACGTAATAGGGCTGGTTTGCCTTGCTGTAAGTGTCGGGGCTTTGTGGCTGGCAGTGAGCATCGGCAGCGATGAATGGGCCTTGGCTGAGCCGCATGCGGCCAATGAGCCGATGGGAGTCGCCCAGGGGATTTATCCCGGACGAGTCGTGTGGGTACACGATCCCGAGGCAACCGACTGGGAAGGTCCCGGCAACGGGCATCCGTGGGAGAGCAGCCATACGAGTTTGCCGAGGGTGAGCGAAATGATTTCGCGTTCGATTCAGGCACTGACCGGCGCCGATAGGGACGCCGGGGCGTGGGAGAAGCTGTTTCGATACTTTAATAAAAAACGCGGCAAAGGAAGTGCCGGGTACAAGAAGGGCGAGAAGATTGTTATCAAGGTGAACTTCGTGGGATTTATCTGGACTCATGGCGGTGTGAACGGCGACAATTACAACCTTGAAAGCAAAAAGGATTATATGAATACTTCGCCGCAGATGTTGATTGCGCTGCTGCGTCAGCTTGTAAAGACGGTCGGCGTTAAAGAGTCCGACATCGCGATATTTGACAGCTTGGCGTATTTTTCAAACGAGTACTATGACATGTTTCGCAATGAGTTTCCCAACTTACGGTGTATAGACCATACGGGCAAATTCGGGCGAATCAAATCCAGGGAATCTTCGATTCCACTGTACTGGAGCAGTAGGCCGGAAGGAAATAAGGCCGACTATGCTCCGGCTTGTTTTGCCGAGGCCGACTATATAATTAACTTTGCGAACCTCAAGGCCCACACAGGGGCGGGGGTGACACTCTGTGCCAAGAACCACTATGGTTCGCTGGTGAGGTGGCCCGCCGAGAAGGGCTATTTTGACATGCATAAAAACGCTTTTGCCAAGGAGGAGGGGATTTATCGTCCCCTGGTTGACCTGATGGGTCACTCGCACATCGGGGGTAAGACGATGCTATACCTGCTTGACGGATTGTACTGCGGGATACACCCAATCGATATGGACAGAGGACCGAGGAGATGGAAATCTTATCCTTTTAACGGGGACTGGACTTCCAGCCTTCTTGCCTCGCAGGATCCGGTCGCCATCGATTCAGTCGGCTTTGATTTCCTCTATGCCGAATATGAGCAGCACCCGCGTAAAGGCGGAGTCGATGATTATCTGCACGAGGCTGCGCTGGCGGATAATCCTCCTTCGGGGACATTTTACGACCCGGATCACAGCGGCAACGTCAAAAGGCTTGCCAGCCTTGGAGTGCACGAACACTGGAACAATGCGAGGGACAAGAAATATTCTCGCAATTTAGGAAAAGGCAAGGGTATCGAGCTGATTGCGATAACACCGACAAGTGAAACTGAGAAAAAAGGCATTATCGCAGCAGGGGCAAAGGTTGAAAAATTAGCCGGCGGATTTAAGTTTACGGAAGGGCCTGCGGTGGACGCCGAAGGAAATGTCTTCTTCACGGACCAGCCTAACAATCGGATTCACAAATGGTCGGTGGATGGGAAGCTGTCGGTCTTTCACGACAATCCGGGAAGGGCCAACGGTCTTTACTTTGACAAAAAGGGGAACCTGCTGGCCTGCGCGGACCTTGATAACGAGCTGTGGTCGATTGATATGAAAGGTAAAGTGACGGTACTGGTTAAAGGGTACAAGGGGAAAAAGCTGAATGGGCCAAATGACCTGTGGGAGGACCTCAAGGGCGGGATATACTTTACCGACCCTTTCTACAAAAGGCCTTACTGGAACAGAGGGCCTATGGAGCAGGACGGCCAGCATGTTTATTACCTCTCGCCTGATAGGCAAGAACTGATCCGTGTAGCCGACGATCTGGTCCAGCCCAACGGCATCATCGGCACACCCGACGGTAAACATTTGTATGTCGCCGACATCGGTGCCAGGAAGACTTATAGATACAAAATCAACAAAGACGCGACGCTGTCCGACAAGAAGCTGTTTTGCTCGATGGGCTCGGACGGAATGACTATCGATAATGAGGGCAATGTTTACCTGACGGGAAGGGGCGTTACGGTTTTTAGCCTGGACGGCGAAAAGATAGAGCACATTGATATTGACGCGGGGTGGACGGCGAACGTGTGTTTCGGAGGTAAGGACAGGCACACACTTTTTATCACGGCGCAGGAGTCACTTTTTGCAATCCGGATGCGGGTTAAGGGCGTATAGAAGAAAACGGTTAGAGCATCTCAATCAATAACGGTAGGGCGCATTCGTTCACCGACCTTCTTGAAGTGGGACAGCGCACTTTCACGGTCGTCAAAGTCTTTTTCCGAGAATAGCAGAGTGGTTTGGCCTATAAGAATCTGGTCGCCATCTGCCAGTGGGATTTCGCCGGAGATCTTCGTGCCATTTACGAACACGCCGTGTTTGCTCTTCATATCGAATGCATGATACCGTTTTTCTTCCGGGTCAAAGTGAATCTGCATATGTTTTCGAGAGACGTGCTCATCAAGAATCTGGATTAGAAGGGCTTCATCCCGGCCAATTACACTCGTTCGCTGACCAAGTGGGTAATAGTTGCCTTTTTGTTGTCCTGTCATGATAAAGATAGAAGCCATTGCAAGTCCTTAAATGTTTTTGACATAAAATCGTTTGGGCAATATAGTATGAGTGATTGGCGGCCGGGTCAAGCTCTTTTTAGGGCTGTTTTTTAAGCTTTACAATTATGCCGGATTCGAAAGTCGGTTGCTCTGTTAGAAGCCAGGGCAGTGGATATATAAAATGAGGGACATTGATGAGGGAGTCTGAAGCGAAAGATAATAAGCGGCGGGGTGATAAAGAGGTACCTCCGACGGCAAGCTTTGACATTGAGGGTCGAGGACCGGGCGGGCAGATCGGCCAGTTTCGCCTCGAGAGTGAAGTCGGCCGTGGGGGTATGGGAGTAGTGTATCTGGCGCACGACACTAAATTGGACAGGCATGTTGCTATCAAGAGCCTGCCGGCCGAACTAATGGACAATCCCAAGGCAAGATCTCGTTTTTCACGCGAGGCCCGAGTTCTGGCATCGTTGAACCATCCGAATATCGCCATAATTTATGAGGAGCTGGAAGAGGGCGAAGGTGCCGGTTTTTTGGTCCTGGAATATGTTCCCGGTGATACTTTAGCTGAGCGAATCGGACGTAAAAGGCTCAAGGTGAGAGAGGCACTGACTATTGGTCTGCAGATTGCGGAGGCGGTGGCGGCGGCACACGAAAAGGGTGTTATCCACCGTGACTTGAAGGCCGGCAATATCAAGATAACACCGGAAGGTAAGGTCAAGGTTCTGGATTTCGGGTTGGCCCGGGCAATCAGAGGTGAAATGCCGGACCAACAAAGCACTATCACAGAGCCCGGAGGGATTATTGGAACACCCGCCTATATGAGCCCGGAACAGGCCCGCGGCGAACGTGTAGATGAGCGCAGTGACATCTGGTCGTTCGGTTGCCTGCTTTATGAGATGCTGACCGGTAAAGTTCCTTTCGAGGGCGGGACTCCTTCCGACACTCTCGCCGGTATCCTGGAGCGCGAACCAGACTGGCAGGCACTGCCAGCGGACACTCCTGCGAACATTCCGGTCCTGCTGCGTCGCTGCCTGACGAAAGATCCACACCGTCGGCTCCAAAATATGGGGGATGCGAGCATCGAAATCAGTGAAACGCTGAACTTGCCGGCTACCATGCCCCCGGTTACTGTTACCTCGCTGGAAGTTACACGCCCAAGATTCCGGCGACAATCGCTGATATGGGGGGTCATTTTCTTGATTGTAGTTGTGGTCGTGACA
>Ga0209427_10002107_pt1 | contig 23303 bp, 20 predicted proteins | sample DeeMarSWOR136_30_FD_187465 | JGI IMG/M metagenome (GOLD analysis project Ga0209427, IMG submission 187465) | Marine sediment microbial communities from White Oak River estuary, North Carolina - WOR-1-36_30 (SPAdes) (version 2) | ecosystem: Environmental > Aquatic > Marine > Intertidal zone >...
CATAGAATGGAATCTTATTATCATTTGCCGCTAATGCTACTAAATATGTTCCAATTTTATTAAATACGGCATCAGAAGTGACTCTATCAGTTCCCACTATAACTTTATTAACTTTACCTAGTCTCATCAGTAATCCTGAAGAAGTATCAGATATCACCTTAACTGGAATCTTATCATATTGTAATTCGTAAGCAGTTAAACGAGCACCTTGTAATCTAGGTCTTGTTTCATCCGCAATAACACTTATCTTTTTTCCTTCATCAATAGCAGCTCTAACAGGAGCTAATGCTGTTCCATATTGAACTGTAGCTAGCGATCCAGCATTACAGTGAGTTAATATAACATCACCATCATCGAGTAATTTCGCACCATTTCTACCAATATTTTTATTTACTGTTATATCTTCTTGAGCCATAATTTTAGCTTCTTCTATGACAAGTTCTGAGATGTTGGGGGGTTCATCAGGGTATGTACTTACTATTTTCCACATTCTTTCAACTGCCCAGAATAAATTGGATGCAGTAGGTCTAGTTTTTCGAAAAACTTCCGCAGCTTTTTCCATTTCTTCAAGAAAATTATCTTTTGAACGATCCTTATATTCAAGTGTCGCTAGAGCCATTCCCATAGCAGCTGCTACTCCTATAGCAGGAGCACCACGAATATTCATTACTTTAATTGAGGTAGCAACATCTCTATAATCATCAAACTCTAAGAATTTTAATTCATGGGGCAATATAGTTTGATCAATCATTTTAACTTTATTTTCCTCTGTCCATTCTATCGACGGAATCATAATAATTTAAAATATTGCAAGCTTTAAAAAATTAAATTAGATTTTATACATCTTCAATAAAAGTTGTCTTCTAAAGCTTGGTGTCTAAAATATCCGAAATCATTCTTGAAAGAGAAAATTTAAGGATTAAAGTAGAAGAAAAAAGTAACATACTGAGAGAAACGATAGAGATTAAGGATGATAATAAGTGGATTCCTATTCTCAGTAATGTAGAAGGGTATAGTACATTAACTTTTTGGTCAAAGACTGAGATATTTTCGAAAAAAGTAATTTTTGAGAGAAAAAAAAAGAAAAAATTATATTATCAATTAGATGATGAAGATATTTCGCTCAATTTAGATTATTGTCTTGAAGAGAATAACATTCTTCATATTCGGTATAAAATGGTTTCTAACCAGGATCTGAAGTTATCAAAACTTGCTGTTTATTATAAAATCTTGTTAGGAAAAGATCCTGACTATACATGGGTGCCCCATATTCGCCCCAAAAATAATTTAGTAATGGGAGATCATATCTATCGATCTCCTGTAATTATTTATAAAAAAAATAATATTGCATTTGCTTTAATACCAGATTTAAAAACCTTAGGGCAAAATAGACCATACCAAACGTTTTTAGATTTTAATTTAAGCCAATCAAATTTAATTCAAACCTCATATGTGGCTTTTGGATTTGGTAATTATAAACCTTATAAACATGTATATTTCAAACACTTTCCAAAAAAAGAATGGAATATTAAACATAATACCGATTTAACATTTAGGTTTTATATCATTTCTTTTGTTAATAAAACTGTTTCAGAAATTTTAGCCTTTGTTAATGAATTCTTCTGGTACAAATATATAAGAAAAAATTTATATCAAAACCTTGAACCACAAATTTTACCATATAAGATCAATGTTAAAGAGAGTTTTAAAGCAATTTTTGAACGTCATAAATACTGGGGTGATTTAAAAATTAATAATATTGATTGTGGAGGATTTTGGGGACCATCATGGTTAGGCCAGGAAAAACTTCCTCCTAAATTTATTAATCAAATTGAAATTAATGAATATCTCCGGACTTATTCTAAAAGACATAGAATAGCAGTAATCTTTAACACAGCTTGGTTTCTAAATATCAGATCTGCCTATGCTCTACGGTATTTTGGCGAAATTTGGATGGATTCAGAACTAGTAGTAAAAAGCAATAAAATGTTGAATTTAATCTTAGAATTACCGCGAATTAAAGGAGTATTTCCAAGTTTAGTTTTGCCAAATTCACCAAACACCAGTGAGTTTTCAACTTCTAAAGGTGTAAAAGCGTGGTGGCATATTAATTACTATAATCTAGTCGATACATCTTTAGCTTTATATTGGGCAATAAAAATTTCAAGAGATTTTAATATAAAATTAGATTTAGTAAAAGAGAAAAGCAAAGAATTAGTGGATTTATTCGAAGAAATTCAATTAGAAAATGGCTCAATTCCCATTTTTATCGATTTTAATAAAATTAATCAACCAGAAATAAATAAGGATTTAATAAATTCTGCGAGTTCAGGTGCATATTTGATGTTTTTATCAGAATACTATGAAATTTCAAGAGATGCACGTGTGATTCATATCTGTGAAAAAATTTCTGAATTCATCCAGAAAGAAATAATTCCAGGGGACAAATGGCATGATTTCGAAGCATTGTATTCATGTACTTATTATAGTTTAGTAGAGTATGATTATTTTACAAAAAGCAATGTTATGAACAATTTATGCATCTACTGGTGTGCTGAGGGATTCTTAGGACTTTATAAGATTACTAAAAGAAAGGAATATCTAAATATTGGGGAGAGAATTCTAGCGACTTTATCATTATTTCAACAAGTTTGGGATATGTCTTATATTAGTTATAATACGTTTGGAGGTTTTGGCGCCCAAAATAATGATGCGGAATTAGGAGACGCCAGAGAAGGATTATTTGTAAAAACATATATGCAATATTATTTAGAAACTGGAAAAGAAGAATATATGGAAAGGGGCATTTCTGCGCTAAGAGCATGTTGGGCACTTCAGCTATTGAGTGAATATAAAGATATTAGCCCTGGAAATTTGCAGGGCATTGATACTATTGATTCTGTTGATAGGGGGTGTATAAGTGAGAATTATGGTCATTCAGGTAGAGACGAAAGGATACAAAATTTTATTCTTTTTGATTGGGGAAATGGAACTGCTGCTACAGCAACTGCATATGTAAAAAAACATTTTGGTGATTTATTCATAGATTATAAAGAGATGTTGGTTTGGGGAATCGATGGATTACTATTAAATACTTTTGATTTTAAATTAGATGTTGTAAAAATTAATCTCAAAAAACTTCTTGATAAAAAAGATATTATAATTAAAGCACGATCAGTTCCATATGATTCAATAGAGATTATAATCAATGATAAATCAATGGGACAGTTTAAAAAAGATGAGTTAAAAAGAGGTTTAACTACAAATATTTCTTAAATATAAATAATATTCAAAAAATGAATCTAATCAAATCTCCTATAATATCTTGTTCCCGTAGAACAGATATACCAGCTTTTCTAATGGATTGGGTTATAGAAAAGGTTAAACTGGGTTATGTAGACGTTATAAATCCTTTTAATCGAAAACAAATATACCGAGTTTCTTTAAAACCCGGAGATGTGAAATGTTGGGTTTGGTGGAGTAAAAACTTTGAAATATGGATAGAAACCTTCAAAAAAAACAAAGAATTATTCCACCAATATAAAGGGCATTGTTTTCAATTTACTATAAATAGCCCCTCTGAATTGGAGAGAAATGTGATTGTTTCACTAGAAGACAGATTTAAACAGTTAGAATGGTTAATTAATGAATTTAGTTTACTAGCAATAAATTATAGATTTGATCCTATAATTTTTTATAAGAAATATGGTTCACAAAAAATTAAAAGCAATCTAAACAAGTTTGAGTATATAATTGAAAATATTGCAGCTCTTGGATTAAAGGAAATGATTTTTTCTTTCGCTACACTTTACCCTAAAGTAAAAAACAGAATGAATGCTAGGGGATTTGTTGCTCTAGATTTAAGTCTAAATAAAAAAAGAGAAATATTGAAGAAAATATTGGAAATTTGTAGTACTTATAATATTACATTGAAAGCATGCTGTCAACCTGATTTATTGGATATAGAGGGAATAGAACAAGCCCATTGTATAGATGCTTTTAAAATTGAAAAGTTGATAGGAGAATCAGTTCCTAAAGTGAGGGATAATGGCCAGCGAGATAATTGTGGTTGTTTTAAATCAAAAGATATTGGAGGCTATACAGGAATTTTTCGTTGTAAACATAATTGTGATTATTGTTATGCCTCACCTGCTAAAAAATGAAATTTGTATATAGACTATTTTTTAAAATCAGTAAGATATTTAGATAATTCCCAAAACGGGGGAACAATTCCGAGTCCATAAAAAATATCATAAAAGCAAAATGCGCCCCATTGATCGATTACTTTTCCTTTTGAATTAAGATACAAAATTGTAGCACCTTCAAATTCTATAAATTTGTTGGTAACCTTAAAACCCCACCCCTCACCCTTATGAGTTCCATGTGCGCGATATCTAACCCAAACCTTATTTTCCTCTCCTTGAATCTCAATAATCTTATATACTAAATCTGGAAATATTTTGCGAAAATGATTAATTTCATGTTTTATTTGAGCAGGACCTTTAGCATTTATCTGTATCCACTCTGGATTATATTCTGGATCGACAATTTCATCTGCAACAGCTAAGTTTGGTTTAGTCCACATTTCCTCAAACCATAATCTTGCTATTCGTTCAGAATCCTCTTTTTTCATAAAAGACACTTTTTTAGAATAATTATTAAGATAGAATTTTTTATATACAAACTAAGTTATGAAAATTATGTTTACTTTTAAAATTTAAAAAATTTTTATTTGAATATATACCTATTAGTAATATATTTATAATCATAAAAGAGGAAATCTAAATGCCTAAGTGCCAGTTCTATATAGTTGATGTATTTGCTGAAAAAAAATTTGAAGGCAACCAGCTTGCTGTTTTTATATGTGAAGATGAACTATATGAATCAGAAATGCAAAAAATTGCAAAGGAAATGAATTACTCAGAAACAACCTTCATTACATCTGTAGAGAATTATGATGTTCGTATTTTTACACCGGAAACACAACTCCCTTTCGCGGGACATCCTACAATAGGAACTGCTTATGTAATACAACAAGAGATAATAAAAAGTAATGTTAAAACAATACTTCTAAACCTTAGGATTGGTCAGATACCTGTATTATTTAAATATAAGTCTGGACAAGTTGAAGAAATTTGGATGGAACAAAAGTCTCCTACATTTACTAAATTTCATGATCCTGAATCATTTTCTAAATTATTAAATATAAAAGAAGAAGATATTGATTTACGCTTTCCAATTCAAGAAGTTTCTACAGGACTTCCTTTCTTTATTGTCCCATTAAAAACTTTAGATTCTTTAAAAAGAGCAAGGCTTAATAGGGAAAAATTTTTTAATTTTATAAGAAATACAGAAGCAAAAAATGTTTTAATATTTTCTCCAGAGACTTATAAAAAAGGCTATGATCTGAGTGTGCGAGTCTTTACTGATTATGTAGGTATACCTGAAGATCCCGCAACAGGATCTGGTAATGGATGTTTGGCAGCATATTTAGTAAAATATCAATATTTTGGAAAAAATTACATAAATCATGTCAGAGTCCAGCAGGGTTGGGAAATTGGGAGACCAAGTCTTTTACTTTTAAGCGCAAAAGAAGAAGATGGAGAAATTAGTGTTGAAGTAGGGGGAAAGGCTTTTATAGTTGCCAAAGGTGAATTAGTTTAACCAGATAACTGATTTTTTTTACTAAATCTCATTTTTAATCTTTTTATGACAAATTTTGGACTATTATTAAGTTCTATTTTGTCAAAAAGATCTAAATAGTGTATGACATTATTGGAAATCACCACAATAGAAAATTATATTAAACAATTTATCGTATTAAGATTATTTATTCATATTAAATAATATCAATGTATTAAAAATAGAAAGTGGATAAATATGGATTTAAACCTTTTGGAAATATTACATGGAAGCCTTACAATTGTGTTTGTTGCCATTTCAATTATAATCGGAATTAAAATAATTTTAAAATATTTTGAAGTAAAAAAGAGCGAATTTCTATTATTTGGGATATTTTGGATAGGGATGACAACTCCATGGTGGCCAAATATAATTACTTTCATTTTAGTATTAGTGACAGGTGGTTCAATTGACATTGCAATTTATGTACTGTTAGGGATTGCATTTTTGCCAATAACTATTACTCTAGGTTTAATTGCTTTTTTAAAAGTACTGCCATTAACAAAAAAAAATAAGAAAATATTTTTCATAGTAGACGTATCTGCTAATATTGCTTATGAAATTTACTTTTTCATCTTTCTATTTGTTGATTTATCTTTAATTGCTGAGTATTCAGATATATTTATCTTGGAATGGTCAATTACAAGTCAAATATATTTCATTTTTAGTTTAGTAGTATTTTTACTAGTAGGAATACCATTTTCGAGAGTATCTTTACATTCAAAAGATCCACAGATAAAGATAAAAGGAAAATTTCTATTGATTGCTTTTATCTCCTTCGCAACAGGGACTGTATTGGATTTTGCAATTCCTTCACCAATTATATACCTAATTGCACGCTTAATTCTTTTATCCAGTACAATTGAATTTTATATTGGATTGATGTTACCTAAATGGGCAAAAAAGATCTTAAAGATGGAATAGAAAAATTTAAGTAATGAAAAAATAAAATGCTTTATTATTAACTTTTTATCATATATCTAATACTATGAAACACTCCTTAAAGATAAGATGAAATCTGAAAGTATTTATAAAGTTGTATATTTAAATTACTTAAGATTTGATTTAATTTATATTTGGGATATTGGAATTACATATTTTATCAAAATTAATGAGTTTACAAAATTTTAATGAGGTAGTTGATGTCGTTGTTATAGGAGCAGGTAATGGAGGTTTGACTGCGGCTACTCAATTGGCATTAAGTGGAAAAAAAGTAATCCTTTTTGAGCAACATAATTTACCTGGAGGATTTGCTACTAGTTTCGTACGAGGTCGATTTGAATTCGAAGCTTCACTCCATGAATTATGTGATTATGGTCCTCCAACAAATAAAGGTGGCATTAGAAAATTGTTTGAATATGATTTGGGAATAGATGTTGAATTTATTGAAATTTCAGAAGCATTTCGGCTTATAATTACAAATCCAAATGAAAAATTAGATGTTATCGTTCCATTTGGAGAAGATACTTTTATAAATTTTTTAGAAAGAGAAGTTCCTGGATCAGAGAAATCTGTAAGAAATTATGTTAAGTTGGGTAAAGAAATCATAAGTGCTATTAAATATATTACAGAATCCGAAGGCAACCCTGATAAAAAAAAACTAGTAAAAGAATATAAGAATTTCTTAAAAGTCACACCATATACTTTAGATCAAGTAAATAATGCTCTTAAAATTCCTAAGAAAGCACAAGATATCATAAATGCATATTGGTGTTATATTGGAATACCAACAAATAGGATAAATTTCACATTTTACGCTGCAATGCATTATTATTTTTTAATTCGAAAAGCTTATTTTCCAAAATATAGATCTCATGGATTTACCTCAGCACTAGAATCAAAAATTAGAGAAAATGGTGGAAAAATCCAATATAATACAAAAGTAGAGAAAATTTTAGTAGAAAATAGAAAAATTGTAGGAGTTGAAACTTCAAAAGGAGATAAGATTCAAACTAACCATGTTATTTCAAATGTTTCACCCACACTTGTATATAATAACCTAATTTATCCTAAAAATGAAGTGCCTGAAATTGCATATAAATTTGTTAATGCTAGAAGACATGCAATTGGATGTTTTGTTGTGTATTTAGGCTTGAATGCATCTGCAGAGGAGCTTGGCATCACAAATTATAGTTATCATATATATGAGTCTACCAATACAGAAGAAATATATGAATCTTTTAAGACACTTAACCCTCCAAAAGCTCAAGCTAGTATTTGTTTAAATAATATAATTCCAGATTGTTCTCCGAATGGAACTTGTATGCTTACTATAACTGCTTTCTTCTTAAATGACGCTTGGAAAAATGTAAAAGCAAACGATTACTTTAATGTGAAGAGTAGAATAGCAGAAAATTTGATAGATACCTTTGAAAAAGCAACCGGAACATCTATTCGAAAATATATTGAAGAAATTGAGATAGCCACTCCCCAAACTCTTTCTCGTTATACAGGCACTTATTACGGCTCTGCTTATGGTTATGAGACAGATCCATGGGATTCTTTCATGCCAAGGTTAATGGCAATGGCAGATGAGAAATATATTGAGGGCTTAGAGATTTGTGGAGGTTTTTCTGCAAACTGTCAAAGTTACACCAATGCATTATTATCAGGACAAATTGCTGCGTTTTTAACAATTCAAGATCTCGATAAAAAGGAGGAAAGTGAAAATAAGTGAGCGATCAAGAAAAGAAGCTTAATGTGAGTATAAAAGGAAACATAAGGGACCTTCTCGCATTTAAAAATTTAGTTTCAGATAGAAAGAAAAGAATCGATAATGCTTCCAATAAACCTATAAATTTTTATCCAATTATTGGACTTGCTCAAAAGTTACACCCAAAAAAGCAATATTTGCTAGTAAGTGATATAATAGATGAAACAAAATCAACAAAAACCTTTAGATTAATTCCGGATCCTAATTCAGATAATCGGAATTTAGCATATTTTAGAGCAGGTCAATATTTAAGCTTAAAAGTTCAAGTAAATGGGGTATCGATCACAAGACCTTATTCCATCTCCTCTTCCCCATCAGAATCTCTTGAAGGATTTTATGAAATAACAATACGTAAACAAGAACATGGTTTTTTAACAAATTTTATCTGGAGTAATTGGAAAATAGGAACTAAGATTGAAAGTTCTGGTCCTGAAGGTAATTTTTATTATGAATCACTAAGAGATTCAGAACATTTAGTAGGAATAGCAGGAGGATCTGGGATTAGTCCTTTTCGCTCAATTGCAAAAGAGATTGTTAATGGAAATATAAATGCAAAATTGACCTTATTATATGGCAGTAGCAATGAGGAAGATATCATCTTTTATAATGAATTCAAAAATTTAGAAAATAAATATCCAGATAAGGTTAAAGCTGTTTTTATTTTAAGCTGTGAGGAAATTACATTAGAAGGCTGTGAAAAAGGATTAATTACTGCTGCATTAATAGAGAAGTATGCTTCTATAGATAACAGTTCTTTCTTTATTTGTGGTCCTCAAGAGATGTATAATTTTGTTGAAAAAGAAATACAAAAATTCAATTTAGCTCCTAAAAGAATTCGTAGAGAGGTTTTTGGAGAGGTTAAAAATATCATTAATTATCCTGGATTTCCGCAAGATCTTGCTGAAAAAAGTTTTAAAATAAAAGTTCACATTGGAGATCTAATAAAAGAGATACCTGGATTAGCTACAGAATCAATTCTTGTAGCTATGGAAAGAGCTAATTTGGCACCACCTTCAAAATGTCGATCGGGTGAATGTGGGTTTTGTCGTTCTTTTCTGTTTTCAGGAAAGATCTATCTAGACCCAAATAAAGACCTTAGAAGGAGTGCTGATAAGCAACTTAATTATATCCATCCTTGCTCATCTTATCCAATTTCCGATCTTGAGATTGAAGTTCCAAGAAGGTTATAAATTAATATTCTTGAATTATTTATATTTTCTATTGATTATACACTAGTTTTATAAGCTTTAACTTGTTTAGCTAAGGCATCTACTTCATTAGGATGAGAAAATAATGCACATGGTGAACCTTTAGTTTCTAATAAGTGCTCGTTCTCTCTTATAATCTTAAATAATTGACTTTTTAAGCCTTCTTTCAATGTGGATTTAGTTAGGTTATGTGTTGCAATGTCTGAAACAGGACAGGGGGTTAAGTCACCAGAAGGTGTGACATGGGCAAAACCTCTTCCTGCGGATACACATCCTCCCATGTATTCTTCATCACCAGGTGAGTGAATAATAAAAAGTTGTTTAGTTTCACGGTAATTCAGAACCATTTTTCTAAATTCAACACTTTCTTCATTTGTAAGCATTAATTCAATATCATTATCTACAGGAATATATTCAAGTAGGAAAGCTAACCGAACACCCTTATCAATTAAATTATCAATATTTTTTGGATTCATCCAAAATTTAACATTATTTCGATTAATTGTTACTGAAATTCCACTAATTACTCCAGTAGAATCTAAAAGATTGATAGTGCTTATAACTTTATCATAAACTCCGATCCCTCTTCTTAAATCAGTTAATATTTGATCTCCTTCAATACTTACTAATATTATTGTGTTTCGTAGGCGTTTCAATTCCTTAAAATCTTGATCGTTTAAGATTGTGCCATTAGTAAATATTAAGAATAACCTGTCCTTGAATTTTTTACTTAATTTTAGCAGGTTTGGCATTAAGAAAGGTTCACCACCCGCAATAATAAATCCAAAAACACCTAGTTCTGATGCTTCTTGTATTATATTCATCCATTGATCTAAATCAAGAGTATCTTTTGCTTGTTTTTTACAAACTGTTCCTGTAGCTGCTGCATAACATCCCATGCATTTAAGATTACAGTTCGAAGTAATACTCAATATCATAAAAGGGGGAACTTTTGTTCCTTTTAATAATTCTTCTCCTCTTATTTTTCGAGACTTTTTATATGCCCTTGCTAACTGCATCATCCTATACATACTTTTTGGATGCTTTAAAATCCATGGCATAAAGATTCTAGCCATTGTAGGATCAACTCTCTTTAATGTCCGATTTAAAAATTTAGTATTTTTATCTTCCATTTATTATTCCTTTTTTCATAAAATAGTATAAATTAACATTTATCCTTATAATTTCTAATAAAATATTGCTTAACTTATAATTTCTATAGTCCAATTTTTAAGAAAATATGATAGGAGAAAGAAATTACATAAACGTCTAATTAAATTTAACTGTTTTATTTCAAAATGATTATCTCTAAAATATATTATATGCTTTTGTTTATCGCAATTTAATTTATTTTTAACAGAATGAATTATAATGAATTTATTAATAAATAATTTGAAAATCTCATTAGAAATAGTACTAAATTACAAAAAATTTTTCTTATAATTTGTCTATTAAATCTTTAACATTTATATTGTTTTTTTATGCAAAATTACGATGGATACTAAAATTAAATTTGCTTTTGTAACGCTTGGAGTAATCTTTTTACAATCTTCTCTAAAGTTAATAGGTGTCTTAATTACAGGAAGTCTAAGTTTCCTTTCAGAAACTGTAGATACACTTACTGATATTTTATTTGTCTCAATAACTATTTATTCATTAATTCATAGTGAAAAACCTGCTGATTATGATCATATGTATGGTCATACAAAAATAGATTCTCTTGGGGCTATGATCCAAGGGATAATTTTGATGAATATATATGTATTATTAATTTATAATGCTGTTCAAGCCTTAATAACTAATCAATTTCAAGTAGATAATCCAGAATTAGGTTTAGTGTTAATGGCAATTTCGTTTTGTGTAAATATTGTTTTTTCACGTATTCTTATTTCCCAAGGTAAACGCCGAAAGAGTTTAACTTTGGAGATTCAAGGTCTGAATTTATTTCAAGATTCAATGCGGGCGATAATAGTTTTTCTAAGTTTCATTTTTGCTTTTTTCAATGTTATTTTTCTTGATCCAATCTTAAGTATAATTCTTTCTTTTTGGATTATAGTTGGTGCACTTAAACTTGCCAATGATGGGGTAAAAGAACTCACAGATACTAATCCCATAAGTTCACTTATTGTGGAAGAATTAAGAACCAATATTTTTAATTTAGAACATGTGTTAGGAGTGCATGACATTAAAATACGAACTAGTGGAAAAACACTTTTTTTAGAGGTTTATTTATCAGTTGAGGATCATATTTCAATTGTACATGCTAATGAAATCATTAAATCCATAAGAAGTACAAGTAGTAAGATTTTCCCACTATACGAGGTAGAATGCATTGTTGAAATGAATCCTATGGCAAGTGAAAAATCTATCGGTGAAGGATTAATAAATTTAATTTTTTCTATGAAATCAGAATATCCTGAGATCGAGAATTTTAAAGATCTTAATATATTTAGCATTGAAAGCGAATATTTCCTTTCTTTAACCATTATAGTTGATGAATCCCTTTCACTTACAAAGGCTCATAACATCTGCTCTCACTTTGAGAAGGAAATAAAAAGACAATCTCCTAATATTAAAAGAGTTATCACACATATCGAAGCGCAACCTCATAGCGATATTTTATTGCCAAATCAAATCAAATTGGCTGATGTAGGTCCAGAGATGATACAACAAATTAGTGAACATGTTGAAGAAGTGTTACGTCAAGATCCTCAAGTTAAAGGTTATCATGGATTAGAATTTTGGGTTACATTAGATTATTGTATCTTAGAAGCTCATGTATTCTTTAATGGTTCACTAAATATTGCACAAATTCATGATCATTTATCTGAATTGGAAATAAACATTAGAGAAAAATTAGGAATCGATAACTTAGATTCAATTCTACTCCATTCTGAACCGATTGAAGAGCAGAAAGAAGGAGTTATTTTTTAGAATTATTATTTAAAATGGAAAGTTATACTTAGTTAAACCAAGTTCTTTTTGCATTATTTTAATATCTTTTTGAATACTTTTATTAATTGGAATGCCAAATGTTTCTCTTTCTTCTACTGAATAATACTCTTTTTCTCCTGCAGTATATATTCTTTCTTTCCCAGGGACTTTCTTTGAAGCACGCAATTCTCGCATTATATTACCGGTGATTTTTTGAAATCTTGCTAATGAAATAAAATTTTCAATGTTAATAACTAAAAAGAAGTGTCCTACTTTGAGTTTTTTTTGACCATTTTCAATAATTCCTGCCGTATCCTTAAGATAAATTCCATCTTGTAAAGCAGCAGATAAAATCTCAGCAAAAGTGGCATATCCATAACCTTTATGCCCAGAAGTATCTTCACCCTCTCCACCGAGAGGTAATAATGCAGCAGAACGGTTACCTAATTTATCTAACACCACACTCGGATCTGTTTTGGAATTACCATTGTTAGAGATAATTACTCCATTAGGGAGTGGTTTATGTAATCTATTATGAACCTCAACCTTTCCTCTTTGAATAATAGAAGTCGCACAATCTATTAAAAATGGAAAATTTTCATCTGTGGGAGCTCCGTACGTTAAAGGATTTGTACCTAACATTGGTTCAATGCCAAATGTAGGAGGAACAGTTGGTCGTGTATTTGTAGTAACAAAACCGATCATCCCCTCTTTTATTGCCATAAGTGAATAATATCCCGCAATACCAAAATGAGTTGAATTGCGGACAGCTACTGCTCCAAGTCCATACTTTTTTGCTTTTTCAATTGCTAATTTCATTGCTTTATAGGCAACTACATGTCCCATTCCACAACCTCCATCAAGAACAGCTGTAGTTTTATTATCTATAATAACTTTTATTTTAGTTTTAGGATTATAAATGCCTGCTTTAATTCGATCATAATACATTTTGCATCTCTGAATACCATGTGATTCAATACCTCTCAGATCAGAAGTTATGAGCACATCCGCGATAATTTTTGCGTGGTTTTTTGGAACATTTACCTTTATAAAAACATCCTTAACAAAATCTTTGAGATAATTTGCATTAACATAGATATTCTCGTCTGAGGTGGAAATTTTTGCTTTTTCCACTACCTTTTCAATCATTTCTCAAAGATATAATTAAAGTTGTGATAGTGTCTATTTATTCAAAAATATATTTAAGTAAAATCCTATTAAATATAAGTTGAAAATTAGTGAATTAGTTATTTTTTTAATAATTTTAACCGACTTTTTTAATATTAAATGGAAAATTTTGAGAAACCAGTAGTTTTAAAAAGCAAAATCATAATTAAACAGATTTAATTCTTTTTGCATTGTTTTAACATCATTTTGTAGACTTTTATTAAGAGGGATTCCATTCTGTTTCCTTTCTAATTCTGCATAATATTCCTTCTCTCCAGCAGTGAAAATTTTATGTTCCCCTGGTTCCGTTGGTGAGTTTCTCAGATCTTTCATTATACTACCTGCCGTTTTCTTAAATGATTCAAGACCTATAAAAGAATTAATATTAATTGCTAAAAAGAAATGACCCACCTTTAATCTTTTTTGGCCATTTTCTATAACTCCCAAGGTGTCTCGTAAATAAATACCTTCTTGTAAAGCAGCAGAAAGTAACTCAACAATAGTTGCATATCCATAACCTTTATAACCAGCAGTCTCTTCACCTTTACCTCCTATAGGTAGCAATGCTGCTTTTCTTTCCATCATCTTTTCTAAAGTTTTACTAGCATCTGTTATAAATTCACCCTTCTCATCAATTACAGTATTTTCCGGTAAGGGCTTATTAATCCTCTCATATACTTCAACTTTTCCTCTTTGAATTATAGAGGTTGCGCAATCTATTAAAAAGGGGAAACTTTCACCTGTTGGCGCCCCAATAGTTAATGGATTTGTCCCTAACATTGGTTCAACACCAAATGTTGGAGGAATAGAAGGTCTTGCATTTGTCACTGCTAACCCAATCATTCCTTCTTTTATTGCCATCAGAGAGTAATAACCTGCAATACCAAAATGAGTCGAATTACGGACTGCTACAGCCCCAAGACCATACTTTTTTGCTTTTTTTATAGCTTCTTTCATGGCCTTATAGGCAATAACATGTCCCATACCACAGTTTCCATCCCAAAGAGCTGTTGTTGGACCATCTTTAATAATATCAATTTTAGTATCTACTTCATAAATACCTGCTTTAATTCGATCATAATACATTTTACATCTTTGAATACCATGTGATTCAATTCCTCTTAAGTCTGAAGTTATGAGCACATCCGCAATAATTTTAGCATCTTCATTAGATACTCCAAGTCCAATAAAAACATCCCACATAAAGTTTTGAAGAGTCTCTGCATCAATATATACTATTTCTTCTGACATTTTTTATCAACTTTTAGTAATAAGTTTAATTATTTTTATTTCTTATTATTTCATTTTAATTAAAATTTCAAAAATAAATTATAGTTTTTATTAGAGGATAACTGCCGGTCCAAATCAAAGATTTTGAGTTAATATTTTCTACATATTATTCAGGTATTTATATTACTAATAGTACTGCAAATATGACGTTACATTATCAATAAATGGTTGTATGATATAAAATTAAAATATATGTAGATAAAAGATATGAAGCAAAAAGGAAAGTTGATTTGTCCCGTATGCAGTAACAAGTTCATACCAAGAACATTTTATCCAGAAGAAGCAATCTTCTCTACTTCAGATGGTAAAAAATTATCAGGGTTTAATGGATATATGAGTTCAAATGGAGTTAAACCAGCAGAAGTAATTCTCGGCTCTTGGATTACTTATTGTCCAAACTGTAATTATGTAATGAAATTTGTGAAAGAAATTGTAAAAAAAGAAAAAATTCAAACCGCTCCTGTACCTAGCAAGGATATTAAAGAAAAATATAATAATTATTACTTTGGATTTCCATTTGAAGACTATAATCAGTATTTAGCAGGAGTAGCCAATAAAGTTAATGAAGTCATTGAGGTTTCTTTAAAAGATTTGAATTTATCTGGATGGGAAAAAATGTATGATATTGAAGATACTTTTAAGACCTTGGTTCGATTCTATGTAAACCTTGAGAATTATTGTGACTCTTTACTTCCCGCAAATAAAGAAAAAGAATTGTCAGAAAAAATAAAGTTGTTAAATCTTTCATCTAATTTAGAGACTTCTCTAATTGAATTAGACAAAGTAAGGAATGATACTGTTCATGGTATTTATGAACTAACTTATGGTGATAAAGAAAGAGTAAAAACAGCTGTGCTTGATTTTACATTAAATTTAATTGAGAAACACATTCGCCCAATAGTAGATCCAAAAATACTAAAAAATAAGTTTATTTATGCAGATTTGAAGGATCTCTATTCTGAAGTCAAAGTTTTTCTAAATACTTATCTTAATAGTATTTTTAGTAATGGAAAATCCGCAAATAAACAAATTCGAGCATTTTTGGATCACTTATTTACAAATTAAAAGTTCTTTTTACCATCTTTTCTATTTCTTACTTTTTCTAAAATACTGTTCTTGATATTATCACCATGTTATATATTTTTTTGAGTTATAAATTAGAGTCTTTTTCTTATGATCTTAAATGACTTAAAAACTGAAGTTAATGGGAAATTCTATAAGGAAATTGTAATCGAAGACGATGGAGATGACTTTACTTATGTATTTCCTGATACAACAGAGTTTATATCGATAATTAGAAGAGAAGAGATTAAGCAAAAACTAAGAACTGATAAGTAAGGAACCTCTCTATTTATTTTTTTTAAATCTAAATACCCTATTATTTAGCGACTGAGAATAATGTAAAATTTTAAATTTTATTATGTATTCAAAATTTATAGGCACCTAGGGCAACGCCTGAAACCCCATTGCTGGGTGGACCACAAAATGCTCATAGTGGAAATTGCCCGTATTAAGGTTTCATGAGTATTGTTATCCACTGTTATGTTCTCGTCGAAGCACTCCCCATAATGGTAGGTATCAGGGCGGTACCTTTTGTAGGAAAGGTATAAGCTCATAATTAGAAAACCGGCCAGGCCAGGGATGGAGCAGCCGTAACTATAGATGTTTACGCTTTATGGTAAGGGTGTGGAGAGGCATAGCCTCTGGTTATAACAATAGGATTGAGGTCGAGATTCGGGTTTTTTAATAATTCTTATAATTATTGCTTTTTTTCTAACCTTAGTTTATATTTGCAATATCTATTATTAGTTTTAAGAATACAATCAGTAATTTCTGAGCTATAATTAAAATCAGGATTAATAATATTTAAAAGAGCTGCCGTGTAAGGGATACATATCGTATTTTGGATTAATTCTGCTCGTTTAGGACTATATTTTCCGCCAATGGGACAAAATCTTTTTGAATATTTGAGTGAGATCTCCATATTATTATCATCAATTGGTTTAATCGTAGTCTTAGCGTTGAGAACTGTATATATTCTCTTTAAACTATCTTCAAGGCTTAGAATGCCTCTAGATCTAAATATTTTACCTAATTTAGCGCCTAAGCTAGCGGAGATTGATTTTGGAAGGTTTTCTCCACCAATATCAATCATTTCTTTTATATAAGCTTGGAAAAACTTTAAAGCATCTCGATTTCTTGCCATCGTTGCTACATTTTATAAATAATTAAAATAAAGAAAAGACTAATTAATTCTCGATTTAAAACTATTTAATAATTTTTATAATTATTATTTATTGAATAATAAATAAAAAGTGAGGGAGGATATTCCCATTCAAGTTGATCTAAATTGAACTATGCAATAATTCAGTTGCCCATTGAAAAAAGTTCCATGATATAATCTACACTTTTTTCTTTTCAACTTTTAGAATGTAATGACAAGTTTTTTGATTAGTTAAAGGTATGCAATTCAGAATTTCAGCTTCAAACTTTAGGTTGGGAAATAATTCATTTAAGAAACCTCTCGTATAAGGTTTACAAATATTTTCTTGAAAAATAGGAGCTCTTGAGACGTTTAGTCCACCTCCAATAGGGCAAAACTTTTTAGAATACTTTAAAATTACTTCATAAGTATTTTCATTTAATTTTGTAATTGTCGGCTTTGCTCTTATAGCAGAATAGATTTGTTTTAGGGCGCTTTCTAAATTTGATGGCAAGCCTTTTTCTTTATATATCTTGCCTAATTTTGCACCAGATTTTGTTGAAATAGCTTTCGGTAAATTTTCTCCGCCAACCTCAATCATTTCTTTAATATAGGCTTGGAAAAACTTTAAGGCATCCTTTACCAATTAACCACCTTTAAAAACTACTTATTATATCATTTTTTAACCATTAACCCAGATTGCATGGTATAAGGAAAAACGCTGATATTTAAATTTATCCACCTTTTTGTCAATTTTTTATTATGAAAAACTAGAATTGTTTAGTCAAAATTACACTTCTCAATTTATTAGGGTAAATCTTAACAAGCGGTCTTTATCTTCCCCTGCATATTCTACACCAATTCTTTTATTGGCGACTATATTTGTATCACTAATTTTTTCACCTTGAGCGAAATACAATTTTGAGTTTGAAGAGCACGAATCTGTTCCATTAAATTCTTCACTTGTTATTCCTAATGCTACACACAATTTTCCAGGACCATCTGTTAAATTTTTAAAGTTTTTACCTATTTTAACAGTTCGATTTTGAATCATCATTTCTATTCCCTCAATGGGATATAATTGACGAACAAGTACAGCACAGGGCAATCCTATTGGTTCAGTAATAACATTTAAACAATGATATAGTCCATAAATCAAATAGATATAGAGAGTTCCTGGTTTCATATACATTGTTTTTGTCCTTTTAGTTTTTCTATAATTAAATGCATGACAAGCTTTATCATTAGGACCTAAATAAGCTTCTACTTCTGAAATTTTCCCAACCATTCTACCTTTTTCTATCTCTTTTACTAAATAATTTCCCAACAATTTTCTTGCAACAGTTTTTGTATCTTTGATAAAAAATTCTCTATCTAAGCGTTTTAATACCGTCATGAAACCATAGCTTTTTTTTGAGAATAATCTTTTATTTAACAAAAAAATATTTTTAACATAGATTATAATTACGCATAAATTAAAGATTTCGGGGATATGAAATTAAAGCACCAGAAAGAGTATTAAAAGCAGTAAACCATGAGGAACCCGATCGCGTTCCCGCATTTGAAAGTGCTTTTACAAATAATACAATTATGAGCCACTATGGAATCGATCCAAAAGGATCAGGAGGATATAAATTATCTTATAAGTTTTTGAAAAAAGTTGGAATTGATTTAGTTTTAAGCTTTGTAAGTCTATTTCCTAAAAAATTTCTTAGAAGAAAAGAAGGATTTATTGATGAATATGGAAGACATATGAAATTCGAACCATATAAAGATGGTACTCAGATATTAGCTTATCATGGAGGTTATTTTAAGAGTTTTGAAGATTATGAGAGTTGGGAACAGCCAGATCCGAACTTAAATGCACGATTAGAACAATTCCTAAGTGGAAGAGAAATCCAAAAAGAGTTGAATGATGAAATTTTTTCCATTCCAGCAACTGGTTCTTTAATGGAGTGTACATGGGAAGGATTTGGATTAGAAACTTTTTCTAGAATACTAAGCAGAGAAAAAGAAATTAAAAAAGTGTTTGATGATCGTGGATCATTTACGCTAGAGCTAGTAAAGATATTAGCTGAAAATGATGCTCAGATGGTATTATTATGGGACGATTATGGATTTAAAAATGGTTTATTCATGAGACCAAGTTTATATCAGAAATATATATTTCCATGGATAAAAAAGATCTGTGATGCTGCTCATAAAAGGGATTGCAAGATTTTGTTGCATTCTGATGGAGACTTAATCGAGATTTTTGAAGATATAATCAACTGTGGGATTGACGTAATAAACCCTGTTGAATCGACAACAGGAAATCCAGATTATGATATCTTTAAGTTAAATGAAAAATATGGAGATCAAATTACATTCTCTGGTAATTTAAGCCCTATTATGTTAGCGATTGGAGAAATCTCTGAAATTGAAGCTTACGCTAAAAAATTAATTCGAGAATTAGCTCCAGGGGGAGGTTATATATTTGGTAGTGGACATTCTATAAATCCTGCTGTTACAATAGATCGATTTGAAGCAATGCAAAATATTAAGAGAAAATACGGAAATTATCCAATAAATGTACCTGATTGATCTTAAAATTATTTTTATTTCTTAATAATTCCTAAATTCATTTGCTGCTTCAAACATCGCTATTATATTTTGAGGTGGAACTTCTGCTGTAATATTGTGTATATTTGACGCTACAAAACCTCCTCCTGATTTAAAACATTCAAAATTGTGTTTCACTTCTTCTCGAATTTGTTGAGGTTTTCCAAAAGGAAGTGTTGCTTGTGTATTGCACATACCACCCCAAAATGTAATTATATTTCCAAAACGTTTTTTTAAACTACAAGGCTCCATATCGTATGCACTAATTTGTACTGGATTATAGATATCATATCCAATATCAGCCCAATGAGGAATAAATAATGGAATAGAGCCGCAACTATGGTAATTTATCTTAACATCTGCTAATTCATGAACTCTATCAGAAAGCTTTTTTTCCACAGGCTTTATAATTTTTTCATAGATCTTTATATTCATCCATGGACCAGCTTGTTGTGCTAAATCTCCATTAATACAAACAATATCTAAATATTCTCCAACTTCGTTCAAAAAAGTTGAAACATAGTCTATCCAATACGTTAAAAATCCTTCCATCGCCGCAATTATTAATTCTGGCTTCCTAAGTAGGTATTTTAATGCTTTAGTAAATCCAAAGATGAAAGTAGTGTATTCAAAAACACAACCTGCGGTATGTGTAGTTAAAGCATAATTAGTTGTTTCATATAATTTTTTAGCGCAGTCTTTTAATCCTTTAAAAGGAGATTTGTCTTTACCATTAGGCCAGTCATAATTTTCAATCTCACTTACAGTTTTAAAATCAGAAAAAGGATGAATAACGGGATCGTAATATAAGATCTCATCTAAATCCTTATCCGCAAAATTTCCCCAAAAACAGCCAAATTGATCATAAACTCCTACATACTTTCCCTCATACTCTACTTCAATATCCTCAACCTTTACTATACTATCAAGAGGTCGAACATATCTAGTATCAATCTTTAACTTTTCTAATAATTCTTCACAAGGGATCACTAGCTGTTGCACAAAATCATGATACTGCATATTTTTATCTTCAATGTTGAGGTATTCAATCAGCCGTTTATAAGCTTTAATGTGGATTCCAGATACGTTTCCCCCTAAATCAAGAGGGACTTTATCCGGTGCTATATGATTTAAAGTTGTATTTACCCTTTCTCTTGAATTCATAAGTATATTATTGGGTATGTTTTTTAATTAATATTTCGAATGATTATTGTTTTGACACAAATTCATCTTTTAAGAATGAAATCAAATTAGCATTACAGGCTATAAAGGGAAATTTAGAGTTAATAGACAAATTCATATCAATATCACCACCATTTAAAGAGAAGATAGCCCCACCTGCTTCTGTAAGAATTAGCATTCCACCAGCTACATCTACCAAACGATTGCTGTCTCTCAAGTTGATGAATGCTTCCATGTTTCCATTCGCTATCTGACATAAAGTTAAAGCACTACTACCTAGTATTCTAATTCGATAAAATTTTTGGATAATTGGAGCCAATTTCTGTAAATTCATCATTAAATTCTTCATAGGTAGATTGAGTTCAAAAAAACATTTCTGTGATATGCCTAATTCTGAAACATGAATGGGAATATCATTAAAATAGGCTCCGCGCCCTTTTTCTGCCCAGTAAATATCTTTTGTAATAAGGTTAAGTACAACTGCTTTTTTAATATCGCTTACTCTATTTCCAATTGCATATGCTATCGAAACAGAACAATAAGGAACGCCTCTTACTGCATTAGTTGATCCGTCTAAAGGATCAACAATCAAAATATTTTGATTTTCCTTTGCTTTACTTTCCTCTCCGATATATATTTCTCCTAATTCTTCACTTATCAATAATAAATTAACATTAGCTTGTTTTAAAGCTTCTATAATTGCATTTTCAGCAACAATGTCAATTTCCATTGATATATCTCCCCCAGCTCCCCTTTTAAACTTCTTACTCGCCATCTTTGTACCTATCAGGGGAGTAATTATTTCATATACCTCAATAGCAATTTGCTTTAAAAAATTAATTTCTAGCTCCATTTAATTCACTATCAGGTTTGATTAAATTTAAAAATCTAAATAATAAATCAATTTTTATGTAGATTTTGAAAGGTTTATTTCATAGTCTATTATTTCATTTAATTTAATTAACTCTGTTGTTTCAATTAGAATTAGACTTTTTTCGAAGATCAATTTCGGTCCAATTTTTAACTCTTTCTTCAAGTACATTTTATCGATTTTATTGGTGATTAACCAGTTTGAGATTAGAATTCCTTTTCTCTTCTCTTCTTTTATAAATTTATTAGCTAATATATTATAATTCATAAATTGTTTTTGTTCATCTCCTTCTTCAATTTCATATATAGCAAAAAAAGGAGATTCTCCAAAATGATCAGATATTTTTGAATCTAAACCATTATTATCCATTAAAGGAACGGCTACTTTTTTTATAATTTTCTCTTGTATTTGAGTTAATATAATTATTTTAAAAATTTGAGGGAATCTTTCTCTTATTTTGGTATTTATAAGATTCTTCAAGGTGTTAACTTGTGTTAATGAAATATCTTTATTCAAACTAATTGTTACCTCTATAAAAATATATTTTCCATAAGCTCTTATCTCTAGAACCTCAATTTCCTTAATCTTAGGAAAGGAGTTGATTAGATTATAAAGTTCAGTTCTTTCATCAAAATCAATTATTGCATCAAGTAATACTTTAGTTGAGGATAAAAAAACGTCATATCCTCCTCTAATAATAAAAACAGCAATAAATAGACCGATAATAGAATCTAAAAGGTATAAATTAAAACTAGCTCCTATAAATCCCACTAAAACTGATAATGATATAAAATTATCAAAGAATTTCTCGCTTAATTCTGACTTAATTATTGGTGAATTTATCTTATTTCCAATAAGTTTTAAATAAAGTGTTAGAAATAATGAAATAATAAAAGAAAAGATCAAGAAAATAAAAACGGGGATTGAAGTATAAATTATCTTAGAATTACCTGAACTAAAATTCAAGATATTGGTAATGGATTGCGTAATAATATTGTAGGCAGTAAAAAAAATAAATAATGAAATAATCAAACTAATGATATTTTCAATTTTATAATAACCATAAGGAAATTTTTCATTAGGTTTTTTTCTAGAATATACTATTCCAATTAAAGCCGCAAATACCATAACTATATCAGTTAAGCTATCAAAAGCATCTGCTTGAAGGGCTATACTATTGGTAATATATGAAAATATGAATTTTAAGATGAATAACGAAAGATTAAATGCTAATAGAAAAAAGTTTAAGAAGAGTGGATTTTCAAAAAACTTCAGATTTTCATTAATGGCAGTCATTTTAATATTTTATGCTTTTCAATTATCCATTTATCTACAACGAATTTCTGGATTTCTTTTATGTTAATATTATAATCATTGTGGACTGTACTTTTTGGAATCCAAAATTCTTTTCCAGTATCTAATGTAATTAATAATGCCTTAGGGCTCTCAACT
>Ga0209427_10002108_pt1 | contig 23301 bp, 24 predicted proteins | sample DeeMarSWOR136_30_FD_187465 | JGI IMG/M metagenome (GOLD analysis project Ga0209427, IMG submission 187465) | Marine sediment microbial communities from White Oak River estuary, North Carolina - WOR-1-36_30 (SPAdes) (version 2) | ecosystem: Environmental > Aquatic > Marine > Intertidal zone >...
GAGTGTCTTGGCTGCACTCTGCGAGGTGTGCCACTCGTCACACTCATGGCCTCTTTCCCCCAAGTTGAGGAAAGGGTCGGTCATTGGGATGAGCAGGTATGTAAGGCGCAGTGGTTCTCCGCTGAGCTGGAGGAGCTGGGATTCAGGCAACTGGGGGAGAAACCCCATAGACATGATCTGATGGCCTTTGAAACGCCAATGTTCTACGACATATCGAAACGCGTTCGAGACAGGGGATACTTCCTATACAAAGAGTTGAAAGCAAGAGGAATTTGGGGATTGCAGCCTGGGATGACCAAGGTCGTCAAAGTCTCAACGTTCGCTGCTGACGAAGAGCAGCTAAGTCTTGTGGTGAATTCCTTCAGAGCTATTCTCGGCCAATACGGGTAATACGCTCACGTTCAGGCTGGGGTTGCTTTGCGGTTCTTCCACTTCTCCGTGTGAGCTCTCTTCAAATGCTGACAATGCGCTCTGAAGAGCTCTGACTGAATACTGTCCGTGCTCATAAGCACAGCGTCTTCGCCATTGTCTGAGTAGTAGCCAGAGCGCCTACCAACTACATGGAAGCCATACTTCTCGTAGAGTGCCTGCGCCATCGCATTTGAGGCGCGTACCTCCAAAGTGATGAAGTCAGCATTCAATTGGGCTGCCAGTTCTATGATGGCAATGAGCAGGTCTTCGCCTATCCCGAGTCGGCGGTAACTGCTTTCTACGGCGATGGCGATTATGTGTGCCTCGTTCAACATGATCCACAAGCCCACGAAGCCAAGGATACGCTTCATTTGCGTGCCGTACGGATTGCTCTGCTGTACGCCGGCTCGCATTGCGCCTAGATGGACGAGGAGGCGTCTGAACCAGGGCTTCGCGCTGCCTGTATCTAGCGGTGTGGTCTGTGCACAGGCTACCAGATAGTGAGCTACGGAGTTGTGGATCTCCTGTCTGTAGGATGTGTAGGGCCGAAAGAGAGACTCAGCGGGGAAAGCCTGGCGGTCAATCTCGGATACCTGAGGAATATCCTCGTCTTTCATTGGGCGAACTACGTAGTCCGCTTTGTCCACTGGGCAAGATTCTATCATAGCTGCCTGTCTAGGCGTATTGCCCCGCAGGTAGCGTTGCTGCAATAATTAGATGACTGAAGCATGAATGATTCAGTGGCCCTGCGCACTCAGATAGCACCTCGTCATCCTACAGGCTTGCTTCTGGGCAACCCGGTGATGACTGCCTCGGGCACCTTCGGCTACGGCACAGAGTACGAGGAGCTTGTGGACATTCAGAAGCTAGGAGCGGTCGTCTGTAAGGGAATTACCCTCTTGTCCCGGAAGGGTAACCCGCAGCCACGGATCGTGGAGACAAGCAGTGGCTTGCTCAATTCTATCGGGTTGGAAAATATCGGTGTTGACGCGCTGATTGCGGAAAAGGCGCCGATATGGTCTGGATGGCAGGTGCCAGTTATTGTCAATGTTGCCGGCGAGACGCTTGACGACTACGTTAGCGTGGTGGACAAATTGGAGGGTGTCTCGGGCATCAGTGGCATTGAGCTTAACGTCAGTTGCCCCAATATATCAGCGGGAGCGATTGAGTTTGGAACGAATGCTGGACTTGTCACTGAGCTAGTCGCTGAGGTCAAGGCTGCGAGCAGCCTGCCAATCATCGTGAAACTGAGCCCCAATGTGACTGACATCAGGGAAATCGCTTTGGCGGTGGAGAGTGCCGGAGCTGACGCAGTGTCTCTTATCAACACCGTAAGGGGCATGTCGATTGACATTGACAGAAGAAGACCTCGTTTGGGATATGTTAACGGGGGTTTGTCCGGCCCTGCTGTTAAACCTATAGCCGTCTACATGGTGTATCAAGTGGCAAAGGTGGTGCATATTCCGTTGGTAGGTTGCGGCGGTATCAGCAGCAGCGCAGATGCCCTGGAGTTCATAATGGCAGGGGCCAGCGCGGTCGAGGTCGGTACAGCCAATCTGGCCGATCCCAGAGCGCCTCTCGACATATTGCAGGGCATAGAAGACTTCGTGAGAAAAGAGCAGATCGATGATATCAGCTGCCTGATTGGCATTGCTCATCGGGGGCTGCAATAGACTACTGTGTCATTATCATGCCTGTGTGGTACCAAGTTCCTTCTCGATGTATTCGATGATGTCACTTGTTGAAGTACCGGGCCCGAAGACTTCCCCTATTCCGATTTGCTTCATGGCTGGTACATCGACTTCAGGTATTATGCCACCGGCAAGTACCAGAGTAGCTCCTTTCCCTTTGTTCTTCAGTCCTTCCATCACGATTGGGAAGAGCTCTAGGTGCGCACCGGATAGAATGCTCAGGCCGACGACATCTACATCCTCTTGAACGGCTGTAGCTACAATGGTCTCTGGAGTCTGGCGGATGCCCGTATAGACTACCTCCATACCGGCGTCGCGCAAAGCTCTGGCTATCACCTTGGCACCGCGGTCGTGTCCGTCTAGGCCAGGTTTTGCAATGAGAACTCGGATCTTGCCTTTTCGCATAGGTTCGTCTCCTCTCATTCTCAATCTTTCTGGCAGAGCTCAACGAGTACTCCGCCTACTGACTTGGGGTGGAGAAAAGATACCATGCCTTCCACGCCGCGACGCGCCTTCCTATCGATCAGTTCAACGCCTTTGTCAGCCAGAGAAGCGATTTCCTGGTCGATGTTGTCGACGTCAAAGGAAATATGCTGCACGCCTTCACCCCTTTTCTCCAGAACTGCAGCCATTCTGCTGTCAGGGAGTGGCTCCAGGAGCTCTATGTTGGGGCCGCTGGCGAAGCTGAGCATGCCAACCTTGACTCCTTGTTCAGCTACAACTTTGACCTCTGTTAGTGTGGCGCCAAAGAAGTCTTGGTAGATCTTGGCGGCTTCATCCAGATTCTTGACTAGAACACCTATGTGGCCAACTTGCTTCACCATCTTAGTACCTCCTTATGGTCTGCTGTCTTCTTTATGTGCCTCGGCTGCGCTGACCTGCTTTGCCCATAATCGTGCTCAGAAGGTCAGAAACTCCCTCTGGGTACCAAAGACCTTGCGCAATGTGTCACTCATTTCTCCTACGGTGGCGTAAGCCTCTACGCATTCAATGAGAGCTGGTATCGTGTTGTCATCACCTCGGGCTACATCCTCCAGTGCTTTCAGGGCCTGCCCGACCTTGTCGTTGTCTCTGTCGCGCTTGACTTGAGCCAGTCTCTCTTTCTGTCTTCGCTCCACCTCTGGATTGACCCGGAGCATGTTAGTTATCCTGGCGTAGTCGGAAACGTACTTATTCACACCGACGATCACCTGCTTGCCTTCTTCGATCATCTTCTGGTACTTATACGATGCGTCCTGTATCTCTCTTTGCTGGAATCCCTGCTCGATGGCGGCTACCGCGCCGCCGAGGCTGTCAATCCTCGAGATGTATTCGGTGGCTTTCTCTTCTATCCTGTCGGTTAGATACTCAACGTAGTAGGACCCTCCCAGGGGGTCCACAACATCGGGTACGCCGCTTTCATAGGCTATGAGTTGTTGGGTCCGCACGGAAAGCGTGGCAGCTTCCTCGCTGGGAGTGGCATACGCTTCATCGTAGGAATCGGTGTGTAGTGATTGTGTGCCCCCAAGAGTTGCTGCCAGCGTCTCTATGGTTGCTCGCATGATGTTGTTCATCGGTTGCTGGGCCATGAGGCTTACGCCGGCGGTCTGTGTGTGGAAGCGGAGCATCCATGAGCGTGGGTCTTGGGCTTTGAATCTCTCCCTCATTATCTTGGCCCAGAGGCGCCTTGCAGCTCTAAACTTGGCGATTTCGTCCAGGAAGTTTATGTGGCTATTGAAGAAGAATGAGAGCCTGGGAGCGAAGCTATCCACGTCAAGGCCAGCTTCAATCGCTGCCTGGACATAGGCAATACCATTGGCCAGAGTGAACGCGACTTCTTGCACTGCAGTGGAGCCTGCTTCCCTGATGTGATATCCGCTGATGCTGATGGAGTTCCAGCGTGGTATGTTCTTAGCTGAGTAGGAGATTATGTCGGTGGTCAGGCGCATCGAGGGACGGGGAGGGAAGATGTAAGTGCCCCGGGCGATGTAGTCTTTGAGGGTGTCATTCTGAACCGTGCCTGTGAGCTGGGCTGGCTCAACTCCCTCCTTCTTGCCAAGGACAATGTACATGGCGAGGAGAATTGCAGCTGTAGCGTTGATGGTCATCGAGGTGCTCACCTTGTCCAGAGGAATGTCCTGGAAGAGTATCTCCACGTCCCGCAGGGTGTCTATGGCGACACCTACTTTGCCTACCTCGCCTCTTGACAGCGGGTGGTCTGAGTCGTAGCCTATCTGTGTGGGCAGGTGAAAAGCGACGGACAAACCCATCTGTCCCTCTGCCAGGAGCTTCTTGTACCGTTCGTTAGTATCCTCGGCAGTGCCGAATCCGGCATACTGACGTATTGTCCATATCCTTCCTCGATACATGTTGGGTTGGAGCCCTCGGGTGTAGGGGTATTCACCCGGGTATCCCAATTCCCTGGGGTAGTCGAAGTTGCTGATGTCCTCAGGGCCGTAGAAGGTGTCAATCTCTATCCCAGAGGTGGTTTCGAACTTCTCCTGACGTTCAGGAGAACGCTTCAGCACCGAAGCCAGGGTCTTTTCACGCCATTCCTGTTTGTTCTCACTTGACATGCTTTCCTCCCTCCGATCGTCTGAGTCGGGGCTATGAGCTATACGCAGGATATTCTACCACAGGGGCGGTGGTTGACGTTCTCCCGCGTATGCGGGGCGCCGCACAAACAATAGCCAAGACCCATGGTCTTGGCCATTGTCCTGCCACACGGAAGCTGGGAACAGCTTCTCTACGTCTTGTCGGGGTTTGCTCTGCTCAGGAATGGAGTCACCATGTCGATAGGCAGGGGGAAGATTATGGTGTTGGTCTTCTCTGTGGCAATGCCGGTCATCGCTTGCAGGTAGCGAAGCTGCAGCGCTGCAGGCTGTGTACCTATGACTTTGGCAGCCATAGCCAGCTTTTCGGCTGCCTGATATTCACCTTCGGCATGAACAACCTTGGCTCGCCTGTCTCGCTCGGCTTCAGCCTGAGCCGCCATGGCTCGCTGCATGAGTTCTGGCAATTCCACATCTTTGACCTCCACCATGCTTACCTTTATTCCCCAGGGATTCGTGCCTTCGTCAACCACCGCCTGTATCTTCTCATTGAGCCGCTCGCGGTGAGCGAGCAGTTCATCCAGCTCGGATTGTCCCACCACATTGCGCAGGGTGGTGGCAGCGAGCAAAGAAGTTGCCTTGATGTAGTCGAGTACCTTGAGAATGGCGTCGGCTGCGTCGACCACACGGAAGTAAATGACGGCATCGACCGTAACGGTGACGTTGTCCATAGTCATGCACTCTTGTTGAGGCACGTCCATAGTGATCACGCGCTGGTCAACCTTTCTCATGCGCTCGATGAATGGTATGATGACAACAAGCCCAGGACCCCTGAGCCCCACGAATCGGCCCAAACGGAAAACGCCTCCCCTTTCGTACTCCTGAACAATCTTCAGAGCTGCTGAAAGAATCATTATCACCGCTAGTGCGATGATGAAGTAAATGATCCAGCCTAAATCCATGTTATTCGTCCTCCTTTTCTTTTCTGCGAACCCATAGTCTCAAACCTTCTATCTTGGTTATGATCACCTCCTCTCCAGCTCTTATCCTGCTGCCTTCAGCGATGGCTGTCCAGAGCTCACCTTCAGCCAGGACCGTCCCCCTGGGGTTGAGAGCCGTGTGTGTCTTGGCCACTTTCCCTATCATGTCTTCCGTGCCAGCGGATAGCCTCCGCCGCTGACTCCTAATAACGGCAAAGATGCAGAAGACGAAGAAAGCGCCCATCAGGATTATGCCTACGATGAGTGGCTCTCTCATTTCACTTAGTTCCATATGCAGCAGACTCCTCTCTCGGCTATTTGTTGGATTTCTTCGCTACCCATAGTCTCAAGTCCTCTACCTTGGTTATGATCACTTCCTCTCCTGGCGCTATCTTCTCGCCTTCGGATATAGCCGTCCAGAGTTCACCCTCAGCCGAGACTGTGCCCGTAGGCTCCAACGGCGTCTTGGCTCTGGCCGGTCTTCCTATCATCCCTTCGGCCCCCGTAGCCTTGCGGCGCCTCTGGCCTCGAATGACAGCACCTATGATGAAAATGGCGAAGGCGGAGACAGCGATCGCTATTCCGGCAATCAGGCCGCGGTTGACCTCTATTCCAGGACTGCGGCTGAACAGCATCAGGGACCCGAAAACGAAAGACGTCACTCCGCCAGCGGTCAGCAGGCCGAAGCTGGTGGTGAAGTACTCGGCGACGAATAGCCCGACCGCGAGCAAGATGAGCGCAGCACCTCCCCAGTAGGCGTTCAACACTCCTAGGGAATAGAAGGCCAAAAAAAGGCTGATCCCACCGAATACCCCGGGGAATATCAGCCCTGGACTGGAGATCTCCGTGATAAGTCCGATGGTGGCCAGAGTGAATAGCACGTAGGCGATGTTCGGGTCGCTGATAACCTGCAGGAACTTCTCAACGGCATTCATTTCATTTCTGGCTGTTTCGAAGCCTTCGCCATCAACGTCGAGGGTGACCTCTTCGCCATTGGCCAAGGTGAGTTCCCAACCGTCGATTTGGGAAATGAGGCTCTCCATGGTATCAGCTCTCACGTCAATAAGGTTGGTCTCCAGTGCGTCGACATCGGTAAAGGACTTGCTTTCCGTCACGGCAAGCTCAGCTTCCTCTATGTTACGGCCCCGGTCTTCCGCAATAGTCCTCATCCATTTGGCAGAGAACTCGGTTATCTTCTTCATCTGGTCTTCGGGTATCTCCTGCTCTCCGGCAGAAACGGGATGGGCTGCGCCAATAGTGGTGCCCGGCGTCATGGCGGCAATGTGGGAGGACAGAGTAATGAAAGTGCCTGCCGAAGCCGCCCACGCACCCTTGGGAGAGACGTAGACTACAATGGGCACATTGGCGTTCATGATTGTCTCCACTATCTCCTCTGTCGCAGTGAGGAGTCCCCCCGGCGTATTCAACTCGATAATGCATGCGGCAGCGTTTTCCTCTTCGGCATGTCGGATGCCGCGGTCGATGTACTGAGCTATCACCGGGACGATGGTCCCTTCAACATGGAGGACTTCGATCTTTGGACTTGAGGCGCTGGCCGGATTGGCTGCCAGAGACGCAGCCAGCACAAGGCCCAGCAGTACAATGAAAGGAATTCTGAACAGGTTTCTGTGCATCGCATCCGTACCTTTGGGTAATTATAGCCCAGGGGACCGAAAGGAACAAACTTGTGGCGTTCCTTTGACATCTGATGTCATCCTGGGTGGGATCCAGGAGAAAGCACCCTTATGAAGCAGCGGCATGGACGAGACTCGACAGCGGAGGCGGTGCACCAAGGGTGATATCGTATCGAAGCCCTGACTGCGGACGAGTACAACCCCTTCAATTCCATGGGCAAACGGAGTAAAATAGGGCATTCCGACCCTTCTATCTGGCGAGAAAGACACTTGGAAATCGAAGTCATAGCTGGCGACATAACTAAGGTCGAGACCGATGCCATTGTGGTCGGTCTCTTCGAGGATGCAGGCGATCTGAGTTCCGCTCCCCAGGCCGTTACGGCTGTAGACAAAGCCCTGGAGGGAGCTGTCAGCCACCTTGTAGCCAGCGGTGAGGTCAAAGGGAAGTTCGGCGAGGTCGTCGTTGTCCATACGCTTGGCAAATTGCCAGCAGGGATAGTAGCTGTCGCTGGACTGGGGAAACGTCACGATTTCACCCTTGACAGAAGTCGTGGTGTGGCCGGGGAGTACTGCCGCGCGCTGCGGAGACTGAACTGCAGAAGCATAGGCAGCGCTGTTTGCAGTGCAGGTGTCGGTGGTATCGGACCTGAGGAGGCTGGCAGGGCGTTAGCTGAAGGGAGCCTTTTGGGGCTTTACAGCTTTACCAGGTATAGGAAGCCTGAGTACGGTGAAGTGGAAAGGGTGCTTGTGGTGGAGGGGCAGGGTGGCGCGGTACCCGCTGTACGACGTGGCTGCGTGAAGGGTAGGATCATGGCTGAAGCTGCTATTCTGGCTCGTGACATGGTGAACGAGCCTGCTAATGGCATGACACCCACACGCATGGCCGACACGGCGGCGGGGATTGCCAGGAAACTTGGTTTGCAGTTTCAAGTGTTTGGACCGGAGGAAATGGAGGATATGGGGATGGGAGCACTGCTGGGGGTGGCCAGGGGGAGTGCAGAGTCACCGAGGCTACTAGTACTTGGCTACAGGGGTAGCGAGGATTCGGATGGGTGTATCGGTCTTGTAGGCAAGGGTGTGACCTTTGATTCGGGAGGGATTTCGATCAAGCCGTCTGAGGGGATGGGAGAGATGAAGGACGATATGGCAGGTGGTGCGGCCGTAATAGCTGCGCTAAGCGGAATCGCCCAGTTGGAGTGCAAGGTCAACGTGACTGCCATAGTGCCGGCTGCTGAGAACCTCCCTAGTGGTAGTGCCTTGAAGCCTGGGGATATCGTGAAAGCTATGAACGGCAAGACGATAGAGGTCATAAGTACCGACGCTGAGGGCCGGCTCCTGCTGGCTGACGCCCTTAGCTACGCTGTGAAGCAGGGATTGTCTCCCCTGGTCGATGTGGCTACTCTGACCGGGGCGTGTCGCATTGCTCTTGGTCCCCTTTACAGTGGGACTTTTGGCAACAATCAGGAGCTGGTGGGGAGGGTTATTGAGTGCGCCGACAGAGCCGGAGAGAGGTTCTGGCAGATGCCTATGCCTGATGAGTACAAGGAGCAGAACAAGAGCGAGATTGCTGATATCAAGAACACGGGCAATAGGTATGGTGGGGCGATAACGGCTGCTCTCTTCCTGTCGGAGTTCGTGGATAGTACGCCTTGGGCTCACATAGACATAGCAGGCACTGTCTCCAGCAATAAGGAAAGCGGGTATACAGTGAAAGGAGCTACAGGAGTTGGCACTAGGGCTTTGATGGAGTTGGGTCTATCATTGGCTGGGTAATGGCAAAGTAGTGGGGCTGCACTGAGAGGGCTTTCGTGATCATCAAGTGGCTGGGTCATTCTTGTTTCTTGATTACATCTGCGGCGGGTGTTCGGGTAGTCACGGATCCTTACTTTACCGGTGGCGACATCAACTACTCTCCCGTCGCCCAGGCCGCCGATATCGTTGTCATAAGCCATGAGCATCGGGATCACAATGCTGCTTCGGCGGTATATGGGGAGCCGGAGGTAGTCAGAGGTGTGGGAACGAAGACTGTGCGAGGGATCGAGTTCAAAGGTATTGCTGCGCATCACGACAAATCTGGTGGTAGGGAGAGGGGGAAGAACACCGTTTTCCGTTTCACTGTGGATGGGGTGAGACTTTGCCACCTAGGTGATTTGGGACATCTATTGACACGGGCGCAGTGTGCGGAGATTGGTGAGGTGGATATCTTATTCGTGCCGGTGGGTGGCTTCTACACTATCGACGCTGATGATGCTACGCGGGTATGCGACCAGTTGAGGCCGAAAGTGGCTATTCCAATGCATTTCAAGACGCCGAAATGCGACTATCCCATTGGCGTCGTGGGTGATTTTGTTGTCAGTAAGCAGAACGTAAGAGAAAAACATTCCAGTGAAATAGAGATGGGTCTTGAGGATTTGCCGATGGGAATGGACATTGTGCTGTTGGACCCGTCTAGATAGCCAGCGAGGCTTGAGTTTCAGTCGAAGGACCTGCAGTTGAGCACCATGATCTTCAACGCTTCCCAGTTCGTTTTCACACCCCCGCAGCGCCTCGCCTGGGCACGACGGGTCTTCATCAAGCCGTGTGCCGGCTCGCCGTCACCGTACCCTGTGACTACCAGTCCTGAGCTATTGAACACAATCGTTGAGGGCATCAGGAATGTCAGCGACGCCGATATCCTCATTGCCGATGGGTCTCCTGATGGGAAGTCAATCTACCCTACGTACCAAGCTTTGCGATACAACTTCCGTCGAGTCCTCTTGCTTGATGTGAGAGACTCCATTTTCGTGGAGATGGAGAACCCCCTGGTCAAGTTCTACGCTACGCCGACTTTCTGGGCACCCAACTTGGTATTGCGCAGCGACTTCCTCATTAGCGTGGCACCCTTCAAGGTCTGTGGCGGGAACGGTCGTTTCACCATAGCGAATCTGCTGGGGCTGCTACCGGTGAGCAAGTACAAGAAGGGGAGGCAGATAGGTTGGGCGGGTCTCTATGACTTGGGAATAGAGAATGTGCTTGCTGATCTCTACTTCACTTTACCTTTCGATCTGGGCATCATTGAAGCACAGCAGAAGCTGTTCTATACGGAAGATGCGCCAGAGGGAAGGGTCGAGGAGTGCGGCAAGATCATCATCGGTGAACCCTATGAGATTGATCGTGAGGCTTCACGACTGGCTGGCATAACAACTGAGCACTTGAACCTCATTGATGAAGGAAGAGACCAGCTCGAAGACTAGCAGGATCGGCTCAGTAGCGTATGTCGAAATCTCTATATCGCCCTGAACACGAAGACCAGTTGAGCTCTAGCTGTCTGACTTGGGCTCCTGGCGGGCCGGCTCGGAGGCTTTCCACCAGCTTCTGTAGGTTCTGCGTCTCTCCTTCGGCTTGAACCTCCACAGCGTCTCCACTGGCCAGGTTGCGTACGTACCCCTTCAGGCGCAGGTTTCTGGCGATGTCCATTACGAAGTGGCGGAAGAATACGCCCTGAACCCGCCCATGCACTCGAGCTGAGATATGACTCATCTCTGCCATTCTTGGCACTCCGGCTGAGTCCCCGTCACTCCTCAGTACTTGGCTTTCTCTTCTTCCTGATGACTTCTGTCTCTGTGGGGCCCAGGAGTTCAGATAGGATTTCGGTCTTCTTGGCGCCTCTCTTGGGTTTCTTTGGCTCCCTTCGTCTGTAATCTCGTCTGGCCATTGCTACACCTCGGGTCTGTCATTGAACGTCTGGGCGTGAGAATAGTGTTCCTTGTGTTTTCCGTTTCCAGGCTGCCTCTGCTGCCTGCATCTCGGCTGCCTTCTTGCTCCCTCCCATGCCCCGTCCCACCACCTCTCCTTCTATGAGGACTTCCACCGTGAATTGCCTCTGATGGGCGGGGCCGGCTGCTTCTGCCACTTGATAGGCGGGAGGCGGCTGGCCTTCGCCTTGGAGAAGTTCTTGTAGGAGAGTCTTGTAGTTTGGAGTCGCGTATCCCCTGCTTATTCTGCCAAGGTATGGTGCAAGTTGACGGAGCACGAAATCCGTGGCCTCGGTTAGCCCTTTGTCGAGGTATATTGCTCCGATTAGGGCCTCTGCTGTGTCTGCCAAAGTGCTCTGTCTTGTTCTCCCCTCACTCGTCTCTTCACCTTTGCCCAACAACAGCCAACGACCGAGTCCCATCATAGAGGCAATCTCCGCGAGAGTCCGACTGCAGACTAGGGAGGCGCGTACCGTGGTCAGCTCTCCTTCGGATAGCGTGGGGAACTCCTTGTACAGCAGGTCCGCCACAACGAAGTCGAGCACTGCATCGCCTAGAAACTCTAGCCTCTCATTGCTGGGTGAAGTGAAGTGGGGATCTTCGTTGAGGTAAGAACTGTGGACAAAGGCCTGTTCCAGCAGAGATGGGTTGAGGAAAGAAATGCCTAGTGCACTCTGACACTCGTTCCAGGTAGTCACCTCCTCTTTCCCTCTGAAGCAGACCGGCAGACCTACGGTTGACGGAAGTCACCGAGTGACATCTCCGCCACTACTGCGCCGGTTCCTTTAGGTTCTCGCATCTATGTTCCGGACTCGATGAGGCTTACAAAGGCTTGGTTCACCAGGTTCATTGCCATGTGAGACTGGAGCCCGTCCTTGGTCAGCTCATCCACTACCCTCTGTCTGGCGACGCCGGCCTTATTTCTAGCTACCTTCATGGCATCTTCGAGCGAAGCGCCGATATTGAGGTGTTCGGTGGTGAGGGGTTCTAGCGTGTTGCCCTTACTGCGTCTGGTTACCGCTATGCTCTCAAAGGCTTTGTCAGCTAAATCTGTTGCCATGTGTGACTGCAGCCCATCCTTGGTCAGTTCATCCACTACCCTCTGTCTTGCCACGCCAGCCTTCTTGTTTGCCACCTTCATGGCGTCTTCGAGGGAGGCATTGACATTGAGGTGTTCGGAAGTGAGGGGTTCTCGCGTGTTGTCCTGTCTGTTCCTGGTTACCGCTATGCTCTCAAAGGCTTGATCGGCCAGGTCGATGGCCGTGCTATGTTGCAGTCCATCTTTCACCAATTCACTTGCCAGCTTCTCTCTGGCTGCCAGGGCCTTCTTGGCTACTATCTTCAAGCTGTCTTCGAGGGGAGCGTTGACGTCAATGTGTTCAACAGTCAAAGTCCTCTGCCAATTACCTTTGGCGACTGCTTCTGCGCTGTGTGAAGGTCCATCGTTTGGTCGGGACAGAGCCTGATACGCTATGTTGACCCTTGCCATCCTATTTATGGCATCCGGGGCCCTGGATCTGTCGGGATGGTACTTCCTGGCCAAGGCCTTGTAGGCTGCAGCGATGACTTCTGGCTCCGCGTCTGGGCTAACTTGGAGAGTCTCGTAGTAACCTGCTAGGCCCGATTCTCTTTGTTGCATCTTACGGGGTGCTCCGCAGTGCGGTGGCAATTACTAGTAATCATTATATCTGATGCCGGGCTCAGATACGAAAAAAGATTTGACGCGGGCCCTGTCTGCTCCAACGAAAGCCTGCGTGGAGTGCGAATGCCATCGCCAGTTACCCATGTTGGCAGCAACTGGCTCTCTCAACTGGGGACAGACTCGATGAGATAGGTCACTTCTATGTCGGCTTCGCTGCTGGGTTTAACCAAGAGGTCAGGGTATCCCTGATGTGCAGCGAGGGACAAAGTGTATGTGCCTGGGGGGTACAGAGTCTTCGAACAATGCTTGTCATACGTGCTACTGCAGTAGAAACTCAGTCTGCCAGTTCTCCCCCCGTCGCGTTTTGACCAGGGACTGGGTGAGAATGACTCCACCGGGCCGCCGTACGCTTTGATATGTCCGCCATATACGCCAACCGGCCCTGACAGGGTCACGTAGATGGCAGGCTTCTCACCATACGCATACCACCACAGGCGAATTCTCTGCTGCTCTCGGATGTTGAATTGCACTAGATCTTCTGCCTTACACTGCTCATCTGGAGGACATATATCCGGGTCGAGATGAAGCGTGACCTTATGCTCTTGGCTGTGGTATGAGATGGTGAGGTTCACTGGCAGCATTTGAGCTGTGTTGGACGCACCAGGAACTGAAATGGCGAGCGTTCCACTGTGGCTACCGGCACTCAAGCCCTCCATATCCACGCATAGCTGAATCTCTTGCACATCCCCTGTGGAACTGCCGGATGACGGAGCCGGGTAAAGCCAGTCAACGCTGGCATGGGCTGCCCAGTCGAAAGGTATGTTCTCATAACTTGATATGCAGAGGGTCTTGGGGGTAGGGTTGTCTCCACCTTCTTGGGCAGAGAAGCTGAAATGTGATGGGCTGATGACGAGGGTGGGAGGTCCTATTGGTGGTGGTGGAGGTGCTGCGCCGCCACAGGCGGAAAGCAAGGCGAGTGTTGGTAGAAGAACTGCTGCCGCTAGGAGCGAGAGACATTCTCGTTTGGCCATTTGCCACCTCTCCTTTGGGGGAGTCTTCTGTGCCTATGTCAATGGTAAACCCAGTTGGAGTGCAATACAAGACCGGCAACAGGAGGGCTGGTGTTGTTCAGGCCGAGCGGAATGGCTATACTATGACGTAGACGCGTTGGGGATTAGTCTAGCGGTAGGACGACTGACTCTGGATCAGTTAGGCCAGGTTCGAATCCTGGATCCCCAGCTTTGGTTTCGCTGCCTGCTTCGTTAGGCTGTCTCGCTGCGCACATGTGCCTCTTGAGCTGCTCAGGTGTCATTGGGGCGCTCCCGGGATCTGGTGCCTTGTGCAGTGCTATTCGGATGCTATGACGTGTGTTTGTTGCAGGGTGTTGTGTTGCGCTGCTTCTGCGCGATGGTAGGCATGCGATAGAGTGCTCTGGAGCATAGACACATAGAGGGGGACAATTCAGTATGGACGCCGTCGCGGGGCGAAGTACAGGTGGGATTCTGAGAAGAGAGATCAGTCTCGTCAGCTTGGTCGCGATTATGATCGGCCTCAACATCGGCGGGTCTCTCTTCCTCCTCACGGGGATAGCCGCTGGCTTGACGGGGCCATCCCTCTTTGTTGCTCAGATCATCTCGGCGTTGCCGATTCTGCTCGCCCTGGTGCCATATCTGATGCTGTCATCGGCCATGCCTACCACGTGTGCCAACTACCAGTACGCTAAGCTGTTCTCTCGTCCCCTGGCAGTGGCAGCCTGGATGGCACTATTCGTCGCCATTCCGATTGGGATGCTACCTCTGTTTGCCATTGCGACTGCGCAATTGCTCGGGGCTCTGATTCCTGAGCTTCCCACGACAATCACCGCTATCGTTGTTATGAGCCTGTTCTATGCCATAAATGTGATTGGAATAAGAGCGGCAGCCTACACCCAACTAGCCGCAGTCGCGGTACTGCTTGCGGCGCTTGGAGTATTCATTGCCATGGGGATCCCTGAAGTGAGCGCGGCGAGATTTGCGCCTCTCTTTCCTGGGGGAGCGTTCGGGATAGTCGCTGCTTCCGCACTCCTGTATACGCTCCTCGCTGGAGGTCTCTTCGGTATCGAGATGGGTGACGAGGTAAGGGATGCCAGAGCAGTCATACCTAAGGCGCTGATGATCAGTGTAGGCGTTGTTCTGGTTATCTACCTGCTCATTGAGATAGTTGCTGTGGGTGTAATGGACTGGAGTATCTTCGCCGGGGGGAGTCTTGACGATGTGGCAGGGGTGTTCCTCCACGGTGCCTGGCTGACCTTCTTTGTGGTAGGTGGTGGAATCACTGCCAGCGTAACGACAATCAACCTTGCCTTGACTGCTGGCGGAAGATACGCGCTGGCCTTTGCCCGGGATGGGTATTTCCCGTCATTTTTTGGAGCCATCAACAGGAGGTTCGGCACACCGCATTACGGACTCACCCTTATGTATCTCATGGCTGTGGTCACGCTGTGCGTCAATCCTCCTCTTCAACTGCTGGGAGCGATGTTGAACTTCGGGCTTCTATTCATGATTACCTTGGTGCTATGTACCGCATTGACACTGCCAAAGAGGCATCCCGAAGTCTACAGGCGGTCGCAGTTCCAGTTCAGTCGTAAGGTTCTTGCCGTCATGTGTTTGACGGCCGTCTCAATGAATGTTGTCTTCATGATTCTACTGGCCGCAGCTTTGAGATGGACCTTTCTCATCTTTGTTGGTGCCGCAGTTGCGGGGTTCATCCTCTTCTACGTAGCAGGGAAGAGGCCAGCGGCATGAGTGAGTTCTCAGGCTCATAGTCGTGGGCAGACCGTCCGGTATGCTAGTATTGAGCACAATGTTGCCCATCGTGCTTGCCGGCCCCGCTAGGATGCTCAGCAGTGGTGTGGCGCTGGTGAGACAGTCCCGCCGCCCATACTTTGCTCTGAACCTGATCTACTACGGTCTGGTTGTCGGAGGGATGACATTCGTTGTCTTCCGTCCGTCGGTGCAGCACTTCCTGCTGCAGGCTGTCGGAGGAGCGTTCATGGAGGGCCCACTCTCTGTGGTAGGTAGCGCCTATGTCGGAGGGCAGGTTCTGGTGGCTATCATGTTGACCTTCATAGTCAATCTGGTTGTGGGAAGTATCCTGTGTATCACTATCCCATCGCTGCTGATTCCCTTCAGTGGGATCGTGATAGGTGGCTTGCGCGCAGTGCTATGGGGGCTCCTGTTGTCCCCCGCCATGCCCGAGTTGCGTATGGCCATGGTCCCTCACAGTGTTACTCTCGTCTTGGAAGGTCAAGCCTATACACTGGCGATGCTGGGGGCCTACATCCACGGCAGAGCTTTCTTGTGGCCAGACACCGTGGGAGTTGCAGGCCGAAGACAGGCTTATCTTGGAGGAGTCAGACGTACCCTTCGTCTCTATGTGCTTGTGGCCATAATGTTGGCTGTGGCGGCTGTCTACGAGGCTATAGAAGTGATCTTTGTAATTCCGTTGTTGTGATTCCCCGATGCATTGTTCTGAACGGTCTGTGCTCGATCACCAGTCAAAGCCCAGTTGGCTGACAGCCCTTTTCGGTCGTGCTCCCACGACCTCTCTCAACTTGCCCACAATGCGTAGCATGCCTTCAGTGTCCAGCCTGCAGTATTGCCTCAGGTCCTCTCGTACTTTGTTGCTGCTTTCCTCGTCGGCATCACCGTAGGTAATCTGCTGGAAGGCGATGCTTGCGTCTTGGCCGTTGTCTATCTCCATTCCTTCATAGCCTATCCCCGTCAAGGCAGGCAGGACTTGCTTGAGCCCTGTGCCCCCCTTCTGTCCAGGGTGGTAGTAGTAGAAACTTCTGAATGGCAGTATCAAGTCCACGAGTCTACTGCGTGCGTTGTCTATCCATTCTCCGTGGTCCGGCGACGCCTGGGCGAGCTCTTGAAAAACTCCGTCTTCAAAGGCTTGATTGTAGACTATGATGCTACCCCTGTTGCCAAGTACTCTCTCTAGCTCGGATAGTACCGCGGGCCTCGGGTCCTCAACACCTTGAGCTAAGAAGGAGCAGTGCTCTGGACGGGATGCATCATCTCTGGCAACGTGGAGAGAGAACTGGAAAGGAATCGCCTGATATGGCCTGGTACCATCAAATAAGGGCACGGCTGCGCCGAAGGTCTCGAAGTCAAGGTAGTACAGGGGATACTGTAAGGTCGTCAGGAAGTGCCGGATGTTTTTCCTATCGACATAGGGTTTGTAGGTGACAACACAGTTCCTCTGTATCTCCTGTTTTTTTGTGAGGGGATAAGTGTCCGGGATATCTGCGATAGCAAGTATCCCTCTTCCGAGTAGTTCGAAGGACCCATAACCTCCCTCGTGTAGCTGAAGCACGTTGTGTTCGGGTAGGAAATCCCAGCACGATGCTACAGGGCACTGATAGGGTTCGGTGCATTGCCTGCCAATCGGTATGCTAGGGCACTCTCCTCCCGCGACAACCTCGAACATGGCTTCAATTCTCTCCTGAATTCCAGCGCTCAGTTCCTGTGCCGCGACTGTAATGTCCGCGATGCTGAAAAGGCCGTTCGGGTCTACTTCGCCCTGTTTGACGTAGCCATTGTTAACGTACAGCAGGAGGCATCTTCTTATCTTCAACCCGGCTTTCTCGCAGCAGTGCTTCTGGAAGGAGATGTCGTGGCGATGCACGTCCTTGACGCCGGTGGAGCTTTTCACTTCGATGATATCCCACTCGTCATCGCCGACAGGACTCAGGATATCAACTCTGGCGTAGATGTCTTCAGCCAGGATACCCGCTTCGAAAAGAGGCACGCGCTGTAGGAGGAGTTCCTGCGTTTGCCAGGCATTGCGCATGAAGTGTTCTGTGGGGATATCAATCCCTGTGGGATAGAGCTTCTTGGCCTCCTGTCCCACCATGTGCCCTTGCCTGAACACGTATTTGGTTGCGGTATCTGGCTCAGGTATTTGCTCTGGGTGATGGGCCAGTATCCATAGATACCTCGGGCACTGCAATCCGTTCAGGTATCTTGTCTTGGATAGCAGTCTCGATGTCATCGCTCTGCAGTCGCATCCCAGCGGATGCTATGATATGCGCATTGTAGCAAGCTAGTGGCCGATTGGGAATATCGGGAATGGAGTAGGGGAGGATAGCCGGGGCCATGGCACGAAGAGGCCGGGTCGGGTGAAATGAAAGGTCGAGAGGTGTGTGGCAATACTGACTTGGGGATAGGCGAACACCCGTCTGCTTGGTGGGGGCATCCGACTTGAAGCATGCGAAGTTGATTGTCAATCCCTCTGCAGGGGGAGGGAGAACGGCGAAGAAATGGCCTCAAGTTATGGATCTGTTGAGAGGCATGGGGATGACATACGACCATGAAATCACGGAAGGTCGCGGGCATGCAGTTGAACTGGCCAAAGCGGCAGCCAGGAGAGGCTATGAGGTGGTGGTGTGTGTGGGAGGCGACGGCACGATCAATGAAGTGGTGAACGGGTTGTACGATAGCGGTGGCATCAGGGATGTCACGCTGGGCATCATCAGCACGGGAACAGGTAGCGACTACGTTCGCACAATTGGCGTGCCGCTTGACTACAGACAGGCCTGCCTACGCCTTAGCAGCCCGAGAAGGATTCTGGTAGACCTTGGGGTTATGGAATACGTACGTGGAGGCGTGACGGCGAAGCGGCTTTTCGTTAACTTTGCCGGCTTGGGCTTCGATGCCGAGATAGTGAAAGTCACTGAAGAGAGATTCAAAGCCTTCGGGGGTATACCCTCTTATCTTCTAGGACTGTTGAATACTCTCTTGTCATATGAGAATGGGGATGTGTCCTTGAGGCTGGATGGCGAAGCGGGTCGGAGGAGGATTTGTGCTATTGAAGTAAGCAACGGAAGATTCGGTGGTGGCAGAATGTGCCTTGCTCCGCAAGCTGATCCTGCAGATGGGTTCCTTGATGCTGTGATAATTGGCGATTTGAGCAAGGCGGACCTTCTACGGTCGCTGCCCCGGATCTACAGAGGGACCCATCTGAATCACTCCAAGGTGACTGTGAAGAGAGCAAAGGAGATATATGTGCGACCTGAACGGCGGATGGCGGTGCAGGCTGACGGTGAACTCATTGGTGAGGCACCTGCCCGCTTCTCCGTGTTGCCGACTGCCTTGACTGTTGTCGCTTAGCATGCAGTGCGATCCTTTAGGCAAGCACCAAGTTATGAAGCTGTCTGGCGTCCGCAAGACAGTTGATACGGTGGCGCCTTGGTTTCGAAAGTCGTCAGTGGACTCTCTTATCGTATCCGGCCCACTCTTTTTCCTTCAGCATATATTTCATAATCTTTCCGGTGGATGTCCTGGGTAGCTCGGCAAACTCGATATTCTTGGGCACCTTGAACTTGGCCAGCCTCTCTTTGCAGAAGGCAATGAGGTCTTCCCGCGTCGGATTCCTCCCCGGTTTGGGGTTGACGATGGCCTTGGGCGCCTCCCCCCACTTCTCATCGGGCACCGCAATGACGGCGACCTCCAGAACATCAGGATGCTGGTACATCACGTTCTCTATCTCCACGGTAGATATGTTTTCTCCCCCGCTTACGATTATGTCTTTGCTGCGATCCTTTATCTCGACGTATCCGTCTGGGTGTACCACCGCCAGGTCGCCACTGTGGAACCAGCCGCCTGCAAAGGCCTCGGTCGTCTTGTCCTGTTCCTTGTAGTAGCCTAGCATCACATTGTTTCCCTTCATCACGATCTCTCCCATGGTGTGACCATCATGTGGGACTTCATTCAAGTGGTTATCCACTACCCTCATGTCGAAGGAGGTCACATATGGGACGCCCTGTCTAGCCTTTAGGCGAGCCCTTTCCGCCAGCGGCAAGGAGTCCCATTCGGCATGCCATTCGCAGATGCTATAGGGCCCATATGTCTCGGTCAGTCCGTACGAGTGGGTGATCTCACCTCCCAGCGACTCGATGTTGTCTATCAGAGTGGGTGATGGCGGTGCGCCGCCGAGGAAGCACTTCACCCTTCGGGGGAATCTCATGTTTCTACCTGTCATGTACTCAGATAGCCCAAGGTAGACGGTAGGAGCACCACCCATGTGTGTTATGCGCTCCTCTGCTATCAACTCGGCGATTCTGGCGGCATCTACTCTTCTTAGGCAAACGTGCTTCGCCCCCACGGAGGTAACTCCCCAGGTGAAACACCACCCGTTACAGTGAAACATGGGCACTATCCAGAGATAGGCGGAGTCGGAGGTAATGCCGGCTTCCAGTGCATTGCCGAGGCTATTGAGGTATGCCCCCCGGTGTGAGTACATAGCTCCTTTGGATATCCCGGTTGTTCCACTGGTGTAATTGATGGAAATGACATCTCCTTCACCGTCTATTGCCGGCTCTCGTTCAGAGAAAGGACTATCAGACAGAAAAGCCTCATATTCCGATCCTTCCATCCTGTCTTCACTGTGGGCGTCCGCAATGTTCACGAAGACCCCGACGTGTTTCAGGCTGCCCGCTATCTCTCTTATCTTGGGGACGAACTCGCTGTCCACGAACAGCACTTTGGCCTCGGAGTGATTGATGATGTGGCTTATCTCCGCCGGGGAAAGCCTGATGTTAATGGTTACGAGGATAGCTCCAACCCAGGGGACTCCGTAGTGCGCTTCGAGCAGCGGAGGCACGTTGGGCGAAAGGAAAGCCACCTTGTCTCCTTTCCCGATGCCCAGTTTCCTTAACCCGCTTGCCATGCGCATTATCCGCTCATAGAACTGGCTGTAGGTATATCGTCTGTCATCGTAGACCACGGCTTCTCTGTCAGGGAATGTGTAGACGCTGCGCCGCAGGAAACTCATCGGCGTTAGCGCGCTGAAAGATACTTCCTCTCGCTTGCTCACGGTGCTGTGTCCTCCGTATCGACTACGACACGGGTGTATCGCCGAGATGGGTATTCCGCTCGTGTTTCCGGATCGGCGGGCCTCTTGTTATATGATGAGAACCTGTTTCTATCTCCCGGCCCTCATTACTCTGGCCTTCTTGAAGCCAACAAATCTGAAGACGCCGGGGGCAATCCGCTTCAGTGAGGCAAAGCCCTTGGGGGCATCGCCGGGGGCGTCCACTTCTACGTCGGGTGTCAGCAAAGCCGACTCCTCCGCGCCAGGCGTGTTGTAGTACTCCGGCAGCAGATCGTATTTGAGGACATTCTTGATGTCTTCCATGGTAAACACGGCGCTGCCCTTGTCTGTCAGGAAAAGCCCAGCAATATAATTGCCCCACTGCTTGAACAGAAACGTCTGGAGGAAGAGAGACTTCTCTTCAGGGTCAGCAATATACTTGTCGGCAAGCAAGGTTTTGGTCTGTTCCAATGGTGTCATCTCTTGCTCGGGCTCATCTTCTGAGGTCGCGTGCTCTCCCGAGTTGCTGGGCGATGCTAAGGACCCAGTCCTTCCCGCTTCTATGGAGGACGACAGAGCATGGTTTACCCACAGCTCCTTTAACCGCTCGATTATCCACATTCTGGCGAGTGTGCTGGGGACTTCGCCGAACTCGCGAGCCAGGACCTGGAGTTGCCTCGCCTTCTCCAACGGGAGGTTCACGCGCAGCTTGATTGAATCCTCGTTCTCATTCTCGCCAATGAGGCCATTGCCTGCTGCATCTTCGCCTGTTTCAAGAATGTCGCTTCCGTAGTTCTTCCTGAGGGTCGCCATGATACTCTCGTACATATAGCGATCAATCTTGTCAGCCCCTATCTCGAGTTGCTCATGAGTGTTGTTCTTGTGCTTCGGGTATCTGCCAGCTTCCCCGGCATCCGGCCTTTCAAACGGGATCTTGTCCTTTCGGCTCCTTCTGAACATGGCGACCTCGATTGCTTTTGCTGTTCTGTCTTATGCTCCTCGGAGCACTATGCTAGCAAATCGGGCCTTGATTTGCCACCCTTGGCCTGAGAGTGGACCGTGCGCGGCATCAAACGCTGTGCTGGGATAGACGCCAGGAAAAGTCACCGCTGACGATCCACAACCTGCTGATAGACCAGACGCCTGGGCTGGTTGACGGCTATTCGCATCTGGACTATGCTTGTACGGTTTCTGTCGGAGAGAGCGCTAGAGGAGGTGCATGGTAATGTCCAGGAACCTGATTACCGGCGGGCTTGGATACGTGGGCAGCAATCTCGCCAGGCATTTGCTGAAGAGGGATGAGGAGGTGGTTATTTTTGACCGATCGTCTGACTCTGGGTCAATAGGGGATATCAGGGGTGATGTGGAGATCGTTCAGGGGGAACTTGGCAACCTGTCGCAGGTGCTGAACGTGGTGGCAGCGGGCAAGATAGAATACATCTATCATCTGGGTGCTATGATCAGTATGCCCGCAGAGGCAAACCCATGGGCCGCGTATGATACCAATGCCAATGGCACCTATCATGTGCTTGAGGCAGCACGGTTGTTCAACGTCAAGGGTGTCGTCTTCCCGAGCGGCATAGCGACATATGGCCGTGGGTCTCCGAAGGTTGTGAGCCAAGATGTGTTTCAGTCGAATCCTTCTCAGATGTACGCAGCAACCAAGATCTTCGGTGAGCGGCTTGGAGAATACTACCATCACAGGTTCGGGGTCAATTTCCGTTGCCCCAGCTTCCCGGCCTTTTGTGGGCCAGGGCGACGCGAAGGGCTCGCGGCATACGCCAGCACGATGGTTCAGGATCCTGCCATGGGAAGGCCATGCAGACTGCCGATAGATGAAGGGGGCCAGTTACCTTTCATCTATGTCAAGGATGTCGTTCGTTGTCTTAGCCTCTTGAAGGATATTGGCGAGGAGAGGCTCCACCGCCGCGTCTACAGTGTACAAGGGTTCTCCATGCCAGCACGTGAGATGGCTGATACCGTGCGTAAGCATATGCCTGGGGCGCACATTGAGTTCCTGGCGGATGAGACCGTGGTGAGACTAGTTCGGGATATGCCCAAGGAAGTGGATGACACGAGGGCCCGAGAAGACTGGGGCTGGGTGCCAGAATACGATTGGGATAGGACAGTGCAGGACTTCATTACTGAAATCAAATCTCATCCCGAGTTGTATGGATAGCTTTTCTGAAAGGAGCAAGAGATGCGGGACAAGAAGAGACTCCGCCTAGTAACACTCAGCGAGAACACGGCTAAGTGGCTGTGGCTACTGGGAGAATGGGGGTGGAGCATCCTGGTGGAGATCGATGGCCTCAGACTTCTGTTTGATACTGGGCTCAGTTTCTCCGCAGCGCACAACGCAGATGCCATGGGCGTAGACCTCGCCGACGTTGACAAGATGGCTCTGAGCCACGGACACGTGGACCATACGGGGGGCTTGCGTGATGTTCTAGAGAGAATGCGTCTCACGGTGGGTCACTCGAATTTCTTGGAGAAGAGGCATGGAGTGATAGAGGTGATTGCACACCCCGAAGTGTGGGGTCCGAAGTTCATCAAACACCCCGGCGAGGAAGAGTACAGCTTCCGCGGCATACCGTTTGGAAAAGGCGAGTTGGAGGGAAGGCAGGGCGCCCGCTTCATTGAGAGCAGGGGACCCGTTTGGATCACTGACAATATGGTATGGAGTGGCGAGATCCCGATGCTCAATGACTATGAGAAGATTGTCGGTATCTGCTATCTCCAGCGGAAAGACAAGCATGTCGGTGACGGTGATGGATTCATACCCGATCCGCTTGAGGATGATGCCGCCCTTTACATAAAGACC
>Ga0209427_10002109_pt1 | contig 23300 bp, 22 predicted proteins | sample DeeMarSWOR136_30_FD_187465 | JGI IMG/M metagenome (GOLD analysis project Ga0209427, IMG submission 187465) | Marine sediment microbial communities from White Oak River estuary, North Carolina - WOR-1-36_30 (SPAdes) (version 2) | ecosystem: Environmental > Aquatic > Marine > Intertidal zone >...
AAATGAATTCTGAGTTTTAGTTCAGATGCTAATTAGTGTCTGTCTGAAAAAGACAGTTATCCGTAACGCAAGCATCCTGCTTGCCTTGAAAAATAGAGGCTTAACTCACAAGCTGGAAGCTTATTTTACGGTTTACGGACAGACACTAATTAATGCTTGACATAAATAAATTTACTTTATATATTTGTAAAGCTCCAAAGGCTTCTTCTAAAACATTTTTAACGCGAGTACTTTTTATCTGAGGAAATTTTCATTGGAAAAGAAAATTTTCATTACAATGGCAGGAAATATCGGCTGCGGGAAAACAACGGCGGCTAAATTGTTGAGTCAACATTTCGGATTTGAACTATTCGATGAGCCAGTGATCGACAACCGTTTTCTACGTAATTATTATGCCGATATGAAACGATGGTCTCTTACGCTCCAGATGGAATTTTTGATTCGCCGAGTTGAGCACCATGAATTAATTGCGACTGTGCCGAAATCCTGTGTACAGGATCGTTCGCTCTATGAAGATCCTGAAATATTTGCCAAATACCTCCATGGTTTAGGTAACATGACAGATGATGAGCTGAATCTATATTTTGAGTATTTTGAAAGATTACAAAAAAGAGTAATTCGCCCTAATCTTATTATTTTTTTGAAGATTGACGACGTTAAAATTTTGATGAATAGAATCCGCAAACGAGGGAGAAAAGAAGAGCAGGTGATCACTGAAGATTTTCTTAAAGGGCTTGGAGGGTATTATGTTAGTTTCCCACAAGTCTGCCAAAATAAATATGGAATAGAAGTTATTACTTTCAATGTAACCGAAACTGACATCAGGACCAAAGAAGGGAAAGAGAAATTTTTTGTCGCTATCGAGGAAAAACTGAAATGAACAATAAAATTCGTCATTTCTCACTGCGACAACGAATAGGTCTTTTGGGAAGCATTCCAATTTTTCTCCTTTTCTTATATTTTCCAATTTCAGTTACTTTAGAACCAATCGCACAAAGAGCTTTAGCAATTGCCATCCTGATGGCATGGTTATGGATTACTGAGGCTTTGCCAATTCCCGCCACATCTTTGATTCCGATAGTTGCTTTTCCAATTTTTAAAATAATGGACGGGAAGCAGGTCCTTGTTTCTTATGGAGACAGCAATATCTTCTTGTTTATGGGCGGATTTTTTTTAGCAATGGCAATGCAAAAATGGGAGTTACACAGACGAATTGCTTTGCACATTATTCGAACAATTGGTTTGGGACCCAAAAAAATTATTTTAGGATTTATGATAGCCACCGCTTTTCTCTCCATGTGGATTTCCAATACCGCCAGCACCATGATGATGTACCCAATCGGTCTTGCGATTATTCTGCAGATGACCACCTTGAGCAATAAAAACAATGAAAAATCAGATATGGATACTTCGTCCTTTCAAACCGCTTTAATGCTTGGAATAGCATACGCAGCAAGCATCGGGGGAATAGGGACGAAAATTGGTACGCCGCCAAATATTGTGTTTGCAGCAGCAGTGAAGTCAATTTTTCCCGAAGCCCCGGAAATTGGTTTCCTTCAATGGATGATGATAGGTTTTCCTTTAGTTATAATTTTCATTCCTATCACTTGGATTTTTTTGATAAAAATAGCACTGCCCATTCGTATTCACTCCTTGCCGGGAAGTAAACAGGTGATCCAGCAACAATTGGACAAATTGGGACCAATGAAGAAGGGGGAAAGCTATGTACTGATCATTTTCGTTGTAACGGCTATGGCATGGATATTCAGAAAAGATATTGATTTGGGAGCATTTGTGATCCCTGGATGGTCAAATTTATTTGGGATTGAATCATTTGTAAACGATGCGACTATTGCTATTCTATCGGCATTATTACTTTTTACGATACCGATAAATTTTAAACAAGGCAAATTTTTACTCGACTGGAATTGGGCAATTAAAATACCCTGGGGAATATTGTTATTGTTTGGTGGAGGTATTGCATTGGCAGCGGGATTCAAAACCACTGGCCTCGCTGCATGGATCGGTAGTAATTTAGAATTGTTTAAAAGCGTTCCGTTACTGGTCATGGTCTTAATCACCTGTTTCATGCTCACCTTTTTAACAGAAGTAACTTCAAATACGGCGACTTCAACAATTTTTATGCCGATTCTGGCTGCCACAGCTCTGGCGATGGGAATTCATCCGTTTCTGTTGATGGTGCCAGCCACTATATCTGCCTCCTGTGCTTTCATGCTGCCAGTTGCAACACCACCAAATGCGATTATATTTGGGTCTGGTTGTATTACAATTCCTCAAATGGCAAAAGTAGGACTAGGCTTGAACATCATTGGCATGTTTATTGTCACGACAATTATTTATTTAATTGCAATTCCAGCATTTGGTATCGTTTTGGGAGTATTACCTGATTGGGTACGATAATTAATGTTGGATTTCAGGAATGACTCAAAATTAAAAAATAGGTCTCGAAATTATTAATATGTAATTGAATCTGTGGAGGTATATGTTTAATGAACAGTAAGGATTATATTGGAATTGAAGATTATTATGGTGCGCATAATTATAAACCGCTGGATGTTGTCATTACAAAAGGACAGGGTGTTTGGGTTGAAGATGTCGAAGGAAATAAATACATGGATTTTTTAGCCGCATATTCTGCAGTTAACCAGGGACACTGTCACCCACGATTGGTTAAAATAATAAAGGAACAGGCAGAAAAATTGACTTTAACTTCACGAGCATTTCGAAATGACCAATGGCCACTATTGGCAAAAGAATTATGTGAGTTAACTGGCTACGATATGGTGTTACCCATGAATTCCGGGGCCGAAGCCGTGGAGACAGCAATTAAAGCAGCGAGAAAATGGGGGTATCTTGTTAAAGGCGTAGAAAAAGACAAGGCTGAAATTATAACCTGTGATGGGAATTTTCACGGTCGAACGATTACCATAATTACTTTTTCTCCTGAACAACAATATCGAGAGGGATTCGAGCCTTTAACCCCGGGATTTGAAAAGATTCCATTTGGCAATGCCGACGCGTTGGAAAAAGCAATTTCAAAAAATACAGTCGCATTTTTAGTTGAACCAATTCAAGGAGAAGGAGGAGTTGTTGTTCCTCCGCCTGGCTATTTAAAAAAAGCCAGTCAGATTTGTGAACAACATAATATTTTATTGATCGCTGATGAAATTCAAAGCGGATTGGGTCGAACCGGTAAAATGTTTGCTTGCGAACACGAGAACGTGCGCGCTGATATGGTAACAATTGGCAAAGCGCTCTCTGGTGGAATGTATCCAGTATCCGCTGTATTGGGTTCAAAAGATATTATGGGCGTGTTTAAACCTGGAGATCATGGTTCCACTTACGGAGGGAATCCCCTTGGTTGTGCTATTGCTCGTGAAGCGTTGAAAATAATTGTCGAGGAAAAATTGTGCCAACGCGCCGCAGAATTGGGCGATTACCTGATGCAACGGTTGCGTAAAATTGAAAGTCCCAATATTGATTTTTACCGTGGAAAGGGATTGTGGGTCGGCATTGTGCTGAAAAAAGAAGCTAGCGGCGCACGAAGATTTTGTGAAGCGTTAATGAAAAAAGGCGTATTGGCCAAAGAGACACACATCAATATTATTCGGTTAGCACCGCCGCTTGTCATTACAAAAGAAGAAATCGATTGGGCGTTGGAGCGAATCGAGCAGGTTTTGATGATGGAATAATATTTGGAAAACAAATAGTAAAATGAATAAAATTGAACAAGCCGTTTCACGATACGAGCAAGGTTTTGCCTGTTCCCAGGCAATTCTTTCTACTTTTGGAGAAGAATTTGGATTGGACCCAAATCTTGCTCTAAAAATTACCGATCCCTTTGGAGCAGGCATGCGGGGATTATCTGAAACATGCGGCTCAGTGACTGGTTCCTTGATGGTGATCGGATTAAAATACGGTAGAACTCTAGCAGATGATCTGGCCGCCAAAGAAAAATCGGTGCTAATAGTGCAGGAGTTTGTAAATAGATTCAAACAGCGACATGGAACAATTGTTTGCAGGGAGTTACTAGGACTTGACATCAGCATTCCGGAACAACATGAAATGGCTGACAATCAAGGATTTTTTAAAACGAAATGCCCAAATTTTGTCAAAGATGCAGCGGAAATTTTAATTGAAATACTTTAATTTACAATATTTAATTCAAATAGTTGGCACAATATTTGTACAATTATCATAAAATTATTTTTTAAAATTAATGATTAACAAAACTATAGATTAAAGCCAGATTTTTGTGTTATTTTTACAAAGTAATTATTTGATTTTAAAATAATTGCTTCAAAATCAGTCAAAAACAAAATTGCAAAGTGGATGATTTTCGGTCAGTATTAAATTCAAGGTTGTGAAATTAGTATCTTTGCAATCAATTTCTTGCATAATGGGCAAAACAATTTTAACCACTAATTCCGCTAATCATTCAGATTGCGCGAAATTGCCTGGGCGCATTGGCGAAATTTATTTAATTCGTGTAGTTAGCGGTTGAGGATCTTTTTGGTTCTGTTTTGACCAGATTAAGAGTATTAAAATTTTTTTATAAATTGTTTACGAACCCGACACGGTGAGTACCAGTTTAAATAAGGGATTTTAGCTTCAACTGTTAAAATCCCTTTTTTTTGCGTTAGTTAAAATCGAGAGATTAATTTACTTTTCAGTTTGTTATTTTCGGTAGTGTCGGTGGTTAGTTGTTTGTAGTCAGTTGAATTTTTCATTTTATAGATATTAACACTGAATTTAGGTTTGACTATATCTTTATGCTCTTTTATTGAGTTGATGTTTTTTTCATTCCTACAACGGTCAATTGACAACTATCAATCGATATCACTTAATTTTCGATCATAAAAATTTAACTTATTAACGATATCATTTTTTTAATTAACTCACAGACCAGCCTGCTCAAAAAACATCTTTTCGGTAAATATTTCCTGAAAATCCATTCGCATCGATAACTCAATATATTTTGTACTATTGATAATTTCTTCAGCTTCTCTTCTAGCATTTTTTGACAGAAGAAATTTTTTTGCCCCCATGCTCGCTGCATTTCCAACAAACTTGATTTTTTCTGGTGCAATATTTGGAATTAAACCGATTCTCAGCGCATTGTATTTGTTCAGATAACTTCCAAAAGCGCCCGCAATTAGCACCTCGTCGATGGCGTCGATTTCTACATTCAATTCTTTCATTAGAATAGTAATTCCCGCTGCTACAGCGCTTTTAGCCAATTGCAATTCCCGAATATCTTGTTGTTTAAAGAAAAGACTTTGCTTGGCGCCCAAATCCTCTTCGGAGACAATGGCAAAATCATAATTCGTGCCGTTATGTACGATTCTTTTACGAAGCCAGTCTGGTCCAGCAAACGTCCCTGGATCAATTATTTTACCTGTCTCATCAACGATTCCAAACCGTACCATTTCTGCTACGATATCAATTAATCCAGTTCCACAAATTCCCTTTGGTTCGACATCGCCAATAACATGAAAAAACACCTGTTCTTCATCAATAAAATATTTATCTAAAGCGCCTTCCATAGCTCGCATGCCGCAGCTAATCTGACCGCCTTCAAAGGCAGGTCCGGCAGCAGTTGAACAGCAAATTAATTTTTCCTTTGATCCGAATACAATTTCTCCATTTGTGCCAACATCAATTCCCAATGTAAATTTGTCTTTTTTATGAAGATCACAAGCCAGAATGAAGCCGGTGATGTCTCCGCCTACATAGCCGGAGATATTTGGTAATGTCGAAACTGGTCCGCGGGGGAGCATTGCCAGCCCCAATTCCTCTGCCATAAACTTTTGACTTTTCCTGAATGCCGGAATGTAAGGCGCCTCTGCAATGAACTGAGGATTAACACCTAAAAAAAGGTGATTCATTATGGTGTTTCCTGCCAGGCTCATCTCATATATTTCACGGAACTTGGTATCGGTGGATTCGCATAACATCTCAATAATTTCGTTGATTGCTTCAATAACAATTGCCTGTAATTTTACAAGTCCACCTGGCTCTGAATTAGAATAGTTCACTCTTGAAATCACATCTGCACCGTAAGTTGCCTGGGGATTGGTAATTGCTTTCACCGCCATAATTTTTCCGGTCAGCATTTCTACTAACGAGCCAACAATTGTTGTAGTACCCAGATCTATAGCGATGCCAAGCAATCTCTGCGAAGTGTCCCCAGCTTCAATATTAATAACATGATTGTTTTCGGTTGTAATTGTAATGTCAAAGTCATTTTTTCTTAAGGAAGTGGACAAGCTCTGTAATAGTGGAAGTGGAATGAAAAGGTCGGTTTGAAGTTCAGGAATATGTTTTTCAATATTAAAGGAATCATCAATCATATTATTGATATCTGGCTTATTCAACTTAAAATGATGTTTTTTAAGATGTCCGTCGATTTCATAAACTTCTGCAATATCGTAAGTTAAAAAACTTGTTGTCGTAATTTTTTCTTCATCAATAATTTCCACCATCAGGTCTTCTGTCACATTAATCTGACAAGCCAAATGAATACCAATGCTTCTTTCCTCAGGCGAAAGCGTAAGCATTTCCTGGTTAGTGAAAGGTAGTTCTTTTTGAAGAATTTTAATTTTGCATTTTCCACATTTTCCCCGGTTACCACAGAAAGCCGGGATATTTATTTTTGCTTTTCTTGCTGCTTCAAGAAGGTTAGTTCCAGCCAAAACCTTTGCTATTTTTCCGCTGGGCTGAAATACTACAATAATTTCATTTTCACTCAACTTTTCCTCCTCCGAGGATAGATATGACAAACAACCTCTACTCGATACTTGATCGATACTATAACAGCTTATAGGTTCTAAAGATATTCAGAAAAGTCTTTACCTGTTCAAGAAATTCATCATCATAGAAATCATATTGTTCTGAAAGCTCGTACGCGATTTTTTGGATTGTATTCTTCCCATTACACATTTTTAAAATTTCTGCTCCAATATCATTTATTCGAAAAGTGAAATCAGCAGTGGTTACATCATAATTAGCTGTGCTACTATCTATCTGGCTAAATTTCAGATCAGAAATGAGTTGAGGTTTTTCCTTTGCAATTGTAAAATCTGTTTTGCTATTTCTCACTTCTTTATATGGCGGATCAGCCTGAATACTACAGGTGATCGGTCCAATTTTCATAAATTCTTTGCTCATAAAGAAAATTCCTTAATTTCTGAAAGTAATTATTCACAATTGTTTAATGTAATAATTTCGCTAAAAAAATGAACAAGATGAATCATGCCATAGGCAGATGCGCCGTGGCGAACAGAATAAATAGGAAAAAGGAAGCTGTATCTCATTAGATTTATCTTTTGAATCATAGTAACAAGAATAATCGAAAAATAATTGTTAACCAACTGACTTTCGGCTTCCTGGTTTTACAACAAGGATTCCTCTTTTGCAAAGAGGACATTCATCAGGTTGATAGGTCACAACATCCATTTCAAAAATCGAAAACTTCGGCACATCGAATTCCACACGATTCTGGCTACGATCTACGATGAAACCAACGCCAACTATTTTTGCGCCCGAATCCACAACCAATTGAATCACTTCTTTTATGGATCCACCTGTTGTAACAACATCCTCAACGACCAGCACCCGATCGTTTGGTTTGATTTCAAATCCACGTCGCAGTGTCATTTTGCCTGCCTCCCGCTCAGCAAATATTCCCCTCGCACTCAGTAATCGTGCGACTTCCTGAGCTACAACAATTCCACCCAGCGCAGGCCCAACCACCACGCTGACTTTTTCTGACATAAAATTACAGGCAATTTCCCAGCATAATTTTTGAGCGTGTTGAGGATATTGCAGAATTTTTGCACATTGAAAATATTGCGGGCTGTGCAGCCCTGACGTTAATAAAAAATGCCCTTTTAGTAGCGCTCCTGTATCTTCAAATAATTTCAGGATTTCTTCTTTTGTCAACTCAGTCTTCCTTATTCGTGCCCAATTTTGTTTTGGTGAATCTGATCTATTTCTATTTCAAACGACTTTTGATATCATCTCTCATTTGCTTTGCTTGTAACCCCGCCACCTCTGCAAAATTCTCCCCACTTGAGCCATAAATAATACTGCGGCTAAAATTAAAAATTGCCCCCAGCCGCTGCTCGTTGGTAGCATATTTGATCGCCAGATCGAAATCGCCTCCCTGCGCGCCCAAACCAGGGACGAGAAATGGCAGTTCAGGTGCTAAGTGTCGAATGTGCTTCATTTCGGCAGGGTAGGTCGCTCCAACGACCAAGCCACAGTTATTCTTCACGTTCCATTGCAGCCCTTTCTTTGCAACCAATTCGAACAATGCTGTTTTTCCATCACTAAATTTTTGGAAATCTGTTGCGCCTTTATTTGTCGTGTGGCATAAAATGAATACGCCTTTTTCTTCACTTTCAAGGAATGGTGATACTGCATCATAACCAAGGTATGGATTAACCGTAATAGCATCAAAATTTAAATTTTCAAAAAATGCCTGGGCATACATTTTCGAGGTATTACCAATATCACCCCGTTTCGCATCAGCAATTTTGATAACATCATTAGGAAGGTAATTGACAATTTTAGTCATTGCTTCCCAACCCTTTGCACCATAAGCTTCAAAAAACGCTGTATTGATTTTGTAAGCAGCGGTAAATTCAAGGGTAGCATCGATGATGGCTTGACTGAAGTAAACCTGGGGGTCGTCTTTATTCAATATAGATTTTGGGATTTTAGTCAGATCAACATCCAGCCCAATGCAAACAAGACTATCTCTTTTTTGACAGATTTGGCTTAAACATTCATTAAAACTCATTGAAACTCCAAAATAAAATTTCGAACAAATATCCCCAAAATAAAATAAATAAAGTTAAGAGTCAATAAAAAAATAAATAATTTTCGATTATGGCTATTTCTCCTTTTTTTATTGCACCTTACTTTTTCAAAATAACAGAATTGCAAGTGAAGCAATACTAAAAAATCGTTTAACTATAAATATTTTTCTAATAGGATTATTTGATATTCAAATCGATTTTGAATAGAAAACTCAGGGGATCACTATATTTTTACAACGAAAGGATTTGAAAAAAAATTAATTAAACAGCCGAAAAAACGCTGGTAAAAGTAAACGAATTTAAATCTCTATCAGTTGGTTCATATTCCAACCAAAAATCCAATTGCTCCCAAAATAATCGGGACAGTCAGGTTGTCCAAATTCCTGGGAGAAAATAGTTCAATCACCCCGCCGATTGCTGCTGTGCCCAAACTATAGATGACTATTGTTTGCATCGACAGGTTGTTTGTTTCAACGAGAAGATAGATCATCGAAACGACAAAGGTGAAAACCAGAAAGGTTGTTGATCCACCAATGGACTTCCCTGGTCGGATCATTTTAATTGGGAATTTCTTACCGATAACTGCTGCCATTCCGTCGCCCCAGGTCATTGCCATTATTCCAAGGTAGGGTAATATCAAAATCGGTTGTTTTGAATAGGCCAGCAGTGTGCAAACAGCCAGAGAAATAGGGTAATAAATCGTTCCAGGATTTTTCTCATCCAATTCCATTGCTTTAAATATGGTGAATTTGTAGGACAGGAAATTGATCAATATGAAAGCAACGGGTCCGATAATGGCAACATACCAATCTTGAAAATAGTACAATGCGATGAAAACCCAGTTTCCTACCGCGATGTGAATTATTTTTCGGCTGAAATCGTTGCTCAGTTTGAACAGCTTCTGGATTACTGTAGCCAAAAAAATCATGAAGAAAACAAATGCAAAAGATAGTATTAGACCGATAACATCTCGACTCATTTTTTCCTCTTTGCTATTAGGCATAAGCTTTCAGCTATCAGCCATCCGCCAAAGCAGGGCTGACAGCTAAACGCTGATAGCTAAAAACTTTTCTTCCTGAACCTTCCGGTCCATAAATTGCAACTGGTAAAGTTTATAGTATATTCCTTTTAATCTCAGTAACTGCTGATGAGTTCCCTGTTCTCGAATTTTTCCTTTGTGCATTACGATAATCCGATCACAATTTTGAATTGTTGATAGCCGATGTGCGATGCAGATCGAAGTCCGATTCGTCATTAATCTTTTCAATGCTTGTTGAATCAAAATTTCAGATTCGGTATCCACACTGGAAGTAGCTTCATCAAGGATTAAAATATTGGGATTGAACGCCAACGCTCGTGCAAATGCCAGCAATTGTTTCTGTCCCGTTGAAAGCGAAGCGCCCCGCTCCATCATCTGCTCGTTGTATTTTTCTGGCATCTTATCGATGAAAGGGTGAGCGTTCACATCCATTGCCGCCTGGGTGATAATGTCAATTGAAATATCTGAATTGCCAAGGCGGATATTTTCTTCGACGGTGCCAGCAAATAGAAAAACATCCTGCAAAACCAGACCGATGTAGCTTCTCAAGTCCTGGGCATTCATTTTTTTAATGTCAACGCCATCCAGCAAAATTTCGCCCTGTGTCACATCGTAAAAGCGGCACAACAAATTGATAATAGAACTTTTTCCTGCACCTGTGGCTCCAACAATGGCGATTTTCTCCCCTGGTCTAACTCGAAACGACAGGTCTTTTATGACATAATCTGGTGTACCATCCTCATTATTTTTGTATGCAAACCAGACATTTTTAAATTCAATTTCTCCATTAAATTTTTTCAAAACGATTGGTTGTTCGGGATTCGTGATGTCAGGCTTATGATCCAGCAGCAGAAAAATTCGTTCAGATGACGCCATCGCCGATTGTAATATATTGTATTTATCTGTCAGGTCGGAAATGGGTCGAAAAAATCGTTTGGAATATTCAATAAAAAGAACCAACGTTCCGAACGTAACAGCGCCTCCATATTTCCACATTGCGCCGAACCAGATGATCAATGCCAGCGCAATCGATTCGATCAAATCGATTGAAGGCCAGAAAAGGGAATAATAGAAAACTGATCGCAAATGCGCTTCCAGGTGACTCTTATTTAGTTCATCGAATTTTTTGAAATTCCGCTTTTCCCGATTGAAGATCTGCACCACCGTCATGCCCGAAATATTTTCTTGGAGATAGGCATTAATTCGAGCAATTCGCACTCGAATGTCCCGATAGGCGCTCCGAATGCGCTTTCTAATAAAGAAGGTAAAATAAGCCAGAAGCGGCATAACGGAAAATGTGATCAGCGCCAGTTTCCAGTTCACTTTAAGCATGATCACAATAATGCCAATCAGCAGAAACAAATCCCCGAATACCGAAACGATTCCAGCAGAGAACCATTCATTCAATGTTTCAACATCTGTTGTTACCCTGGTAACAAGCCTTCCGACTGGATTTTTATCAAAAAAAGAAAGCGACAATTTTTGCAAATGCCTAAAAATTTCCATCCGAATGTCGAAAACAATGTGCTGTCCAATCCATTGCATAATGTACGTTCGTGCATATTTAAAGGCGAATTGCACAATCAAAACGGCAAAATAGATCAGGACGATTGTAAGAAGTCCTTGGGTCACTTTGGGGACGATGTTTCGATCGATTGCCATTTTGATCAGGTATGGACCTGCCAGATCGAGCAGCGTGACAATAAGCAGGATTACTACACCCAACACAACAGGAAACCAATATGGTTTCAAATAAGTCAATAACCGGTTTAGCAATCGACTGTCATAAGCTTTTCCTAAGATTTCTTCTTCATGGTAATTCATACTCGATATTTACTCTCTTTCTTAAAATGTTGTTTCGATACTGGATTGCCGATATACAATTTTATGTCATCTTTGCAACTGCTTGGAGAAATGTTATTGAAAAAAGTCAAGAATCTAATTTCCAACATCAAGAATCGAGCATCAAGCATCCAGAATCGAGTATCCAGAATCCAGCCTCCAGTATCACAATTCCTCCAACGCCGCTTCAAGCAACTGTTGTTGGTGAAGATCGGAATAAAATCCACCCAAATTAACAAGCTCGTAGTGCGTACCCTGTTCGATGATTTTTCCTTCATCCAAAACGATTATCAAATCCGCATGTTTTAGAGTGGATACTCGGTGAGAAATCAATATCGTTGATTGATTGTAATAGCTTTCCATCAAACTTTTTAATATTTTTTCCTCTGTGTAAGTGTCAACAGCAGAAAGCGCATCGTCTAAGATAAGTATTTTCGGTTTGCGAAGCAGAGCACGTGAAATAGCGGTGCGTTGCTTTTGTCCACCCGAAAGATTTACGCCGCGCTCGCCAATCAGGGTTTGATATTTCTCTGGAAAATTTTCGAGATCACTGGCAATTGTTGAAATATTAGCTGCCCATTTAACCTCTTTCGGTCGTGCATTTTCAACGCCGAATGAAATATTTTCCTCAATCGTTTCTGAGAATAAAAACGTTTCCTGTGGGACGAATCCAATATTCTTTCTGAGCAATTTAACAGGAATACAACGAACATCATTTCCATCGATCAATACCTCGCCCTGCGAAGCATCGATTAACCTGGGAATCAAATTAACCAATGTCGTTTTACCACTGCCCGTAGGTCCGATAATAGCAAGCGTCATTCCTGGTTTTATGACTAAATTGATGTTTGATAAGATCGGTTTTCCATCGTAAGAAAACGAAACATTTTTGAATTCAATTTCACCTTGGATGGACTTAATCGAACGATCGGTGCATTCCATATCTTTGATCAATGGTTCTGTATCCATAATTTTATTGAGGCGATTCATGGAAGCCGATGCTCGTTGAATCAGATTGAGTACCCATCCCAACGAAATCATGGGCCAGGCCAACATTCCTAACCAGACTGTAAACGCAACCAGTGCACCGAGTTTCAATTGAGCATTGATAGCCGCTTTTCCTCCAAACCACAAAAGTATAACAAAAGCGAACCCGAATAAAATTTCCATCGATGACCACATCAGTCCCCTGGCTTTGGCTAACTTCAGATTCTGTTTCAGATAAACCGTGTTTAATCCACTAAATTGATCAATTTCATTTTCTTCCTGCACGTACGCTTTTATAACCCGAATTCCCGAAATATTTTCCTGAGCCTTTGTTGTAAGCGAAGCAAACTGCTCTTGCACTTTTTCATAGGTTTTATAAAAGTAACCAAAGCTAAAATACATGAGCACCAGAATGAAAGGAAATGGGATGAGTGACAATAGCGTCAGTTTTACATTTGTTACTAACATTAAAGTCACTACAAAAGCAAAAATGATCGAATTGCTAACGGTAAACATTGCTCCCATTCCAAGGGTCATGGATACTGCCTGAATATCGTTTGTTGCCCGAGCCATCAAATCGCCAGTCCGATTATTGACAAAAAATCGGAGTGATAGCCGTTGCAGATGTTGGAAATAATCACTTCGAAGTTGGTAATCCACCTTACGAGAAACGCCCACGACAGTCTTTCTCATCAGGAATCGAATCACTGAATAAATAGCGGTAACCAATACCAATAATATGACATAAAATGCAAGTTTTTTCAGGCTGACATCCTGATTTATCATGTCGATCATGACCTGCAATATTTTGGGAAGGATGGCGTACAAAATATTGGAAACGACAATTAAAACGAAACCAATCGCCAAATCACGTTTGTAATGGACTAAATATTTTTTCAATCGATATAAAGGTTTTAAAATCGACATTATGCTCTCTATAATTTTTTAAATGTAAAATTTTGGTTACAAATTAAATCGAAATATAAACTTGATTGTGACAAATGTCAATAGTTTTATTTACTTTTTTTAGAAGATGTTATATTCAGGCAGGTTTTGCTCGGTAACCAATTGAAATTCGTATAAGCTACTGTTGTACGAAGGGCGGAAATCTTACAACTTAAAAAGAGGCTTGTTCAAATTTTAAATTTCTCCAGCCGATGATAAAATTTCGACTACCCGCAGAAAATCGAATCTTACCATCTGCTGGATTATTGGCACTAAATATTCTTCAACACTTCCTGTTTGATAGATTCATAAGGCAACGCTCCGACCAAACGCATCTTTTGAGCGCCTTTATGAAACATCATAATTGTGGGAATGCTTGAGACTTGATATTGGGCAGCAACGTGAGGTTTGTGATCTACATTTATTTTGATTACCAATAATTTCCCCTTAAATTCCTTTGACAATCTTTCCAACGCGGGTGAAACCATTTTACACGGACCACACCATTCTGCCCAAAAATCTACAACCACAGGGATTTCTGACTGTTTTATCAAATCATTAAATGATTTTGGTAAATTTGTTTTCAAAGTTAACTCTCCTCTATTCTTGATATTTTGAAAAATTATTTGCAAGCTATTACTACTACTTAGTCACATTGAGGTTAACCTGTCATTCCTACAATCTCTTATGCAGGAATCTTATCAGTTTCCGCAAGAGATTCCCGCAAAAAACGTGCGGGAATGACAGCCTTTCGAAGAGGATTTGAGAAATCATAAGTAAAAATATTAATCTGACTAAGTAGTGTTACTTAACGAAATCGAAAAGAAAATGAAAAACTATTATCAAATGGGAGTAATGGAGTATTGGATAAATGGAGTTTGTGTTTCAATAATCAATTGCTTCATTACTCCGCCACTCCATTCTCCGTTTTTTGATCCTTGCTGAGATAATCATCCAATAAAAGATTCAATTTAGGTTTTTGGGGTTCTCAAATACCCCAATTACCCAATTACCCAATTACTTTGTTTGATTTAAATTTCAGCACGTTACTCCACTGTTTTTTCTAAAACCAACTGACCATTTTTAAAATCAATATTAAGACGATCTCCCTGCCCAAAATCTCCTTCGAGTATTTTCGTCGAGATTTCGTTGATCAATTCTTTTTGCATAATGCGTTTGAGCGGACGTGCGCCGAATATTGGATCGTATCCTGCTTCCGCAAAATAGTTCTTTGCCTGTTCGGTTAATTCTGCATCCAAGCCCTGGCGCAAAAGTGCACCACGAACATGCCTTTCAAAAAGAATGTCAACAATCGAACGAATATTTTCTTTTGTCAGTGGATGGAAGACAAGAATTTCATCGACACGGTTGAGGAACTCGGGTCGCAATCGCTGTCTTAGCAATTGCAAAATTTCATTTCGGATTTCCTCGTAAATTTGATCACGATTGGCGTCGGTCATGGACTGAAATCGCTCCATGATTCGATCCGCGCCCAAATTTGAGGTCATAAGAATTATCGAATTTTTAAAATTGACAATATGCCCCTTGCTGTCTGTCAGTCTTCCATCATCTAAAACCTGCAATAAAATATTGAAAACTTCGGGATGTGCTTTTTCGATCTCGTCCAGCAAAATGACTGAATAGGGTCTCCGACGAATGGCTTCTGTTAACTGACCCCCTTCTTCGTAACCGACATATCCTGGAGGTGCGCCAATCAATCGGGAGACGCTGAATTGCTCCATATATTCCGACATATCGATTCGAACAACGGCATTTTCATCGTCGAACATAAATTCTGCCAAAGCACGTGCCAGTTCAGTTTTTCCGACTCCTGTTGGTCCCAGAAAAATAAATGAACCGATAGGACGATTTTCTTCACTCAGTCCTGCACGTGATCTTCGAACCGCAAAAGAAACGGCTTCAATGGCTTCATCCTGCCCCACGACTCTTTTTTTCAGCCGATCTGCCATTTTCAAAATTTTCTGTTTTTCACTTTCCAACATTTTGCTGATCGGTATCCCAGTCCAGCGAGAAACGATTTCAGCGATGTCATCCTCTCCGACTTCTTCTTTTAGTAACGAACCATTTTGATGAAGTTGATTGAGTTCCACATTCAGTTTTTCTAATTTATGATTAAGCTCATTTAGCCGCCCATACTTCAATTCTGCTGCCCGATTGAGATCGCCCTGTCTTTCTGCTTTTTCAGCGTCGATTCGAGCCTGTTCAATTTCCTCTTTGATCGCACGAATCTGGGTGATTTTTTCTTTTTCAGTCTGCCAGCGTGCTTTCAATTGAGAAGAATTTTCCTTTAAATTGGCCAACTCCTTTTTAATACCGTCCAACCGTTCTTTCGATGCCTGATCCTTTTCTTTTTTCAAAGCAACTTGCTCGATTTCCAGTTGCTTAATTCTTCTTTCGATCTCATCGATCTCTTCAGGCATGGAATCGATTTCAGTACGCAATTTCGCTGCAGCTTCATCAATCAAATCAATTGCTTTGTCAGGCAAAAATCGTTCGCTGATGTATCGATGCGAAAGCGTGGCAGCAGCAACAATAGCGCCATCGGAAATGCGAACACCGTGATGAACTTCATAGCGTTCTTTCAATCCACGGAGTATCGAAATTGTATCTTCCACTGAGGGTTCTTCAACCATCACAGGTTGGAAACGACGTTCCAGGGCTTTGTCTTTTTCGATTCGTTTTCTGTATTCATCCAGAGTAGTCGCTCCAATCAAACGAAGCTCACCACGAGCGAGCATTGGTTTTAGCATATTGCCTGCATCGACAGCGCCTTCCGCAGCGCCTGCGCCAACAATGGTATGCAATTCATCGATGAACATGATGATCGTACCTTCCGCTTCTTGAATTTCCTTCAGTACTGCTTTAAGCCGATCTTCAAATTCGCCACGGTATTTGGCACCTGCAATTAGAGCACCGATATCAAGTTGAATAACTTTCTTATTTTTAAGTCCCTCGGGCACATCACCGCTGGCGATTCGCTGGGCAATCCCTTCGATTATTGCCGTTTTTCCAACACCAGGATCACCGACCAGAACAGGATTATTTTTCGTCCTCCGCGAAAGCACCTGCACAGAGCGACGGATTTCTTCATCTCTTCCGATTACAGGATCGAGTTTGCCCCGATTGGCTAAATCGGTTAAATCTCGACCAAATCGTTGCAATGCCTGATATTTATCCTCTGGATTTTGATCGACAACTCGCTGCGTGCCCCTGATCTCCTTCAAGACTTTGTAAATCAAATCTTTTGTAATCCCTTGCGATTGCAAAATATTTGCAGCAGGCGAACCTTTCTCATTTAAAATTGCTAGCATTAAATGTTCTGTACTCACAAATTCATCTTTAAGCTGTCGCATCTCACCCATTGTAGCATTGAGAACATTATTCATTCGCTGTGAAATGTAAACATTGCCTATGGACCCTCCACCTGACACACGGGGGATTTTTCGGATTTCATCATCCACTCTATTCTGCACCAAATTGATATTGGCTCCAATCTTCTTCAAAATCGCCTGAGACACACCTTCTGAATCTTCAAGAAGAGATTTCAGCAAATGTTCAACTTCTATCTGTTGGTGTCCAGATTCCTGAGCAATGTTTTGTGCCCGCATCACTGCTTCTTGAGCTTTGACTGTAAATTTATCTAAGGTCATGAATAATCAACTCCTTTTATTTGATATTTCTAAAATTTTCGGTTAAAAATGCAAACAATATGCCAGATTGTTGGATTTGAAGAGCAAGACGTATAGTCCATTGATAATATAAAGATTAGCAAGTTTCCGACAATTATTATGATGCACTTTATTTAAGCCTTCCTTGTTGTGTTGAGTAATTTTGGCAGGTTCACTTGACTGTGTTGTGACAAAATGTTAGAAAGATAGGCTGATTTTACTACAAACTTGTCTTCATAGCGATTTGATCTTTTATTAACTTGAAATACTTATTATAGGTTAAAATGTAACAATAGCTTTTATGCCAAGATTAATTAACTTTCCCCGCAGATTGGAGAAATCCACAGATAAAAAATTAAAAAAACATCTGTGGGACTTATTCAATCTGGGGGGATCATTTTTACAATATTAATATTACAGAATGACCTCTAATAAGTATAAAAGCTTCGATGATTTCGAGGAAATAGTTATAATTCATTTGAGCATTGTTAAGTGCCTTTATTATGTATAACTGATTTTTGGGGGAACTTATTTATACTAATGATGTGAAAGCAGTTATAATAAAAATAAAATAGGTCATTTAAAATCAACATGTAAATTTTGTCTTTTTTGGTGATAGGATCAATTCGATGATAACAGCTTGTATTTTAGACATGGATGGCGTCATTGTGGATACTGAGCCGATTCAACTGGAAGCCTTTAGAATTTTTTTGAATGAATATCAAATTCACGTGGACGAAGAATTTTTGCAATCATTGGTGGGCTATTCTATTCAGGATAATATGGAAGATATCAAATATAAGTTTTTTCATCAAAAAGCATTTGATATTTCTTCCGCAATAAGAAGGCGGCATGATATTTATTTGAATATGATTGCTCAGCAGAAGTTAGAACCGCTTCCTGGAGTGATGGAATTGATTTCATTTTGTCAGAAGAAAAATCTTAAGTTAGCCTTAGCTTCATCTTCGGATCAACAGCAGGTCGATACCATAATGAGTCGACTCGTCAATAAATATCAAACTATATTTGACGCTGTTGTAACGGGTGATGATGTCCAAAACAAAAAACCTGCACCTGATATTTACCTTAAGGTTATCGAACAATTAAAATTAGCTCCAGAATCGTGCCTTGCATTTGAAGATTCCCATGCTGGTGTGGAAAGCGCAAAAGCTGCGCGTGTAAAATGTTTCGCAATCAGAAATCGATATACCGAAGAAAAAAATTTACAAAAAGCGGACCGAATCATTGATTCGATTAAGGAAGCATTAGACAATCATTTTTGGGGATTATAATTCTGCTAATAGACAATTTGTGAAAAAGTAGCCGTTGCCTGCCAGGTAACGGTCACTTCTCTACTTTTTGAATCGACAAAATTAAATAAAATAGAGGCAATAATAAAAAATTTGCAAAAATTTTTTAAAAAAACACTTGCCTTTTATTTTTATTGTGTTATCTTAATATTCTTATTTTCTCAAAATGGACATCTAAAAATCCCCTTATTATTTTTAAAGATTGGAGCTGGAGTATGCAATATTGGCGTAAACCCCTCGATGCGGACAAGATCAAAGTACCACATGGAGAAATCCATATTGTCCGTGATCGGTGTAAAGGTTGTGCCTTCTGCGTGGAGTATTGCCCGCGAGATGTTCTCGAATTATCTAAGGAGTTTAATATCAAAGGTTACCACCCGCCAGAAGCAGTACAGCCTGATGCTTGTGTACACTGTCAGTTATGTGAAATGCTATGTCCTGAATTTGCTATATTTGTGACCTTAAAAGAGGAGGTTGAAACCGTTGAAAGCTGATCCTAAAGGTGTATTAACTGGAGAACATTACTTAGATGGTGACCATGCCTGTGCTGAAGGAGGATTAGCGGCAGGTTGCCGATTCTTTGCTGGGTATCCTATAACACCCTCTACTGAAGTTGCCGAGCGGTTTGTTACTCGAATTCCTTTAGTAGGTGGAATTTTCATTCAAATGGAAGATGAACTCGGCTCGATGGCTGCCTTAGTTGGAGCATCCTGGGGAGGCAAAAAAGCAATGACTGTCACTTCAGGCCCTGGATTCTCATTAATGATGGAAAATATTGGGCTGGCAGCCATGATGGAAACACCCTGCGTTGTCGTTAATGTCCAACGCGGAGGTCCTTCGACTGGACTTCCAACCATGGTCGGACAACAGGATATGATGCAGGCACGGTGGGGTTCTCATGGCGATTATCAAATTATTGCTTTGAGCCCTGCTTCTCCGCAGGAGGCATTTGATTATGCTATTAAATGTTTTAATCTATCAGAGAAATATCGTGTGCCAGTATTATTCATGATGGATGAATGTGTCGGACACATGACAGAAAAAGTGGTAATTCCAAAGGCAGAAGAGATTGAGATTTATCCGAGACGTTTAACGAAAAAACTGCCTGGAAAATACAAGCCCTATGAAACTGATGGAGACCTTGTGCCAGACATGATCGTAGCGGGAAATGGTTATCGGATTCATTCCACTGGATTAACTCATGATGAACGGGGCTATCCAGTCATGTCTCCTGTAACGCAGAATATCCTTGTTAAACGACTCTGTGATAAGATTAAGAACAATGCTGAGGACATCATTGAACTTGAAGAAGACCAGACTGACGATGCAGAAATCATTGTAATGGCTTATGGAATTACTTCTAGAGTCACATTACCAGCGGTTTTTAAAGCCAGAAAAAAAGGAATTAAAGTGGGCTATATCAAAATGATCACTGTCTGGCCATTTCCAGAAAAAAGGGTCAGGGAACTGGCAGAAAAAGTGAAAGCCTTTGTCGTGCCTGAGATAAATCTCGGACAAATCGTTCTGGAAGTGGAGAGGTGTGCTGCTGGTAAAGCTAAAGCATATCATGTCCCCCATGCTGGTGGTTGGGTTCATGATCCTGAGGATATCTACAAAGTTATTGAGGAGGCTGTAAAATGAGTAAAATAGATGCAAACGTGCCTGAACATCCAATGGAAAGACTATTGCGGATGGATCGCATTCCACACATCTGGTGTCCCACATGTGGAATTGGTACCGCTGTCTCTTGCTTCATTTCAGCGTTGGAAAAGTTCGATTATCCAATGGATAAGGTTGTTGTTGTATCTGGAATTGGATGTACAGGTCGAGTAGCAGGATATGTAAAATTAGATTCATTTCATACTACCCATGGTCGAGCAGTGCCGTTTGCGACTGGATTGAAGCTTGCCAATCCAGAATTAAAAGTTGTGGTATTTAGTGGTGATGGCGATTTAGTTGCTATTGGAGGAAACCATTTAATTCATGCTGCCAGAAGGAATATGGACATCACAGTTATTTGTGTCAACAATTTTATTTACGCGATGACGGGTGGGCAATTAGCACCGACAACGCCGCTTCGAGCAAATAGCTCAACTTCGCCTTATGGCAATAGCGATCCGCCATTTAATCTGCCACTTTTAGTTGGCTCCTGTGGAGCGGTTTACGTTGCCAGATGGACGGCACTCCATATTCGTCGCTTGACACGATCCATGCTGGAAGCGCTGAATAAACCAGGTTTTTCATTTATCGAAGTGATTGCACCGTGTTCGACACTGTATGCCCGACGAAATCGGCTGGGTACAGGTCTTGATTTGATGAAATTTTACCACGATAATAGTGAAATCAAACATGGTGCTCCACTGGACGGGCTTGACATTGCTTTTCAAGATAAAATTGTTGTGGGTAAATTTATCGATAAAGAAAAACCAACTTTTATTGATAATTGGAATAATTGGCTTTCGGAGAGGTTAGGTGATAAATTTGTGCCTTATGGGGTTGGGGCACCTCAACAAGTACCGTTGAGAAAAGCTGGGTGATTTTAAAATTCCAAACTATAAACTATAAAATCCAAATAAATTTTAATTATCGAAAATTCAAATATTAATCATTGTTGATTTGGTTATTGAGTATTGTATAATTTTAGTCATGACAACAAAAATTTTTACAGCTATCATTCATAAAGAAGAAGACTTGTACGTTGCAGAATGCCCAGAAGTAGGAACCGTGAGTCAGGGATATTCTATTGAAGAAGCAGTCCTCAATTTGAAGGAAGCGACTGAGCTTTATTTGGAGGAATTCCCACTGTCTGTGTCGGGACGACCGTTACTCACCACTTTTGAGGCGGCTGTCTATGCCTAAATTGCGGCGAGTCTCAGGAAAAGAAACGATTCGTGTCCTGGAAAGGCTGGGCTTTGTACAGGTGCGACAGCGTGGTAGTCACGTGGTGCTAAAAAAGTCAACGCCAGAAGGGGAGGTGGGTTGTGCTATACCGCTTCACGCTGAATTAGCTATCGATACATTGCGGGGTATTTTGCGTCAGGCTAAAATCACGCCAGAAGAATTTATGGAAAATTTATAGTAAAGTTGCTTTTTATGTCTTGGAAAAAAATATTGAAGCTTGAGACCTGGAATTTATTTTCAAAGATTTACATCTACCATATAAAATATTAAGTGACGGAGGGTATTTCAAAATGGCAAAAACAGAAATACGAGTTTCTGGCTTTGGTGGTCAGGGTGTGATTCTGCTGGGCTATTTAATGGGTAAAGCGGCTGCAATAAATGCTGGAAAACAAGCTACATTGAACCAGAGCTTTGGGCCTGAAGCCCGAGGAAGCGCCTGCAGTGCCCAGGTTATTATCGATGATGATAAAATTCTTTATCCCTACCTGACCAAACCTGATATTTTGCTCTGCATGTCACAGGAAGCTTATACTAAATTTGAGCCTGAGTTAAAAAGTGATGGACTATTATTAGTCGATGAAGACCTGGTAAAAGAAGCAAAGGCACGTGATAAAATTAAGATGTATAAAATTCCTGCTACAAGATTCGCCGAGGAGCTTGGTCGTAAAATCGTCTTAAACATTGTTATGCTGGGTTATTTTGCGGCTATTTCTAAACTTATTGACCATGATGCGGTGAGAAAAACAGTGGAAACTTCTGTGCCCAAAGGAACTGAGGAGTTGAATTTACGAGCGTTTGATAAGGGATATGAGTATGGATTGCAGCAGTTGGGAGAGAAGAAACAAGCGAGTTAGTCATAGATTGTATGCTGATGGTTTTGAGATAGAGTAATGGAGTAGTGGATCAATGGAGTAACTTATTATTGTGAATTAATAGAAATGCAGTTAATGAGAGTTTGGAAATAGAAATTATGAAGTCGAAGGTTTCACTCATTCCGTGTATTTCGGAAGAAGAACAGATTGATATTGAGAAATTATACAAGAAACCTTCCAGTGAAATTGCCTATTTAACTAATTTAGATATTCAATAAAATAATCTCGGAGGCATTTTGTGAAAAAAGGTGTCCTCGTCATCGGTGGCGGAATTGCAGGTATGCAAGCTTCCCTCGATCTGGCGAATTCCCAATACCAGGTATATTTAGTCGAAAAAGAGCCAAGCATTGGTGGGAAAATGGCGCAGCTCGATAAGACGTTCCCGTCGATGGACTGTGCTATCTGAATTCTTGGCCCCAAAATGATGGATGTCGGTCGGCATCTGAATATTGAGCTGTTTACTAATAGTGAAGTCATTGAAGTAAAAGGCAAAGCGGGTGATTTCTATGTCAAAATTCTCCAAAAAGCCCGTTATGTCAATATTGAAGAATGTACCAGTTGTGGTGATTGCGCCAAAGTTTGTCCCATTGTTGTCCCCAATGAATTTGAAGTCGGTCTTGGTGCAAGGAAAGCCATCTATAGTCCCTTCCCACAGGCGGTTCCCAATGCTTATATTCGTATTGCAGATGATTGTCTTGGGACATTTCCATTAGCCTGCGCTCGTTGTGCTGAAGTATGTCAAAAAAATGCCATTGACTATGACGAGCAGGATAAGATTACTGAAGTTCATATTGGTTCGATTATTGTTGCCACAGGTGTGGATTATTATGACCCAAGGGAAGCCAGTGAGTTCGGTTATACACGTTTCG
>Ga0209427_10002110_pt1 | contig 23294 bp, 14 predicted proteins | sample DeeMarSWOR136_30_FD_187465 | JGI IMG/M metagenome (GOLD analysis project Ga0209427, IMG submission 187465) | Marine sediment microbial communities from White Oak River estuary, North Carolina - WOR-1-36_30 (SPAdes) (version 2) | ecosystem: Environmental > Aquatic > Marine > Intertidal zone >...
TTTCGAGTTTTATAAAGTTTTTCAGGAGCAGGTATGTCAGGTCATTCGCACTGGGCGGGTATAAAATATAAAAAGGCCGCCGCCGACGCAAAACGAGGCAAGATTTGGAGCAAGGTATCTCGGATGATTATAGTTGCCGCAAAGGCCGGAGGTGGCGACCCGGCGGCGAATTTGTCTCTGCGATATGCAATCGACAAGGCAAAAGCAGCTAATATGCCAAAGGACACAATTGAGAAGGCAATCAAAAAAGGCACCGGCGACATAGAAGGCGTCAGTTTTGTAGAGGTGCAGTACGAAGGTTATGGACCCTTGGGTGTCGCAATTATGGTCGAAGCTCTAACGGATAACCGCAATCGTACAACGCCGGAAGTCAAAAGAATATTCGAAAGGCACGGCGGCTCTTTAGGCGCCACCGGCTGCGTTAGTTGGATGTTCAGCAAGAAAGGCCTCATCACGGTTAATACGGCTGAGGTGGACGAAGAGCAGCTTCTGGAAATCGCCCTTAACGCCGGTGCTGATGATATGCAAAATACCGGCGAAGTTTACGAAATAACATGTGATCCTGCTGCATACGAGAGGCTGAAAGAAACCTTGAAAGAAAAAGAGATACCCACTCAGGTTGCCGAAATTTCAATGGTTCCTCAAAATACTGTTCCTATAAATGACCCGGCAGCCGCTAAGAAAATCATTTCTCTAATGGAAGGCTTTGAAGACCACGAGGACGTACAAAACACATACGCCAACTTCGACATTCCCGACGAAGTTTTGAGCGAAGTGGCCGGTAATTGATGCATCGGATTACATGACTAATTGTTGTGATGGATGTTCTATTCGCTTTTTGATATTGGAATTTATAATTTTCTGCTGCTGCCGGGCAATATGTCCCTTGATGAAATGCACTACGCGGTCAACTGTGCTTTCGAATTTCAAAAAACCCCCAGACCTATTTCCATGATCTCACACGCTCCGAACGTCGCTGAAAACTCGCCGACATTGCCGAGCCCCTTGCTTTCAAAAGAATTCTCCGCCCCTTCACACTTCTCGTATATACCAGTTCAGTCGGTCCCACGTACTTCGCCCACATCTTCCTGAAACATTCGGCGAATTCTTTGTTCCTTCCAAGAACCTGGGGAACAACGTGGTAGTCCTTGCGTATCCAATTCAATAAAGGTGTCTTTCGAATCATTATATAGCGGGGATTGCCAATCGGCCCCAGGATCTCCTGCATCGAATCGAGGAACAGGCATTTCTCGTATGTTGTTCCTCCCTCCAGCGAGCAGCTAACCAAGCCATACTGATGCGACACAGTAACAACTTTCAGCCTCCTAATTTCGGTTTTGATAAGCTCAGCATGAACAAGCGCTCTAACCAGGGCCTTTCCTATCTGCTTCATACTCCATGATACTGGAGCATGTTTTAAAAAGAGCCACAATGCCTTCAGACATTTTGGCAAGGCGATAACAGCGGAAATTACAAAGGCAACGCCAAGAAACAAAAGGAACCTCTTCAGACCGATTTTGCCTGTGTTACGCTCCAGCGTTCTCATTAATTGAGAGAAAACAAAGAGACCCCAGAAAAGCCCCTGCCAAAGTACGGCCAGTATTGTATTTGTGAACACAAAGCCGCGGGGCAGATTGAAAATTGCGCTCGTTACTTCCTCGGCCATCCATCCACTTTCGCCGGATGCCAGCGCCTGTTCCCATTCCGCCCTGAGCCTCGCACGGTCACGCGCCATTTTGCCCATCTTGGTATTCACTTGATTGATCTTTTTGGCCGTGAACGGAGACCTACCGAGCATCAGCCTCTCAATACCGTTCTCAATCACGGCCTCTCTCGTCGATACTCCCTCGAAGGCTTTGAATCGTCTCGTAAGCATCCCCATATCTTCACTAAGTTCATCTCTATCGTGTTCCACACAGACCAGATGCCAGATGTTGGCAGTCTTCCCGGGGTTTCCCTCCTGGGTACGAATGGCCCTGCCGCGCATCTGATTGGACAGCATATATGAGCCGACAAAACTGGCCAGAATCAGAGAGTTAATAGATGGTGCGTCCCACCCTTCTCCAAGCAGCGACTTCGTACCAACCAGAACTGTAATTCCACCTCGATTGAACAATCGTGTTATCAGCCTTACTATTTTCTGCTTGCCGGTGCCGCTGATTGCAACTTCGCAGTAACTACTGTCATGGCTCAACTCAGAGTACCTGATATCACCCCCATCAATCCCCATTACGCCCGCGATCTCCTCCATCAGTGCTTTAGCTTCACAAGGTATCACAACCAGGCTGCCGCTTAGAATTCCAAGCTTGATGTTGTCATGCCTGCTCCTTCGTATCATTTCAAATATTGGGGCAACTCCGAGGCGTTTCAACGGTGTGAGATCTGCACTGTCTCGTGGGAAATCCGACCTTCGAATGTAGTCGGTCAGAATCACCAGCCGAAGGTCAAGAGTCATTGATTCGCTCTCAATTTTCACAATATCATTGATGCTCTCAAGCTTTGAAGCGCTCGAAACGAGCAGTCTGGTAATCCTGCTTGTGCTTCGAAGGCCGACGTGTCTTCTCTCAATGGCACCTATGCGTTTGAGATTCCGAGAAATCTTTTCAAAAACATCCTCACAGTTATCAAAAGTCCTGCTGTGCACATACAGACACCCCTGCAGAAGCACTTCAAGATGCTCTAAATTCAATTTCGGGCACTTCCTTACTGGAAAACCAATAACGCGCAAAAGCTTTTTCGGAGGTCGTTCCCTGACATGGTTGAGAAAGAAGGCCATGCTTGAATAAAAACCGGGATCCGACAGAATTTCCTCAACATACACATTTGGTTGTCTGATGCACCTATGATTCTCCAACGCGGAGATGAATTGCTCGTCGGTGTATATCACGACCATGAAATCGTCGATTGCCTTTCGAAAATCCCTGATCTCCGCCCGTTCGCTTTGCAGAGGTTCGGACATATAGACATAATCCTGGTGCGGACAGAGGTTCCCGGCCAGGACAAGCTCAGGGACGCATATCTCAGAATCGACCGAACCGCACAGCCCAATATATCGTTCCCACTCAAATGGCGATACGTCAAAAGGAGCGGTAGCGGTCAATGCTACAACCGTGGGATTGTCCAAGCGTTCCTTAATATCTATCAGACATTTCCACCACTCATTCCTTAGATGGTGGGCCTCATCGAGTACGAGCGTTCCGACTCCTATCTGACGCAGTTTCCCGACAAGCTCCTCATGTACCGGAACAGGCTTTTGCTCCTCGTTTTCAAACTGCTCTTCGGCTTTTCCCGTATATGCACTGTGAAGCCCCTGGTAAGTTGATACAGTGAAAAAGCCGGGTCTTTTGATATCCTTGGATATCCATCCCGGGGCCGAACTTTCTTCCAGAAAAAGACCCACGAGACGTTCCACCCATTGGTCTCTAATCGCCAGTGTCGGAGAGAACACGAGAGTTGCCTTGTTTAACCTTCGGGCCGCCTCCAGACCAAGCACTGTCTTGCCCGAACCGGGGGCCGCGATTACGTGCAGGTGATTGTCATCCAGGTGCTCCTGCAGTTCGGACAGGACTCGCGCCTGATACGCTCGCCATGTCTTGCGAAACTTGGTCTCTGTCGGCCAGGAATCCATATTGGCACGATAATAGAGTGGATTCGTGCATATGTAAAGAGAGATGACGGAAAATGGTGATTACTTTATCGGGATAGTTGAGACAGATATTGTATTCGTTTTTTTGCTCTTTCGTATTTTTCTTCACCGATTCGGCTGATTATGTCCCTGCCGGGATACATTACCTGAAACTGACCTCGATACAAATCTTCAATAAAAACCGCTTTTTTATAGTATTCTATCGCTACCGTGGTTTTACCCGACTGCTCAGCAATTTCAGCAAGATTGAACTGCAGTCGGCCGTTGCCCGGATACCGTTCAGCCGCCTTGAGGCCCAGTTCATATGCCTTTTGTGCGTCACCAAGTAAGCTATAGACTTGGCTTAGCTTTTCGTAATTTCTGTAATCGGCACGGTTACGCTCGACGGCCGTAAGAAAACACTTAGCCGCTTTTTCGAGCAGAAGACTTTGTCTTTTGCCTGTCGTGTTATACTCCCGGACATAGAACCTGCCATTCATATTCGGCGCCAGTGGGTCCAGCCAATCGTCTTTGGCGGCCTGATCTAAATATTCGTGCGTGTACCCTATACCCTGCATAGCCAGCTTGATATTTGTGCCTGCTTCGGTGACCGGGATAAAAGCGTAATTAAAGTACGCCCAAATTACTACCATCCCCCCCGCCGAAGCCAGAACTTTGGCGAAACGCGCAGGTTTACAAACAAACTTCTGACGAAACTTTTGATGATAATCCATTGCAATCAATGATGCCATAACCGCCCAAAATATGGTAAAGACACCTGGCTCGAAAATCGCGAAGTCTATCAGATTGTGAATCAGCACACCCAAACAGGCACAAAACAAAGCCGCAGCGGCAACATTGGTGTAGTCCGGCTTGTTTGAAATTCGACCTGTTGTCAAAAGCAAAAAACCAGCGATAAATACAATCATCGGTATAATATAAAGTACAATTATTCCGGCATATCTTTCTTCGGGCGACCCGGTGTCGGGTATTGGATACAGGATCGGCCGGGCGAGAAGCAAAGCAGCGGATATAACAATTAAGAGAGGAATGGTAAGCTTCGTATAAACCCGCGCAGGCTTTTTATCTTTTAGTGAGAGTATCTCAGACCGGCCGGATGTTGCTCGACACAGCGGGAGCGAAAAGACAGCTAACAAACCTAAAAGCCCTACCGGGCCATACTGAGTAATGATACTTAGTAAAATATTGTGCGGGTCTGCAACGCTTTCCAGTGCTGAAGGGTTTTTATAGTGTGTGTAGAAGCTGCCGAAATTGCCACCACCAACACCTGTTACAGAATGTTCGAGATACATTTGTGCAGCACCCCTCCAGTATTGCCATCTGACTAACATTGAATTACCACCCGGCAGCCGACCGTGAGTAATCCCATATCGGATAACCACACAGACAACAGCCACAAATGATATTAAGCAAACAATAAATATGACTTTCTTATACTTCCTTATCCATTTGCCAAACAAGAGGTACATAATGAACATCCCTGACGCTGCAAACGCTGCGGCCGTCGCCCCCCTGCTGCGCGTGATAAGAAAGCCAAATAAAACAATTAAGACTCCAATACCGCAGATAACCAGCCGAATAGGTCCTGACGCGTCATCCGTACGGTTTGTGAATTTATCGACTAATAAGCCGATAGCTGCAAAAATGGCTAATAGTGCAAACGAACCTGCTGAATTACTCGTCGTGAAAAAGCCGCGTACACCCTTTGTAAAAAGGCGGTGCTCGAAAAGAAACTGGGCAAATGTGCCGGGCTCAATACCGAGCGGCTTAAGTACAGCTTCCCGGTTCTGCACATACTGTTCAATCGTCATTTCATTGCTGAAGAAGTATTGTTCAGCACATTGATATGCCGAGACCACTCCCAAAGCGGCAATGACAGCCAGTAGCAGTTTGACTTTTGCCTGAGAATCCAATATCTGGACAAGCATAACGGCCATGAGGACAGGTGCCAGCAGTGTTACAAAGTTAGTGATTGCGGCCCGTTTGTTGGAGGCCGCAAAGATACCAATAATCGCCGCAGCGCAAAACAGACAGAGACCGATTTCTATGCCGGTCAGGCGATATGAAAATCTCTTACTGCAAAAGGTGATTATAAACCAGACAATAAATGACAATATTAATATCGTAGATATCGACAAGCTGTAAATGCTGTCGTTTATGTTGGCAGGCATAGCGGCTGTTTGAACACTTGGGCTTTCGGTATATGTTGCGCGAAGTGCAATTACGCACAGGCAGAGAAAAAGCAGAACATGTTCTAAAACAACTTTCCCTGTGCTATTAGATGAACCGCTAATTGCTGACTTTGTCATTTTTGGCCGATTTTTCCAAAATAGCTATAATGGCCAGTATCATGAACGTCTGAGTAAAAATTAAAATCGCTCCGGCCGGATTTACCTGATTAAGAAAAGCGGCTCCAAGGCCCGTGCAGAGCGTAGCTAAATATAATGTCAGAACCGTCTGTGTATCGGTCAGTCCGCGTCTTTTTAATCGATGCGAAAAATGTTGCGTATCGCCGACAAATGGGCTCTTGCCCTGTCTTATACGCAGCAGTGTAACGCTGATAAAATCATACAGTGGCACAGCCATAACGAGCAGTGGCATAAAAACAGCATACCATCGGCCGCTTTCGGCTTCATGATAATACGTGGTCCGTAAAGTCAGGATTGCAACGAAAAAGCCCACGACAAGTGAGCCGGCATCGCCCATGAAGATCTTTGCCGGTGGGAAATTGAATACCAGAAAGCCCAACAGCGTTCCTACCAGGACAAGTGCCAGCCCGCCGACAAAAACCTGTCCGCTTATAGCGGCCGCTGCAAATAAAATGCAGCTTGCTATGACTGCAATCCCCGCAGACAGACCATCCATATTATCAAGGAAATTGAAGGCGTTGATAATCAGGACTACCCAGACAGCCGACAGCACGGAGGTAATTATTTTGTTTTGAATAAAGAACTCCACTCTAACATCAGCCAGAAGGGCTGCGATTATCGCAACCGCGAATTGAACGGAAAGTTTGAGAAATGGCCCCAGATGTTTCTTATCATCCCAAAGGCCGAGTACCAGCAGGATAAGGGCGCATAGCAATATGACCAGGAGCTGGTTGACTTTGGCCAAAAAATCAGCCGGATCAATATTTGCCGTCTGGGCAATGGAATTGATTTGGCCGGTAAAAAATTTCATCGCAATTGTTGCAGGGACGATAAATGCCATCAGCGTGACAAAGATTGAAATACCGCCGCCCAGCGGAACGCTCCTATCGGAGAATCTGTCTCTGGTCGGATGTGAGACGAAGCCGGCCCGCCGTGCAAAGTTTTTTACAACACCGGTCAGAGCCAAGGACAGGACAATAGAACCGGTGAATAAGGCTACTGCTAATGTAATCAGCGTTGCGATTTTAACTGCTCCAGCAATCGGTTCCTGACATTTAGGAAAAAATCGAAATAACACTTCTGCCTGTAATCGGGATAAGTATGGTCTAACGGTCGCCACTTGCCCTTGTCAAAAATCAGGGTCACCTCGGCATACATTTTCTTGCCGATATATATACGATGAGAATAGTTTTTTGTTGTGGCTAATATCAGCTTAGAAGGTTCAATTATGCCGGGGTCCAGATTCACCGGTCTTGGCAGAGGAAGCCCCAGGATTTTCGCCAGTTTTTGTTCGAGGATATTTGTCTTACACTTAATCTTTGCCAGCTTGCCCGGGTCAATCAGTTTTTCAATACTGACAAATTGCCTTAAGATATTTGGTCCGGTCTGGTCTTTGTAATAATCGGTTTTGTCAAACTGCCAGACATCGCTTGTAAAATCAATGTTGCCGAGCTTGTCGGTTAATACATCAACAGCTTCATGCAGACATTGACGATCCGCAGCCAAAATACCGACTATCAACTTGACCGGCTTAGGGCCTTTTAGCTTCCACATTCCTTTGTTCTTCAATTAAGACACTTGTACCTGGCGATTTTATATCGGCAGGAATCTTTCTGCACGATATTACACGTCGCAAATCCTTACGGCATAAGCAAGAGACTCAATGGGATCTTTTTTAGGTATAAACTCATGAGCCACATAGCCTTTGAATCCGGTTTCGGTAATAGCTTTCATAATCGCAGGATAATATAGTTCCTGTGTATCGTCGATTTCGTTTCGCCCGGGATTGCCGCCCGTATGGTAGTGACCAATATAGTCCTTGTTATCACGAATCGTCCGAATTATATCGCCTTCCATAATCTGAGCGTGGTAAATATCGTAAAGAATCTTCACACGTTCGGAGCCGACTTTTTTGCAGACCTCAACACCCCATGCTGTCTTGTCGAACATATAATCCTTATGATTGACCTTGCTGTTAAGATATTCTATGCAGATAGTGACCTTCTTTTTCTCGGCGTGTCCGGCAACCTGCTTGAGCGCAATGACGGAGTTTTCGATTCCATCCTCGTCTGACATGCCTCGCCTGTTACCGGGGAAGGTTATCACATTTGGAAATCCATACTCGGCGGCCGCATCGATGGCATCACGTATTCTCGCCAGGCACTCATCGTGATTTTCTTTCCTGTTTAATCCGTTGCCAAGATTATGCGTGTTTATCATCGAGCAGACCAGCCCGTGCTTTTTAACGGTTGGAAAGTCACGCGGCCCAAGCAGATCGATTGCTTTTATGCCCATTTTCTTGGATACTGCACATAGCTCATCGAGTGAAAACTTGCCATAGCACCACTTGCTGACTGACTGGTTGATACGCCCTTTCTTGACAATCCGCTCCACTTTGCTCAAATCTATTGCCCGGGCGGAATGTGCCAATGCTGCTGCGACCGTGCCGGCCGCCGCAAGGGATGTCTTGCCCAAAAAAGTCCGCCTTGAAAGTATCTTTTCTTTCATCGATTCTCTCCTTTCATATTTTGGAGTGGCTTTGTGGCCAATCCCCGTAATTAACTTAAACTTGACAGTTTATTAACTCTTGTAGAAATACTTTCCCTTTAGCACTTTGATTGTTCTTTTAATGATTCGACCATCTCTATCACTTTATCTGTTGCTTTTTCAACTGGCACGTTTTGGCTTTCGGATTCCGACCGAAGCTTTAACTCGACATTCCCTTCGGCAAAAGACTTTCTGCCGACGGTTAATCTGACCGGTATGCCAATCAGGTCGGCATCCTTAAATTTCACTCCACCTCGCAGCAGCCGGTCGTCCAAAAGAACGTCAACACCTTTGTCGAGCAATTGCATATATATAACCTCCGCAACATTCGCCACTTCTTTGTCGTCTTGATTAACGCAGGTTATCAAAACTTCAAATGGAGCGATACTTATTGGCCAGATAATGCCGTTCTCGTCGTTACAGGTCTCTGTGGCGGAGGCAAGAATCCGGTTAATGCCGATTCCATAACAGCCCATGATGCAAGGCTTTTCGACGCCTTCTTCATCAAGGAATTTTGCGCCGAGCTTTTCGCTGTATTTCGTCCCGAGCTTGAAGACCTGCCCGACTTCGATACCCTTCTTGAACAGCAGCTTTTTTCCATTATGCTTGTCCCCTTCAACGGCGTAGCGAATATCAGCAACAGTGATATTATCACCTTCAAGTGGAAAATCCCTGCCCGGCACAACATTCCTGACGTGATAGTCCGTTTTGTTCGCACCGGTAACCCACACCGTCATAGATGCTACTGCATGGTCTATTAATATGGTATCAACAGTCTTGGCTATTCCGATAGGGCCGGCGAATCCAACTTTTGCACCCGTAACTTTTTCTATCGTGGTTTCATCTGCCAGCTCGATATGTCCGCCATCCAAAGCAATCCTCAGCTTTTCCTCATTAACATCGTGGTCGCCGCGAATAAGCACAGCCACTGTCTTGTCACCGGCTGAATAAATCAGTGTCTTGACCATCTCTTCGGGCTTCGTTTTTAGAAAATTGCAGACTGCCTCGATGCTGCCGATATTCGGGGTATGGACTTGCTCTATTGGTGGTATCTGAGCATTGGCTTTTTCATGTGGCGGCGGGTCCACAGCCGCCCTTTCGAGATTTGCCGCGTAAGAGCCGTCTTCGGTATAAATGATTGTATCCTCACCGGATTCACACGGGATGGTGAATTGATGTGAACCGGAGCCGCCCATCTCACCGGACTCGGCTTCTACGATCACGTAATCGAGGCCACAGCGTTCGAAAATGCGGCAATAAGCGTCGTACATGGCCCTATAAGATTTATCGAGGCCTTCGTTATCGGCATCGAAGCTATAAGCATCCTTCATAATAAATTCACGCGACCTTACCGGTCCGAATCGCGGCCGAAACTCATCGCGAAACTTGGCGCTTATTTGATATAGATTTATGGGCATTTGCTTGTAGGAGTTTATCTCCCCCGCGGCTAAAGAAGTAAAGACCTCCTCGGCTGTAGGACTGAGTACGTTTCCCCTCCCGTGACGGTCCTCAAAGCGAAATATCGTAGGCCCATAGTCGATGCTCCGGCCGGTCTTCTCCCAGAGTTCAAGGGGTTGCAGAGACGGCACAAGGATTTCCTGAGCACCGGCCCTGTTAATCTCCTCCCGAACGATTGAAATGATCTTGAGCAAGCTCCGCCAGCCCAGCGGCAAATATGTGTACGTCCCGCTGGCTACTTTGCGTATCAAGGCCGCTCGAACCATTAGTCTGTGACCTACCGTCTCGGCATCGGAGGGAACCTCCTTGACCGTCGGTATAAACAACCGGCTGTACCTCATATCTTATGCCTCATATTCCGTGTTATCATACTATTATGAAAAGCACTTTTATAGCCGAAAATGTATGGACTTGCAACCTCCGTTCATAAATTTTAACTTTCCAACGGATAAAACAAGATTTTACTCTTAATAGTATTGGCACATCTGATTAGTTATATTAAAATCTCGTATCTGTTAGGTAATATTCATAAAAAGTAGCTGACTTAGTACCGGTGCTTGTTCTGGTCGCTTTGGTACCTGATTCGTTTCAGGATAAACGGCATAATGGGAAGTAAAAAAAACACCGTCAAGACAAATCTGAATTTGACCCGTGGTCGCCGGCTGGGAAAATACCGCCTCGAAAATCAACTCGGTATCGGCGGCAGCTCGGAGGTCTGGAAAGCAAGAGACTGTGTGGAGGGCATGTATGTAGCCCTGAAGATACCCATGATGGATGTCAGGGGCGAACGTGATAACCAGGCATTGTTCCGAGAGATTCGTCTGGTTTCAAAATTAAGACATCGTCATATCATGCCCGTCAAAAACGCTGACATCATCGAGGACCACATCGTAGTAGCCACTGAATTGTCGTTCAAAACACTCGACGACTGCTCAAGACCTATGTCAGTACGCCGCATTTTGTCGATTATTGCCCAAGTACTTGACGGGCTCGCTTATGCACACCGGCATCGTTTGGTTCATTGTGATGTGACACCCGGTAACATTTTCCTGTTTCCAAAGGGCCGGGCCGCGTTGGGCGATTTTGGAATATCTTTACAGCTAAAGGGCCGGATGAAAACTATCGATGAGTTTGGCACGCCCGGTTATGTCGCACCCGAACAGGCCTACGGGCGACCCACATATCGAAGCGATTGTTTTGCCGTCGGGCTGATTCTCTATGAATATATAACCGGAGCCCTGCCCAGGTGGCCCTTCCGCTGGCCGGGCAGGGGCTATAAACGCCTCCGTGAAAGAACGAATTTAGCTCTCGTCAAGTTTATTAAACAGGCCCTTTCAGTGGATCCTGTCCGGCGCTTTGCGGATGCCGGGCAAATGCTTGCTGCGCTTTTGCAGGCAATACCAAAAAAACTAAAACCCGGAATATTTCTGGAAACCGAGACCAAAAAGCTGCCTGACTGGCGTGGAGTACGACGAGAGGACTTCGCAAGACGTTATAAAAAAATCTTCACTACATTTTACCGTTGTGTGGATTGTGCCGAACCCATAGCCGAGAGCATGCAGGTATGCCCCTGGTGCGGCAGCGGCCGAAATTGCTTCGATACACGCAGCCGGTTTGATTATATTTGCACGCGCTGTCATAAAGGAATTTTACCTGAATGGAGATTCTGTCCCTGGTGTTATGGTCCGGGTTTCGAGTCACCGAGTTCAAAGCGTTCCCCGGGGGTGCGATACCAGGCGAAATGTAAATACTGTAAAGGTGGGCTCATGCGATTCATGCGATATTGCCCTTGGTGCCGTAGAAAAGTGCGTAAATCCTGGCAGGTCCGGCCTTTTCCTGAGGTGTGCAATCAATGTAAATGGTCGGTCGATTCATCCTTTTGGAATTTCTGTCCCTGGTGCGAGCAAATCTTGATTGGATGACAACTAATAGCTTGAAATCTCACGTCTCAATAGAATTTAAAAAAGAGGCAGTAAGAATCAACATTAAATGGAAAAAGAGATTGAAAACATACTCTCCACGACTTTACCGCTCCGATGTGCCGGATTAAGCCATATCGGAAAGGTGCGGGAAGAAAACGAGGATACCTTCCTTATGGACCCTGAACTGGGCCTTTTTATAGTCTCGGATGGAATGGGAGGCCATCGGGGAGGTGAGCTTGCCTCGAACATCGTTACTGAGGATTTACCGGTCATGATCGAGGTCGGGCTCGATAAGCTGAAGGTTGGTACACCGGCAGCAATAAGGAATCTTTTCAAAAAGTCTATCCGAGAACAGAGCAGACAATTAAACCTGGAAGGAACCAGTGAGACGGGCTTTAAAGATATGGGGGCGACACTCGTAGTCGTTCTGCTAAGAAAAGGTCGTGCCTATATTGCTAATCTGGGAGACAGCAGAATCTACCGTTTTCGCAAAGGACGACTCGTCCAGCTTACAAAAGACCATTCCGTCGTATCGGAGCTATTGGATAAGGGCAAAATCAAACCTGAAGAGGCCGAAAACCACGAGGCCCGAGGCGAAATCACCCATTATGTAGGTATGGAGGACAAGGCCGGACCTTATATACGCTCATTTCAGCTCAAGAAAGGCGACCGCCTCCTGCTATGCACGGATGGCCTGACAGATTCAATAGATGACAAAGCCATCGCAGCTATTTTAGCTGGGAAGCAGCAGTGCAAGGAGGCCTGTCAAGCCCTCGTAGATGTCGCCAATGCTGCCGGTGGCCACGATAATATTACCGTTGTCATTGTCGATTGGCTCAACAATCCGTAAATAGAGTAAAATCCTCCCGTTTATACTATAAGGTTCTCATAGAATTTCCAACCATCCTTGCATAAATGCCGCCCAGATAATATGATTGGTGAGTTGTCAGAATTTAACAACCACCAATTTATGGGAGTAGATGATGGCGCACAAGTTTATCAACGAAATAGAACCCGGCGAGACAGTCGACGATATTTATATGGTCAGAGAGCCGATTTTGCGGAGTACAACAAGGGGAGATTTGTACATAGCGATGTTTCTTTCAGACCGCACAGGTCAATTAAACGGCAGAATGTGGCAGGCAACCGAAGCCATCTATAAAGCCCTGCCCAAGCCCGGCTTTGTCCATATACAGGGAAGAAGCGAGCTTTATCAAAATAACCTTCAAATCATCATAAATAATATCAGCGTGGTCGATGCAGAAAAAGTTGAAGTCGATGACTTCCTTGCAAAAACGGACAAGGATACGGGCAAAATGTTCGAGGAGGTTAAAAAGACTGTCGGAAGGATAAAGAATCCACAATTAAAAGCGTTGGTCGGCGAGTTTTTGGCCGATAGTGAGTTGATGGAGAAATTCTGCAAGGCACCGGGAGGAACGGCTCTGCATCATAGTTATATTGGCGGCCTGCTGGAACATACCCTTAATATGCTGCAAGTAGCCACGGTGATATTGCCATTATATCCTGATGTACAGTCCGACCTTGTACTGGCCGGGATTTTTCTGCATGATATGGGCAAAATCGAAGAGCTTTCATACGATATGGCCTTTTCATATACCGACTCTGGCCAGCTCATCGGCCACATTGTAAAAACGGTTCTCATGGTAAACCAAAAGGCGGATGCCCTGAAAGCAAAGGGAACGCAGATTGACCAAACAATCCTGGACGCCCTTGGCCATATTATCTTATCTCACCACGGTGCTTATGAATTCGGCTCACCGAAGCTTCCCGCCACGCCTGAAGCCTTTATGGTCTATTTCATTGACGACCTGGATGCCAAGTTAAACCAGGTGACAATGGCCATCGATAACGAGCCGGGCGACTCAAACTGGACCGCCTGGAAAAACGCCCTGCAAACCCGTCTCTACAGAAAACGAATCGAATAAAAAAAGAAGATATGCGTAATGAAATATTGCGTTGCCCTCTCCATCTTGTTCCTTTTATTGATAGTTCAGATAAGTTCAGCATCTCTGTGGTATGTATCACCTGATGGTAAATCTAAAAATGCGGGCACGCAGGACAAACCCTGGGATATTGCTTCTGCTCTGGATGGTACAAAGAAAGTCTCTGCCGGTGATATCATATACCTGCTTGAAGGTATCTTCAAGCGTCGGCAAAACGAGCTTTTTGAAATTCGTCTCGTGGGTGCTTCGGACAAGCCTATTCATATCCGCCCTTTACCGGGTAAGCGAGTAAAAATAGACGGCGGCCTGTCAGTGCAAAATCCTTCCGCTCATGTATGGATTCACGACCTGGAGATATTCGTCTCGGAACCCGTGCCGGATAAGCCCATCAGTCCCGGCTCACACCCAAAGGACCTGAAAAAACCCTGGGGCGGCCTTCACATGCACGGCGGAAAAAACTGTAAATACATCAACCTGATTATCCACGATTGCTGTCAGGGTATAAGTTGTTGGAAAGGTGAAATCAATCCGGAAATTTATGGCTGTATAATCTACAACAACGGCTGGCTTGGCACCGACCGCGGCCACGGTCATTGTATTTACACTCAAAATGAGGAAGGTGTTAAAGTCATTTCAAATTGCATAATGAGCTGCCGATACGATGGCACTTATACCATGCACGCCTACGGTTCCGAACGTGCTTATGTAGATAACTTCCTTGTCGAAGAGAACATCTGCTATGATAAAGGTCCATTCCTGATTGGCGGTGGACGGCCAAGCAAGAACATCCGGGTTTTTAAAAACTTCCTGTACGGCGTCGATATGAGAATCGGTTACAACGCACCCTACAACGAAAACTGCGAAATTCGCGACAACACGATAGTCAACGGCGTACTGAACATCGACCGGTACAAAAAGGTTTTGAAAGAAGATAATCTTATCCTTAGAAAGGGACAAAAGCGTCCATCCGGAGTAAAGATCGTTATACTGCCCAATCGATTTGATGATAATCGCGCTCATCTTGTGATTTACAATTGGGATAAGGCCGAGAGTGTAAAAGTAACGGTTAAACCTTTTCTCAAGAAGGGAGATAGGTTTCAACTGTTAGATCCGCAGAACATCTACGGCAGCCCTGTCGCTGAGGACAGGTGCTCTTCAAATACAATCACGGTACCTGTAAAAAGGGAATTTGCAATTTTCGTGCTCAAAAGAAACAATTGAATTGCCGTGTTTTGAGGTGGTTCTACGTAGAGTCTCTCTTTAACACTATACCGGAAAATCGCCAGACCTTCTCGAACTCCTTGTGTGACATCAATCTCCTGCCCCAAACCGGGTCTACAAGGGTGACCATATAATCCGTGACCCCAAGAACAGTAACACAATGGCTGTTTATTAATCCGTCCTTGACCACAGCTAATGTAATGCCGGCATTCCTGAGCTGATTTATCGAGTCGAAGTTACGGTATTGACATTTCAGGCCCTCGGTGCCGTAGAGCTGTTGAAGTGCCGAGCTAAGGCAGGTTGGCAGAGTTCCGGCAACCGGGCTGCTGTAAGATAACACAGCTATTTCTCCCTCGTTGGCGGATAAGCCTAATATCTGAAGGGCCGTTACTGCCGCAGCGGGTCCACAGGTATAATCGGTGCTCTGATAACAAATGCCGTTGGAATTAACAGTAGTTTTGAGTTTTGTTAGGTCATCTTTAATTAAAGCCGGAACGAGAAAAGGCATGACTGAAAACCAGAAGACAACTACAGCCATCAAAATTCCGATGATGATCTTCTCACTCTTGAGGGATAGACGTGAAAGCGGAGTGGTTAATCCCATGGTAACGGCAAAAGCTAAAATTACGAACCTTGTTCGCCCTGCTGTCATCCAGGAGAATGGGGGTATAAATAGAAGTGAATTATTGAACCTGGCTGCTAACAGCATAGTAATGAGGATGAAAGGTATCAAAAGGCCCCATTGCCAATAGTTTTTACGAAAACCTGAGAAAAGTCTGCCCAGAAAGATACCCAACAGAGCAACGAATATAACTCCTAAAGTTTCGATCCAGGGATTCACTAAATCCTTCCTCCAACTTAAACTTTTAACAGGATTATTATATCAAAGTAAAACTTGGAAATCAAGACAATTAGCGGAATCACTAAGAGTTAATCACAAAGTCGGAATTTGTGAATTGATAATTCTTTGTTCTGGATTTATAATCTTCGGAGCAGAAACACATTTATTATCATCATTCTGTTCATTGGAAGGATATATTATGGGAACTATAAGGCGAGGACTCAAATTGATACCTGAAATATTAGTAGTGTTGGTACTCTTTCCTTTTCCGGCTTTTGCCACAAATGGTCAAAAAAATAGAATAGATATTTATGATAAAAATCCAGCCTACTGGCAGTATAAAGGAAATCCCCTCCTTTTATTGGGTGGAACTGTCGACGACAACCTCTTTCAAATCCCCGACCTCAAGGAACATCTTGACCTGCTCAAATCCGTCGGCGGCAACTACATTCGAAATACAATGAGTTCTCGAAAAGACAAAGGCTTTGAGGTTCAACCGTTTAGCAAGCTGGCCAGTGGTAAATATGACCTTGAGAGATGGAACGGTGAATACTGGAATCGATTTGAGAACATGCTCAAATTGACTCATGAACGGGATATAATTGTCCAAATTGAGGTCTGGGCGACCTTCGACTATTACAGGAACCACTGGGACGTCAATCCCTTTAATCCGAAGAATAACATCAACTACACTACTGAAAAGTCTCAACTGCCCACACAGGTCAACAGCCATCCCATCCAATGTGAAAACAATTTCTTCTGGTCCGTACCTGCGGAAAGGAACCAGAAAACCGTTCTTAAATACCAGCAGCGTTTCGTTGATAAAATCCTATCCTGTTCCTTGGAGTTTGGCAACGTCCTCTACTGCATGGATAACGAAACATCAGTAACACCGCAGTGGGGTAAATACTGGTCGCAGTACATCAAGGCAAAGGCTAAAGAAGCTGGCGTGCTCGTTCACACTACGGAAATGTGGGACAAGTGGGACTTGGCTCATTCAATGCACAACGCCACGTTTGACCACCCTGAGACCTATTCCTTTGTGGACATCTCCCAAAACAACCATCAAAAGGGACAACAGCATTGGGACAATGCTCAACGCCAGCGGGCTCGAATAGCAAATAATGTGCGTCCGCTAAACAATGTGAAAATCTATGGGGCCGATACAGGCAGGTTCGGTAATGACAGGGACGGTATGGAACGGTTCTGGCGTAATGTATTCGGAGGCCTTGCATCGGCACGGTTCCACCGCCCCACATCGGGTTTGGGATTGGGTACAAAAGCGCAGGCGAATATCCGGAGCATGCGAATGGTTACTGATAAAATGGATGTCTTCTCGTGTGCACCTCACAACGATTTACTCTCGAACAGAGAATCGAATGAGGCCTACTGTTTGGCAAATCCGGGCGCCGAATATGCCCTCTATTTCCCAAATGGCGGTGAAGTCACCCTCGATATCAGCGACATCAACAAGCAAGTAAAAATACAGTGGCTGGATATTATGAAGTCACGGTGGTTGGACCCTCAACACGCAGAAAACAAGGGCAAAATAACGTTACAGTGTCCCTCTAAAGGATATTGGGCCGTATTAGTTCAATAGCTGCGCTTCACAACATCCCCGTGCCGTCGATTCAACCTATAAATTCGATTTAATTTCTAACAGCAAATCTGTTAGTAATCCATAATTGGAGCTTTTTTTGCTCCTTTATCAGTATGAATTGGCCGTTTTTTATGGGAACTTTTTTTATGTCACCCATACCCCTGAAAATAGACAACTCTGGGTGGAGATTTTTTCTTTAAAATGCCGAAAAAATTGAGAATACATACGCTTTTTTAGACTGTATTAATTACCCAAAAAAAACAAAAAGTGACATCTTGTAGCAAATGTAATAATCTGCATAAGAAAAGATGCTGAATTGCTGCCCATAATAGTCAAAAATGTGCAAAAAAATTGCATTTGTCCCATAATTTTCTTGATTTTATCTTGAAATCCTGGTACTATGAAAAGTCAAATGTTTAATATGCGAGGAGAGGTTGTGATGGTTTCTCCTTTATTCGCCGCGTTTGTGTCGGAAAACAAGCGTCATGTCAACATTGCAATGACAGCTCGCAGTTATTGTCTAAGTATAATTTACGTAAAACTTATTAACTTCTCTTTTCATATAACCTTTTTTTGGAGGACATAATTATGAGAACAACGAAACTGAAATTTTGGATTTTATGTATTTTTGTATGTTGTCTTGTCGGCATGATGGACTCACCGGCCGCGGCGGTTACAATCATATACCAGTCGGCCAATACGGACATCGACCTGACCCAGCCTTATGGCAACCTCGAATTTGAGAATCCATTGGCTGGCACAGAGATGATCAAAGGGTATGACGTCATAGAATGGCGGGATGCAGATTATGCTCCGGGTCCACCACCCTGGTACGACGACTGGAGTGTTAGCGACCCGGCAGGCATTGATGGCTACGCCAACGAGATCTGGATGCGCACATCTGGCCATTCGATTTGGACGACAACAACCGTTGCCAGCACTATTGTTTCCATACATCTCCATGGCGACGACAACGATGGTTTAGCTGATATACTCGTCGATGACATACTGGTCGCTCGCCTTGACATGGGTACAAGCCCGGGAACACAGAATGCCTTAATCATTGTAAAGAATCTGGCTTACATTACGCACCATATCAGGGTAAACGACCTCGGCGGTGGCCCCAGTGCCCTGGGAACTGATGTGGCTACGATGGGTGCGGCGGCATTGGAAAAGCGAATCAAATGGAGCCAGCCGCCCAAACCTGCCATGCCTGATAATCTCTATTATGGATGGAACGAGATTTCAATATATGATGGTAACCAGATTGTTGCCGACGATTGGCAGTGTGATAACGATGACCCAGTCACCGACGTTCACTGGTGGGGTTCTTTTAAGGGCTGGATTGATTCCGACTATCCACCAGCCACCCAGGCGCCGACAAGCTTCCATATCACCATTTGGACCGATGTGCCGGACCCGGCTCCCGATGATCCGGATACCTTCAGCCATCCTAATGAAGTTGTTTGGGAAATTGACTGCTACAACTTCACCACCAAATTCGTCGGTTGGGATTATGACCCGCGCACAAATTGCTACGAGGCCTGCTTCTACTATGAACAGGATTTAACGGAGGCCGAATACTTCTACCAGCATTCTAATCCGGATGGGACACCATCCATCTACTGGATTAGTATCGCGGCCAAGTACCCTGCCGGCTCCACTACCGAAAACCTGTGGGGCTGGAAGACACGTCGACGTAATCCAGACTCTCCGGCTCCGGATGATGCCGTAAAGATAAAAAGGCCAACAACGCCCCAAATCGGTGATAGGTTTCAGGAAGGCAAACCGATTTATTGGCCGGATGAGACCCAATCTTGGGATATGGCCTTTGAACTGACCGCCCAAACGATTATACAGGGTATCAAGTGGGAGCAGAAACCGGAGCCCGATCCGCTCGGTGGTCCATGCTACTATGGCTGGGATGAGTATTCTATATACGGTGACCATCATATTGTCGCTGATGATTGGGCCTGTGACACCCCTGAACCGGTAACGGACATCCACTGGTGGGGCTCATACATTGGATGGAACGACGAAAATCCACCACCAGACGCACCGAACCGATTCCACATCGCCATTTGGACAGATGTGCCTGCAATACCCGAGCCGTACAGTCACCCACGCACGGTAATTTGGGAGGCGGTAGTGCCCCGGTCTGAGCTTAAGGAGACTTTTGATGGGTGCGATTCCCATCCTATAAATCCCGGATTGGTAGATAGCTGCTTCCGCTACGAGTATATAATTCCTCGTGGCGAATGGTTCTACCAGGAGCCCGCGGGGGTGACAACAATTTACTGGCTCAGCATTGCAGCAGTATACGGTAGTGTGGATCCACAGTTTGAATGGGGTTGGAAGACCCGCCCACGTAATCCGGATTCGCGTGCTCCGGATGATGCGGTTCGTATCTATGATCCCACGGCCCCGACTCTTGGTATGGATTATATCCTTGGCGTGCCAATAGAATGGCAAGACGAGTCCTACGACACGGCCTTTGTGTTGACTACACAGCAGATAGGGCAGGTATATTACAAGTGGTCTCAGCCACCCGAGAAGTATGAGACGGAGGCATTCGACGGCTGGAACGAATCCTCGGTCTATTACTGGAATCAGATTGCTGCCGACGATTGGTTCTGCGATACCGACGACCCGGTAACCGACATTCACTGGTGGGGTTCGTTCATCGGATGGTCTTGTGAGGGCCAGCCTCCACAGATACCGGATTCGTTCCATATCGCTATATGGACCGATGTACAACCCGTTCCCGGTACAAGTGATTTCAGCCATCCTGGCGTTGTCATCTGGGAGACTAACTGCAACAACTTCACCTCCAGGTTCGTCGGATGGGACATTGACCCGCGTGATCAAAACGCACCACCGGAGGCCTGCTTTAAGTTTGAACAGGATTTACCTGAGGAAGAATGGTTCTATCAGCAGCCCGGAGGTAACATCTACTGGCTCAGCATCGCTGCCCGGTATCCTACCGGAACAGATCCGGTGTACCCGTGGGGCTGGAAGACAAGACGGCGCGACATTAATTCACGTGCTCCGGATGATGCGGTTCGCATCAATAATCCAACCGATCCCATATTGGGCAGCATATTCATGTACGGCCAGCCGATTTGGTGGCCGGATGTAGATAACTCATGGGACCTTGCATTTGAGCTAACAACCAAGGAGATACCACCTAAGAAACCGGTACCGCATCTGAAATGGTCTCAGCCGCCTATCGAAATGGACCCGAGTACTTCGATACCGATTTATTGTGGCTGGGACGAACCGTCTTATACATACTTTCCTCCTGACACACCTGGTCGTCGCTTTATAAAGGTCGTTGCGGATGATTACCGGTGTATTGGCAACATGCCGGTGACCTCGCTGCACTGGTGGGGCTCATATATTGACTGGGATTTGCCTACACTACCTATGCCACAACCGGTTTTTTGGATGATCAGTTTCTGGAGCAACGTTCCCGCAAGTGGTGTGGCCAATTTTAGCTATCCTGAAGAACTGCTCCATCAGATTGTGGTGCAAAACGATCAGATACAAGTTGAAAGGGTTGGTCGAGATGAGTTTCCGCTCAATCCAGATATATTCCCCGAAACTTGCTTCCAGTATCACGTTGATTTCCAAGAGGAGCAGATATTCTGGCAGGGTGATTATATTGACAAAACTCAGGATAATACTTTTTGGGTTAGTATTGAAGCTATTTATTCCAGCACTGATGATGTTCCCAACCCGTGGGGTTGGAAGACACGTCCGTGGAAATGGATGGACGATGCTGTAACCTTCGATCCTGGTGATGACTATCCTCCGATTGGCATCCCTCCGACGTTTGTGCTTGATCCGGCCAATATCACGCCAATAGAGTATGATGGTGAAAGCTACGATGTCGCATTTGAGCTGGACACCGACCCGTGCTATATCAAGTGGGAGCAGCCATTCACCGGCATCCGCCGCTGGCCGCATTACCACGATGAGAAATCTATAGCCAGAGAGGTGACAACCACTGAAAACGTGACGAAGTGGGCCCAAAAACCGGACCTCACCCATACCGGTATTGACGTGGACGCAACCTTTGATCGGTTTGTACCACCATCTTACGATCCGCAGCTTCTTGCTGACGATTTCAATTGCGTCTCAGCCGATACAATTGATGACATCCACATCTACGGCTCATGGTGGGGTGATAATCTGCCGGGATACGACATCATGACTCCGAGCGCGGTGGATTTCACTCTGAGCATCCACAGGGATATTCCTGCAGAACATAGTCCTACCGGCTACAGTATGCCCGGAGATATGATATGGTCGGAAGATTTCGATGCTGGTGACTTTACTGTTGATCTGATCCCGACAACGGAACGGGAAGGCTACTACATGCCATGCACAGGCCAATATGACGCCGACAATCACTCTAATGTCTACAGGTATAACTTCTACCCGACCGATCCATTCCCACAGAAGGGCTCTCCTGACAATCCGATCATTTACTGGCTGGACGTTCAGGCAAGGCCGCTGACACAGAATCCCGAGGCAAGGTTTGGCTGGAAGACACGAGACCTCGAAAATGACGGGCACTTCAATGATGATGCAACATGGGTCTCAGCTGTCGAGCCCTACAACGGTGATGAGTGGCAAGAGCTCATCTATCCATCGGGACATCCTTTCGGCGGACAGTCAATGGACCTGGCATTTGAGCTCACCACCAAGAGAGTGACAACCGAGTTTATTATCGACCGTCTCGTTGCTGATGATTGGAAGTGCAAACGTGAAACACCGGTAACGGCCGCCGTATGGTGGGGTTCCTATATCGGTTTTAGGTACCAGCCATGTCAGGATATAATGATTGTCCGACCGCGTAAGCCTGATTACTTCCACCTGAGTATCTGGACCGACGTTCCTGCTGGTGTGGATCCCGCTGTTCCGTTCAGCCATCCAAATGAGGTCATCTGGAAGTATAATGCCTTTGAGTATGACGAGGTGCTTGTTGGTTACGACAAAGACCCCCGTGATGAAGTTGGCCCGCCGCGAGAGCCGGTCTTCCGCTATTCGGTACGCCTGCCGCAAGATGCATGGTTCATGCAGGAAGATGTTAATAATATCTACTGGTTCAGTGTGGTTGCAGTCTACAAAGACACGTTGCCTAACGTCCACTGGGGCTGGACAAATCATCCCTATGTCTTCAACGATGATGCCGTTGCCGGCTACTTTGATCCGGTGGTAGGCGTGTGGACCTGGGAAGAGCTGTATGACCAGGTTGGCAACAGCGAGGATATGTCCTTCATGCTCTTCACCGAAGCCGATTGTCTCAGCAGAACTGCTCCTGAGTACAGCGACTGGAGCGCTTGGGGCAAACCTGATTGCTGGTGCTATTCCAGACAATGTCGCGGCGATATTAACGGTCTTAAGCATGGACCGTTCTGGGTACAGGTTTTAGACCTGGATCTCTTTAAAGCTGCGTTTAACAAGACCGATATCCAGTTGCCGACGGGTGGTATATGTGCGGACCTGAACCATGTTAAGCATGGTCCGTTCCGTGTTCAGGTTTTGGATCTCGACATATTCAAGATCTATTTCAATAAGATCGAAACGTTGGTTCCGGAATGCGACCAGCTCCCCATATATACTGGACCTTACAACTACTGGACGAAACCATAATCTACCAGGATATGAAGCGTTGTTATTGAAAAGCTGTGAGTGGCTTTTGCTGCTCACAGCTTTTT
>Ga0209427_10002111_pt1 | contig 23293 bp, 20 predicted proteins | sample DeeMarSWOR136_30_FD_187465 | JGI IMG/M metagenome (GOLD analysis project Ga0209427, IMG submission 187465) | Marine sediment microbial communities from White Oak River estuary, North Carolina - WOR-1-36_30 (SPAdes) (version 2) | ecosystem: Environmental > Aquatic > Marine > Intertidal zone >...
CTGTCTCCTGTCCAACAGGGGCGATAACAATCAAGCATTTTACCCGTGAGGAAATACTGGCTGAGGTAGAGGCCTTAGCAGGAGTGTGAGTCTAGTGCTCAACATTAGTCTGGAAGGCAATTTGGTGAGCTAGAGAGGCAGATATGAACGGGAATGGCTACAGAAAAATTGGAGTGTATATTTGCCACTGCGGAATGAATATTGCCAGCACCGTAGACCCGAAAAAAGTGGCTGAATATGCCATGACTCTGGACTCAGTAGCCATAGCTCGCCACTACATGTTCATGTGCTCAGATATCGGGCAGGAACTCATCGAAAATGATATCAAAGAGCTGGGGCTTAATCGTGTTGTCGTCGCCTCCTGTTCACCAAGAATGCATGAGCTTACCTTCCGCAAGGTCTGTGAAAGGGCTGGCTTGAATCCTTATCTGTTTGAGATGGCCAATATCCGTGAGCAGTGCAGCTGGGTTCACAGTGACAGTAAACTGGCCACTGAGAAAGCTATGGCCCTGGTCCGAGCAGCAGTGAGGCGTGTTTTCTTCCAAGAACCACTTGAGGCCAGGGATACTCCGGTTAATCCCAATGCTCTGGTTATTGGTGGTGGTATTGCCGGCATGCAAGCTGCTTTGGACATTGCCAATGCAGGATATGAGGTAGTTCTGGTAGAGAGAGATACCTCCCTCGGAGGGCACGCTATGCAGCTATCGGGTACCTTCCCCACACTCGACCGGGCTGATTGTTTGATATCTTCCAAGGTAGAGGAGGTTGCCTCACATCCCATGGTAAAGCTCCATACCTACTCCGAAGTGGAGGAAGTCTCTGGATACGTAGGCAACTTCACAGTCAAAATCAGAAATAAGGCTTCATTTGTTGACGGTCAACGATGCACAGTCTGCATGCTGTGCTCCGACGTTTGTCCCGTCTCTGTTCCATCCGAATTTGAACTGGGACTCGCTCAACGGAAGGCAATTTATGCTCCCCACTCCAGTGCTGTTCCAGCCAGATTGACAGTTGATTCCCAGGCTTGTCAGCACTTCGAGGGAGATCAATGCCACGCCTGCCAGGAGGTCTGCCCCACTCAGGCTATCGATTTCTCACAGAAGGACACTTTCATTGAGGAGAAGGTGGGAGCAATCATCGCCGCCCCAGGATATGACCTCCTACCCAGAGAAAGAATAAGTATGTATCCTGATGACCCCGATATCATCGATGGTCTTCAGTTCGAAAGAATCCTCTCGTACTCAGGTCCTACCCTGGGTGAAATCAGAAGGCCTTCTGATGGCAAGGTGCCCAAGCAGATAGTATTTATTCAGTGTGTCGGTTCCTGTGACCCTGAGCATGGTGTTCCATATTGCTCCCGTGTCTGCTGTATGTACGTTGCCAAACAGGCATTGATCTACCGGCAAGTTGTACCTGAAGGCCAAGCTTATGTTTTCTATACGGATATCCGCTCTGATGCCAAAGGATTTGAGGAGTTTGTGCAGGGAGTGATGGCAGGAGGTAGTGTCCTATACCTAAGGGGTGGAGTCTCTAAGGTATTCAGGGATGGGGACAAGATAAAGGTCTGGGGAGTAGATACACTCGTCGGACAAGAGATTGAAATATCGGCAGATCTGGTAGTACTGGCCCTGCCCATGGTGCCGCGTCCGGGAACCAATGAACTGGTAAGAAAGCTTAACATTATGTCTGATAAATACGGCTTCTTGAGCGAAGCCCATATTAAACTGAGACCAGTGGAAAGTCTGACCGCAGGTATCTACCTAGCAGGCGCCGCTCAGTGGCCAAGAGACTTACCAGATACCATAGCTTCAGCCAGTGCGACGGCAGCTAAAGCCCTAACTCTTATAAGTAAGGGAAAAGTTGTCCTTGAAGCAACGGTAGCCAGTGTGGATGAGAGTTATTGTTTAGGCTGTGGACGGTGTGAAGAGATATGCGAATTTCACGCCCCCAAGATTAGCAAGAATGGACTACCACTACCAACAGCCAGCATAAATGAAGTCCTATGTAAGGGTTGCGGAGCTTGTGCTGTCTCCTGTCCCACAGGGGCGATAACAATCAAGCATTTTACTCGTGAGGAAATACTGGCCGAGGTAGAGGCCTTAGCAGGAGTGTGAGCAATGAGTGATTTTGAACCGAAAATAGTTGCCTTCGCCTGTAATTGGTGTGCTTACGCAGCCGCTGATTTAGCCGGGACAAGTCGTATGAGCTACCCGCCAAATGTAGAGCTTATAAGGGTGATGTGTAGCGGGATGGTTGACCCTATATACGTTCTCAGAGCATTCGAAATGGGTTTCGATGGGGTTTTGATTGCTGGTTGCCATCCTGGAGATTGTCACTATATTTCGGGAAACCTCAAGGCCGAAGAACGAGTACAAGCTCTACAAAGGTTATTACATACACTTGGATTGGAGGATGGGCGGCTTAGGTTAGAGTGGTGCTCAACTGCTGAGGGCGAGAAGTTTGCTACGACGGTTACAGAATTTGTCGCTAAGCTGAAAGAATTAGGTCCATCACCTTTCAGGATCAGAGAGGAGGCGGTAGCATGACTTTAGAAGATATCATACAGGAAACCAAGACCTTCTATTGTCTAGAGTGTGGCAAGTGTTCCAGTATATGCCCTATATGCAGGTATGACCCGAATTACTCCCCGCGGGTGATAGTGGAAAACGCACTTTTAGGACTGGAAAGTGATCTGTTTCATAATGGAGAGCTATTTTCCTGCTTAACCTGCCAAGCTTGCCAACTAAAGTGTCCCTCAGATGTTAACTACCCGATCTTCATTCAGAAAATGAGGCTCATGGCCTCGAATGACGGCCAACAAGGGGAATGTGCACACTCCGGCGCTCTACAATCTCTGGTTAGACTGATGTCAAATCCCGATATCACGCAGAGAAGGTTGGAATGGCTATCTAACGGATATCGTACTTCAGAACAAAGCGACATTCTTTTCTTCGTTGGTTGTACTCCCTACTTTGACCCTGTATTTGAGGACCTGGGATTTCAGGTTACAGATGTTTCCAGGGGAAGCCTAAAAATACTTAACTACTTTGGCATTGAACCCATGTTGTTGCCCAATGAGAAATGCTGCGGGCATGATATGCTCTGGATGGGTGATGTTAAAACCTTTCAGAAATTAGCTGAGCAGAACGCAGCAATGATAAAAGAGTCTGGGGCAAAAAAGATAATATTCTCCTGTCCTGAATGTTACCGCACGTTTAAAGAGGACTACCCAAATTATGCGAAAATAGACTGTGAATTACAGCATATTACCGAATTCATATCTGGCGTAATAGAGGAAAATGGGATTAAATTCAAAGAGCTGAAGAAAAAAGTGACCTATCATGACTCATGCCGGCTTGGCAGGCATCTAGGGCTATACGAGCCACCAAGGAAAGTACTTCAAGCTATCCCGGGCATAGATTTAATTGAAATGAAGCAGAACAGGGAGAAATCGCTATGTTGCGGGACAAGCGCCTTTACCAATTGCGACCTGTATTCCAAACAGATAAGGGTTGAACGGTTGCTGGAGGCTAAAGAAACCGATGCCGATATACTGGTAACTGCGTGTCCAAAATGCCAAATTCACTTCAGATGCGCTATGGTAAATAAAGGAGAAGAAAAAGGGCCAGATATTGAGATTCCAGTCACGGATATAGTGAATCTGGTAGCAAATGCTCTGGAGGGTGAGAACAATGAATGATGAGAAGAATGATTCTATCCTAGTAATCGGTGGTGGTATTGCCGGTATCCAAGCCAGCATTGATCTAGCCAATATGGGCTTTCAAGTTTATCTGGTAGAGAGGTCGCCCAGTATCGGTGGAAGAATGGCCCAGTTGGACAAGACCTTTCCCACCAATGACTGTGCCATGTGCATACTCGCCCCGAAAATGAACGAATGTTACAGGCACCAAAATATCACTGTGTTGAGTTATTCAGAAGTAACGGATGTAGAAGGTGAACTGGGTAATTTTGAAATAAAAGTGTTGAAGAAATCAAGGTACATTGATGAAACCAAATGCACTGGTTGTGGAGAATGTGCCCAGGTATGCCCAGTTGAACTTAAAAGCGAATTCGATCAAGGGATGGGAACAAGGAAAGCGATATATAAACCATTCGCCCAAGCGATTCCAAACCTTTATACTATTGATAAGAAAGGAACTCCCCCATGCAAGGCAGCCTGTCCTGCCGGTGTGGATGTCCAGGGGTATGTTGCCCTTATTTCTCAGGGCAAGTTCAAAGAGGCACTTAACCTGATAAAAAAGAAAGTTCCTCTGCCAGCTACCGTTGGCAGAGTATGTACACACCCATGTGAGACGGAATGCAATCGGGGTAAAACTGACGAATCCATAGCTATTGCAGCCTTGAAACGGTTTGTAGCTGACAATGAGTTATCTCTAGGTTCTGAGGAGATAACACCTGCACCCAAGACCAAGGACGAAAAGATTGCTATCGTCGGTTCTGGACCAGCTGGCCTAACGGCAGCCCACGATTTGGTGCTTATGGGCTATGGGGTGACAATCTTCGAGGCTTTACCGGTAGCTGGTGGTATGATGGCGGTAGGCATTCCTGAGTATCGCCTACCCAAGAATGTGCTGAATATTGAGATTGAAGCTATTCAGAAACTCGGGGTAGAGATAAAGCTGAATAGTCCAGTAGGTCAGCCGGGCTTTACCCTAGACGACCTTCAACAACAGGGGTATAAAGCAATTTTCATCGCTGTAGGTGCCCACACCAGCAGGAAGCTTGACGTTCCCGGGGAGGAAATGAAGGGCGTTTATCATGGTGTCTCCTTCCTGAGAGATGTTAACCTTGGCAATGAAGTCAAAGTGGGGCAAAAAGTTGCAGTAGTCGGTGGTGGAAATGTGGCCATCGATGCTGCACGCACAGCCCGCCGACTTGGCTCCAAAGAAGTGACTATCGTATATCGCCGGTCACGACAGGAAATGCCAGCCAGCGAGGAAGAGATAGAAGAAGCTGAGCACGAAGGGATTAAGATCCACTACCTGGCTACCCCGGTTAGAATCATCGGTAAAGATGGAAAAGTAACAGGCATGGAATGTATCCGAATGGAACTGGGTGAGCCTGATGCAAGCGGCCGGAGACGACCGATACCCATCGAGGGCTCGGAGTTTATTGTCGATGCAGACATGGTTGTACCGGCTATTGGTCAAGCCCCCGACCTTGCCTGCCTACCCAAAGATAATAAATTCCAGATATCGTCTGGAGGAACGTTTGAGGTTAATGACCGGAGCCTAGCCACCAACATACCCGGGGTATTTGCTGGTGGAGATGCTGTCCTTGGACCAGCTACGGTGATAGAAGCTATAGCCACCGGACACAGAGCGGCTACCGCCATCAACTGTTACCTGCAAGGCGAAATACTTCCACCCGAAGAAGAACTACCCCCATCTGTGCGCATTGAGGATATAGACCTAACTGATGTCCTTGAAACGAAGCGTAAGGTGATGCCGACTACTCCTCGCAAACAGAGAGCAGGTAGTTTCGAAGAAGTGAACCTAGGCTTTAGTGAGAAAATGGCGGTGGAAGAAGCTAAGAGATGCCTGAACTGTGGTATTTGCTCTGGGTGCCGGGAGTGTGAAAAGGTCTGCGAGGCTAAGGCAATAAACCATGAAATGAAAGAAGAATATTTGGGCTTGAAAGTGGGCGCTATTATAATAGGTACCGGGCTGGACTTCTACGATGTTTCAAAACTTGATGAATACGGCTATGGAAGTATACCTAATGTAATTACCGCTATCGAATATGAGAGGCTAACATCAGCTTCCGGGCCAACGGTTGGTGAACTGAAGCGTCCCTCTGATGGGAAGACTCCAACTAATATAGCCTTCATACAATGTGTTGGCTCCCGCGACTTCAAACACAAGCCATATTGCTCCAGCGTATGCTGTATGTACGCTACCAAAGAGGCAATATTGGCATACGAACATCATCCGGGAACAGAGTCAACTATATTCTTCATGGATATGAGAGCACTAGGTAAGCGATTCCAAGAATACGTTGCCAGAGCCGAGAGAGAATACGGAGCAACATATATTAGAAGCCGCCCTGGTAGAATCGATGTTAATCCTGTGAATGGCAATCCGATTATCTGGTACGAGGATACTACTACCGGAGAAACAAAGAAGTTTGAGACAGAGCTGGTGATTCTCTGCCAGGCTATGATTCCATCCCGTGGCATTGAAGAGCTAGCCAGTATATTGGGCATAGACCTAGACATATACGGGTTTGTAGAAACTCCAGATAAGCTATTCTATCCTCTGGATACTACCAGACCCGGCATATTTGCTTGCGGCTATGCTCATAGTCCGCGGGACATCCCTGACTCTGTCGTTCAAGGCTCGGGAGCAGCGGCCAGAGCAGCTGAAGTTGTAACAACTAAAATACTAGAACCTGTAGCAGGAGGTGGTTAAGATGACTGAGATTCGCATCGGTGTGTTTATCTGCCACTGCGGGAGAAACATTGGAGCATATATAGATGTGCCTGAAGTAGTGGAGTATGTCAAACAACTGCCAGACGTAGTACACGCTGAACATAACTTGTACACCTGCTCTGAAGAGGGAATTTCGGCGATAAAGAAGGGAATCTCGGAATACAACCTGAATCGAGTTATTGTTGCCTCCTGTACACCGATAACTCACGAACCATTGTTCAGGTCTGTCTGTGAAGAAGCTGGTCTTAATAAATACCTGTTTGAAATGGTAAATATAAGAGACCAGTGCTCCTGGATACATATGGACCGCCCAAAGGAAGCAACGGAAAAAGCCAAGAGTCTCGTCAGAGCAGGCGTAGCCAGATCACGACTTCTTGAACCACTAGAAGAGTCCGAAGTGGAAGTGACTCCATCCTGCCTGGTAATTGGTGGCGGAATAGCTGGAATGAGTGCTACCCTGAATCTGGCTAATCAAGATTTCGATGTTTACCTTGTGGAAAAAGGGGAACAGCTTGGCGGTACATTGCTAAATCTTAATAAGCTTTTCCCCACTAATAAAGATGCGATTGAGCTAATTACTCCCATTGTTAATGCAGTCAACGCACACGATAGAATCAAGGTCTATCTTGAGACACAGGTCGAGGAAATAGCCGGTTTTATTGGTAACTTTGAAGTTACTTTAGGCCACGAAAACGAAGAGAGCAAGGTTGAAGTTGGAACCATTATAGTTGCCATTGGGGCTGAGGAATTCAAGCCAACAGGCCTATACGGTTACGGAGAAATAGACGGAGTCATCACCCAATTGGAGCTGGAAAAGCAGATGAAAGAGGTTGCGGTTGACGGACAAAAGATTGTGATGATTAACTGCGTGGGCGCCCGAGTACCGGAGAGGGCGTATTGCGGTAAGTTCTGCTGCTTAACTGCAATGAAAAATGCCACACTCATAAAGCAAAACAATCCAGAGGCTAAAGTCTGGGTTCTTGACCGTGATGTAATGACCTACGGGATAGAATTCGAAGATTACTACCGAAAGGCTATGGAGGCGGGGGTAAGATTTATCAAATACAGCCTAGATAGACCGCCTGAGATTGTCGGAAACGGCAGGGTTGAGGGAGTAAAAGTATATCACCAATTAATGCAAAAAGAAATTATGCTGCCTTCCGACATGGTTGTACTCACCACCCCCCTTATACCCCGTGACAGCAACGATAAACTATCAAAGATTCTCAAAGTGCCACTGGGACAGGACGGTTTCTTCCTGGAAGCACATCTTAAATTACAGCCGGTAGAATTTGCTACTGATGGTATTTATATATGCGGTTCCGCCAGATGGCCGGTGGATATATCTGACGCGGTGTTCCAGGGTTTCGCCGCGGCTTCCAAGGCAGCAATACCTTTGAGAAGAGGATATGTGAAGGCAGAGGCTATCACTGCCAGTGTAAATGAGGAACGCTGTGCGGGATGCGGTGTCTGTGTAGGATTGTGCCCCTATGGCTCAATAGAACTAAAGACCGAAAACGATAGAACGGTTGCACATGTTATCTCTGCGCTATGCAAAGGATGCGGCACCTGCGGAGCTGCCTGCCCATCCGGAGCAATGACGATGAACCATTTCAAAAAGAACCAGATCTTCGCACAGATAGAGGCATTGTTAGCCTAATACTGGCATATTTAATATTCAGATTCGCTTCGAGGTATATCTCTTTATATATCTGATAGCAGAAAGGTGATTATTTGATCTAATAGGTATTGTCCGTTCTTTCCTTGACCAGGGTACCAACTACCGACGGGTCAGACAAAGTAGTAATATCCCCGAATTGCTCACTGTCATCAATACCACCAGCGACCTTCGTTAGTATTCGCCTCATTATCTTACCGCTTCTAGTTCTGGGAAGAGCCTCAGCAAATTGAATGTGGTCCGGTGTTGCTATTGGCCCTATTTTTTTACGGACATGAGTAATCAATTCTTTGCCGAGAGCCTTAGACTTATCATAGCCGACTTTTAGAATGACAAAAGCATAGATACCTTGCCCTTTCAGGTCATGAGGTATGCCAACTACTGCAGCCTCTGCCACTGATTCATGCGATACTAAAGCACTTTCAACCTCGGCAGTTCCTATACGATGTCCAGATACGTTTATGACATCATCTATGCGGCCCATTATCCAATAGTAGCCATCCTCATCTACCCTAGCCCCATCTCCAGTAGCATATACACCGGGAAATTGAATAAAGTAAGTCTGCTTAAACCTGTCCGGTTCACCAAAAACCCCACGCATCAGGCCGGGCCACGGTCGTTTAACAACCAGATAACCGCTCTCATTAACGTCAGCGACAGAACCATCGTCACGTAGCACCGCTGGTACGACACCGGGGAATGGTAAAGTGGCTGAACCCGGTTTTAGAGGAGTAGCTCCTGGCAGAGGAGTGATTAATATGCCACCTGTCTCTGTTTGCCACCATGTATCCAGAACCGGACACCTTTCTTTACCGATAACACTGAAATACCACATCCAGACTTTCGGGTTAATAGGCTCCCCTACCGATACTAGGATACGCAAGGAGCTGAGGTCATGCTTATTAGGCCACTCATCCCCTTCTTTCATCAATGCCCTCAAAGCAGTCGGAGCCGTGTAAAAGATACTTACCCGATACTTCTCGACTATCTCCCAGAATCTATCAGGATGAGGATAGGTTGGAACACCTTCGAAGATAATGCTGGCAGCACCAGCGGCCAGAGTACCATAGACAATATAACTGTGACCGGTAATCCAGCCAATATCAGCTGTGCACCAATAAGTGTCATCCTCATGTATATCAAAAATCCACTTGAAGGTCTGCAGGCAATATAGCAGATACCCGGCTTGAGTATGAAGAACTCCTTTCGGCTTCCCGGTACTACCACTTGTATACAGAATGAATAGGGGATCCTCTGCATCCATTATCTCAGGCTCGCAGTAGGGCCTGATATCCCTGTCATTCACCTCATCTTCCCACCAATAATCGCGCCCGTCCTTCATTGATACTTCAGTATCAGCCGCCCTTACAACAATCACGTCCTTTATATTAGGACAGGACTCAAGGCATTGATCTGCGTTATCCTTACTCATAATTAGCTTACCGCTACGATAGTAACCATTGGAACAAATGAGCATTTTAGCCCCACAGTCCAGTACTCTATCCCGTAATGCTTCGGCACTAAAACCACCGAAGACAACACTATGAATAGCACCGATCCTAGCACAGGCCAGCATAGCAATTGGCAATTCGAGAACCATAGGTAAATAAATTGCCACACGGTCACCTTTACCAATGCCGTGCTTCTTTAAAACATTGGCGAACTTACAAACCTGGTTATATAGCTGTTGATAAGTAAGACTCTTAGTATCACCGGCGTCTCCTTCCCAGATCAGTGCTGTTTTGTTCTTTCTCCATGTGCTGAGATGCCTATCCAAGCAGTTGTAACAGACATTAAGTTTGCCTCCCACAAACCACTCATGCTTACCTTCCTTAAAGTCTTCGACGAGGACCTTATCCCACCTCCTATACCAATCCAACTGTTCTGCCATCTCTCCCCAGAATCCTTCAGGGTCCTCAATGGCTTTCTGATAAATCTCTCTGTATTCATTGATATTCTTAATGTGTGCTTTTTTACTCAACTCCTCAGGAGGACTAAAAACTGTCCCTCCCTTTACGACAGAAGTAGTCAGTTTAGTATCTGTCATCTTTAACTCCGCTCCTTTAGTACGGGGCTGTTCAATAATGAACAGCCCCATCGATTTTATATTTTGCTTTTATCAACCCGGTTATCGATATTCATCTACACCTCTTGGTGGAAATTTTTCAGTATAAATCAGAGATTATGGTCCGGGTGCGAGCCAAAATATCATGTACTGACCAGATAGATTGGACTCTGAGCCCTTCGCAGAATTTTGTCAGCAACACTCCCGTAAAGCCACCGAATAAATTTAGAGCGCCGGTGTGTTGCCATGGCAACGAGGTTACAGGGATTTCCATTCACATATTTAACAATTTCCTCTGCAGGATTACCCAGTAGCACCTCCGACCGCACTCTCAGTCCGGCATTCTGGAACCGCTTCTCTATTTCAACTAAGTAACGTTCACCAATCCGCCTGTACTTAGCTATCTCATTCTCAACGTGCTTCTCCCAACTCAGAGGCATGGCTGCTTCCGGGTAGTCGGCTGAAACAACCGGAGTCTGGCAAACCCTGACCAAAACTATTTCGACTAAATCCGCACCCTCCTGTTTGGCCAGTGCCTCAACATGTGGAAGTACTGATTCAGCTTTCTTTGTGCCATCTAGTGGTACTACTATTGTCTTGCTGATCTCCGTAGGCGTCGTTACATCCTTACGCCTTTTCTCTGCTTCCAGCTCCACCACCATTTTCTTAGGAGTCGATAATTGACCTGATGCCGCCATTTTCTCACCTCCCTTCAAACCTTCACAGATATCGATAACTAAGGACTTTTTGCTTCATTTTCAGTCTACAATATTGCCTGGCAAGTGCCATCTGACACAGCACCTAATGTTTAACTGCGGATTAGACCTAACTAGAAACTCTTTTGCTAGGCATTTTTGCTAGGCTATTATGCAGCATATAAGCCATATTGCGTATGCCCGATGAGCCTGCTGTTTATGCCAGTAACCAACAAGGTCTTACGCAGGATTTCCGGCCGTTGTCTACCTTGAATCACTTTTTAATTTCGATAAAATAAAATTAGCGCCTGAGAAGTTTTATCTTCCAGGCGCTAATCAGGATTCTAGCATGAAGAGCGTCTAATTAGGGAATCAGGCAAATCTACCACTTTTCTTGAGATAGCCTGGCAGTGAGCCAAGTTCGTAGTGGTTCATCTAAAGTGCCCAGTTTGGACTCTATCCACCGTATGTCTCCACTTGCTAATGCCGCCTTTTCCTCAGAAGTCAGATCATAGCCTTTCAGGGTTTGGTCAGGGTTATCAGCTAATTTTGCCAGAAAATCGCTATCTTTACTTGCCTTAGACAGCACAGCTAATAGAGCCTTCCCTCCTCTATCCAGAGCAGGCGGCTCCTCTAGTTTGGCTCTAATTAACTCCTCCAGCTGAGCACGAATTGGCTCAGCCAATGTAACCGGAACTGAACGTGCTAATCCAACACGACGAAGACCAGGAATAAACGTTCTCAACCACGGTCTCGTTCCGATTACCTCTACTGCCCGCTCACGACGAAGGTAAGTAAGCCAATAAACAGCAGCTATTAAGACACCACCGCCGATAATGTTACCGATAGTAACTGGAACCAAGTTACCAACGAATCCTGCCCAGGTAAGGTTGGCCAAGCCACCGGCATTTACTCCGGCTGCCTCAACAACTGCCGGTTGACCTGCCATCAGTATTCCCATAGGAATGAAGTACATATTGGCAATGCTGTGCTCAAAGCCGGCGGCCACAAAAGCGGTGATAGGGAACACGATAGCCATAATTTTATCGACAACAGTACGAGCACCGAAGCACAACCAGACGGCCAGGCAAACTAGCGCATTGCAAAGGATGCCACGAACGAGGGCTTCGCCAAAGCCAAGGTTTACCTTACTATTAGCAATAAGCAAGGCATTAGCACCCACTCCATAACCGCTAAAGGCCCACTGGTTAGTATAGAACATCAATCCGACCAGGCTTAATGCCCCCACAAGGTTGGCGAAATAGACCAATCCCCAATTTCGAAGTAAACGAACAAACCTGGTCCGTCCACTAATCCAACTCATCACAATCAGGTTATTTCCGGTAAACAGCTCCGCCCCAGCTACAACAACTAAAATAAGTCCGAGGCAGAAGACCAGCCCACCCAATAATTTTGTGAGCCCAAAACCCAATCCTGCATTCGTGGTGACCACGGTACAGAGCATAGCTCCCAGACCGATAAAGACCCCGGCTAAAATGCCTAACAAAATTGTACTTAAGGTATTGAGCTCGCCTTTGGTCACTCCTATGGCTTCTGCCTTCTCAGCCACCGCTAAAGGTGGATGAGCATCAGGAGTAACTGCTTTCCCTATTTTATCTAGGACAGTCTCCAGTTGGGCCGTGCGCTCAATCGCTTCCTCGCGAACTCTTACCATTTCACCCAAGATATCAACCTCACTTGAAGAGTGCCTACCCTCCGGGTTAATAGTTATACGACTATTCCGTTTTTCGGTGTTGGATTCCATAATCGGTCTCCTTATAATTGGCTAAGTTCACCACTTCTCCTGACTGAGCCTACACCACAGCCAAGTAGCGTGCCGTTTGTCCAGCTTACCAACCCAGCTTTCTATTTTCTTGATGTCCCCGCTGATCAATGCAGCAAGTTCTTCATGAGTCAGTGTGTAATATTCATCGAGTGTCTCACCAGGTTTCTCGGCAAGTCGGGCCAAAAAGTCACTATCTTCAGCAGCCCTAGCCAGCACCGCCATAATTGCCTCCTTGCCCCTCAGTTTTTTCTCATGTGCTTTAAATTTGGTCATCTCCCGCATGTTCTCTAATGTTGCTACCATGGTTGTACCTCCTTCATTTCTTTTAGTCTCAGAGCTTGTTTACACGATCTGCGGGTTTTTGTATATTTAACATAGCACGTTAATTCCGGGTCACAATTCAAAGGGGCAATTGAGCCATAGTGAAAGGATCCTCCTCCGCCACCTCGAGGACGGGGGTTGTGAACCTGCTACCCATTATCAATCCAATTATCCGAATTATTATTCCAGCTGATTCTCTTAGCGTATTCTTAGTTTGCAGGTCATATTGTATCCGGTTAGCATTAAAATCAGTCCATATTCCCAAGTCTCGCTCTTTATCATGAATATCAGGCTTTGTCTTTTCTATTGTCACCTGAGTCATTGCTGCACCCCCATATTCCCTACTCCTGATTTCAGATTACTACTATACAAACGACACTACATCGCCCCATAGCCTTATAATTATGTGTCTCAAGTACAATAAAATATGCCCTAAAGTACAATATCTAAAGCCCGAGGCATAAGCTCTTCCTTGAGATTCTCGCCTAAATAGCTTAGAATTGATTTGGCAGAGGATGTGGTCAAAAAAGGATGAATCATGGCTAAAGTTAAGGTTCTAATCGCCGATGACCATGTAGTACTTAGAGAAGGGATGCGTAATCTGCTGGAACAGGAGAGAGATCTAGAAGTAGTTGGTGAGGCTAGCGATGGTGAAGATGCTGTTAAATTAGTATCGGAATTAAAACCAGACGTGGTACTGATGGATATAGTTATGCCCAAACTCAGCGGCATTGAAGCCACCAAGCAAATCAAGCAAGTTAGTCCATCTACCAATGTGTTGATATTGACAGCTTATAGTGACATCCGATATATCCTTGGACTTCTGGAAGCCGGAGCCTGTGGTTATCTGCTGAAGAGCGCACGTAGCAATGAAATTGCTGACGCAATCCGTGCTGTCCAATCCGGTGAATCTGTGCTTGACCCCGTAGTTACACGTAAGCTTCTGCAACGCGTAGTAGGTATGTCTGAACGGACCAGTGAGAGTCATACCGGTGCACAACTGAGTTCCAGAGAGAGCGAGATTTTAAAACTAGCAGCGCAAGGAATGAGGAACAGGGATATTGCTAATGCCCTATTTTTGAGTGTGCGTACAGTAAAAGCCCACCTGACCAATATCTTTAACAAAATGGGGGTTGGTTCCCGCACTGACGCTATAATCACAGGACTGAGAGAAGGTTATATTACCCTCGATGAAATATCCGCAGGACAGAGTGAATAATGACAATAGGATTTAAACTGACTGAGCAAAACTATCGTTATCTATTTGATAATGCCAGTGATGCCATGTGGGTGCAGGATATGGACGGCAATATTGTGGACGCCAATATGGCATGTGAAAAACTCACTGGTTTTACTCGTGAGGAACTCCTTTGCAAGAATGTCAGGGAATTTGTGGCTGGGGAATTTCTTGAGATGGCTAGAGAGGTACGTCGCAGGCTGCTCAGCGGAGAGAATATTGTCCAACCCTATGAACAGCGGCTGTTCAAGAAGGACGGGACAACAGTAATAATGAAAATGGCTACCAGTCTGGTCATTATTGACGGTGAGACAAAAGGCTTTCAACATGTAGCTAGAGATGTAACTGAAGAAAAGCGAATGCAGGAGAACATGCGTTTCTACGTGCAGCAGATCACCAGGGCCCAAGAGGATGAAAGAAAACGTATTGCCCGAGAATTGCATGATGAATCTTCACCACCTCTACTGCTCCTCATCCAGCGTTTGGATGCAATAGCTTCATCCCAGAAACCGAAATTTGCCCAAAGACTTAAGGATGAATTGGAAGATATACGAACACAGGCAGTGGAAGCGCTAGAAGGATTACGACGTTGTGCACAGGACTTGAGACCACGAATACTAGATGACCTAGGTCTGGTGGCAGCATTGGAATGGATGGCAGAGAACCTGGTAAAAGACTATGGGATTGACACCAAGGTTGAAGTTACCGGTGTTGAAAAGGATTTGCCAGACGAGAGCCAATTATTACTATTCCGTATTGCTCAGGAGGCATTAAGCAACATTAGAAGACACGCAAATGCATCAAAAGCCTGGATTAAAATGGAATTCCATGATGACAAACTCTTTCTGATTGTGAAAGATAATGGTAGGGGTTTTGAGATACCACAGAGAATAGGAGACTTCGCCAGCGTAGGTAAGCTTGGTCTGGCTGGCATGCAGGAGCGAGTCCGCTTATTTGGAGGTCAATTAGAGATCCAATCAGAATCAGGGCAAGGAACAACTGTTACTGTTGAAGTACCAATTTAGGGAAGATTCAACCACAACCAATTTTATCAATCGTTGATGACGACCAATCCAGAATATATCGGTGAATCTAGTTGGATTTTTCTTTACTTTCCTTTCGGGTTACCTGTAAGAGTTCATCGATGTGCTTAATAATCATCCTCTTATCTTCTTCGCTAATTGACTCTACGCTATAGGGTTCTTCTCCGTAATCCTTTTGTGCCATTCGCATGAGGTCATCGATGTGATCTATGATGAACTTCTTATCTTCTTCAACGATTTTTCCCACCCCCGATATCTCTTCACTACATTCCTTCTGGTTCTCTAAAAGTTCGTCGATGTAATCCGTAACCAGTCTTACAATCAGTCTCTTGTCATCTTCACTAATCGGTCCTACCTCCGAGACTGTTTCACCTTCCATCCAGCCTGCTTCCAAAAGGTCATCAATGTAGTCCATTGTCAACCTCACTATCAGCTGCTTATCCGCTTCGGTAATTGGTCCTATTGGGGAAGGCTTTCCGTCTACTTCGTCCCGACACATCTCCAGGAGCATATGGATGTAGTCAATAGTCATCTTCACAATCGTTTTCTTATCTTCTTCACTGATTGCTCCTGCGTCGAAGGGCTTTTCTCTTCTTTCCTCTTGAGCCATCCCTAAAAGTTGTCCGATGTACTCTATAATCAGCTTCTCATCTTCTTTGCTTTCTGATTCCGCCCCAGCCGGTTTATGATAGATGACACGCTTCAATTGACCGCTATCAAAGGATAAGGTAAATTTGCCATCGCGCTTTGAGCGTTTAACTATTAACGATGTTTCTGACTTCGACAACACACTTTTAAGAGTACTGACAAGAATGCCTTGAAGGCCAATCAATAACATCCATCCTGAAGATACCGTAGTCCTAACAGTATTGAATAGAAATACAGGTGCAGAAACAAGGGCAACGGCAACGAGAATAGGCAGAGCCAGCCATAATTTTCTAGTCAGTTTTATCATCGTTCCAATTCCCCCTTTCTCCTGAATCATTGTATCCAACACATCTATACGCTCGCAAGATTTCTTTCTCCACTCAGACTTTTTTCCACCGTTTTCATGAGCTGTTCCATGCTAAAAGGTTTTTGAATGTATGCGTACGGTTTTATTTCAAGAACCTTTTTTCTGTCAGGCTCCAGCGCTGATATAACAATGAGCGGTACTTCTTCGCCTAATCTGATTCTTTTTAGTAGCTTGGCTATGAACCAACCATCACAGTCGGGAAGTCTGATATCCAAGACTAACAGGTCAGGCTTTTCTTCAACCAGCCATCCAATGGTATCAACTCCGCTATAGAATACCTTGACTTCGTAGCCTCTCCTGCTCAGACATATGCTTATTGTCTTTGCCAAGAGAGCATCGTCATCCACAACTATTACTTTTTTCACCATAGTAGAGCACCTTCAGAGACATTCTATTATTGATATTCCAGATTCTCATTCTGGTATTGCTATTATTGAATAAAAAGTGTAAGGAACGCATAAGAATATATACGTGATTCATAAGGATTTCATAAGGATTTTGAATTGAGGGAATACTAAGAGAATAGCGGTAATATGAGTGGTCTTTTCCAAAGAGGGAAGTTACCCGAGACTAGCTAATCAGGCTTTACAAAACGATAACCAACACGTGGTTCAGTTACAATGAAACGAGGATTTGATGGGTCATCCTCTATCTTACGTCTTAGTTGATTTATGAAAGTGCGAACATACTCGATTTCTTCACCATATTCCGAACCCCACACATTGTGAAGTAATTCTCGGTGGGTCAGTAATTTTCCGCAATTGGAGACCAGATAGGCGAGCAACTCGTACTCTGTCCGCGTTAGTTGGATAATTTGCCCGTGACGTTTTACCAAGTGCTTAGATAAGTCGACTTCTAAGTCTCCGATGGTCAATACTGGAGCGTCGGGAGTTACACTTACAGTGTGCCGTAGGGCAACTCTAATTCTGGCCAACAACTCCTCTATACCGAAGGGTTTGGTAATATAATCGTCAGCACCCTCGTCAAGGGCTCTAACCTTATCCTTTTCATCCTCCCTTACACTCAATATTATAATAGGCGTGTTTGTCCACTTCCTTATCTGTCGACAAGCTTCGATGCCATCCATCCGGGGCATATTCACATCAAGAACAATGACATCTGGTAGAACACTCGCTGCCATTTCTACAGCTTCGACTCCATCTATAGCCAGATAAACCTCATAACCTCGAGCCTCCAAGTTAGCCCGAATAAACATGCGTATCTTAGGCTCATCGTCTACGACTAGAATTTTAGTTTTCTTTGCCATCAGTCACCAGCTGTTACCTTTCCTCTATGTGGTTGATTGGCAGCGTAAAATAGAAAGTCGAACCATGACCAACTTCACTTTCAGCCCATATTTTGCCACCGTGAGCTTGAACAAGACCCTGGGAAATAGCCAAGCCCAACCCTGTGCCACCGGGCTGGGTACGCCTCTGGTTACCGCGGTAGAATTTACCGAATACCTTTTCAAGGTCTTGGTTCGGTATACCTTCACCTTGATCACACACACTTACTTCAACCATGCCATCGATTGCCCTGGCTCCAATAGTAATTGGGGTTCCTTCTTCAGAGTAAGCGGTAGCATTTTCCAGGAGATTGGTTAGCACCTGCCTTATCTGACTATAGTCAGCATAGATTTCCGGTAAATTGTCCTGCAAATCAGTCTGGAATTCATGTTTTTGATGAATCCACTTCTGCCTTTCAAGAACTTCACTGATAATGTCCTCAATATGGCAACGCTCCTTCTCTGGTTTCCACACACCCGCCTCGAGCTTGCTCATATTGAGCAGATTGGTAACCAAACTGGCTAATCTATCCGTCTCCTCGCTTATGCCAGACAGAAGCATCTCGGTTGTTTCGTTATCTAATTTTATATCTTTTTGCAAGAGGCTGCTAATGATTCCCTTTATGGATGTTAATGGTGACCGCAACTCATGGGAGACATTTGATAGAAGTTCGGACTTTAGGCGGTTAAGTTCAACAAGTTCTGTTTCGATTTTTTTACGTTGTGTAATGTTCCTAAATGTAGCAAGTTGGCAAGTAACCCCATCCGAATCACTAAATGGTGAGGCAATTACCTCATAGGTCCTGCCGTCTGCAAGAGTATATTCCCATCTCTCCGTTGCTCCATTTATAACATTTTGTAGCTTGCAGATTTCATCGCATGGTTCACCAAAGTTATGCAAATATTTGTAGCAGTAGGAGCCAGCGCCCTCACCGAATTCCCTTACCATGCTCGGGTTCATAAAGCGTATCCTATAGTCAGGGCCAACGATGAAGACACCGTCTTCCATCCTATCTAGTATTCCCATAAGCTTGTCGCGCTCGCCTTCCACCAGAGTCTCAAGACGACTACGCCGTTCGGATTCATTACGCGCCACTCCTGTAAGGGATCCTGTAACTCCTGCAATCATTGCAAAAATAACCGCCCTGAGAATTGGATCCGGGAAGGGGGACACGATAAAAGCACGAGGAATAAACACAACAAAGGCAGCCAATGTAACTATCAGCGCGCCTCTGACCCTAAAACAGTAGCCTGCATAAACTACCGGAACAAGGAAAAAGAGACGATGTATATCGTGCACAGTGTAAAAGAACTTCCAACGGAGGGCTTCCCAACCAGCTAAATCAACCAGTTCCCCGAAGTAGTACAGTAATGTGCAAACACAGAACAGCGAGATTAGAATGCCGAATGACAATAGATCCCGTCTTCCGATTGTAGAAAGGGTTCTATGGTAAAAAACAACCTCCCCCACTTCGTTCCTCCCTTTTTCGACTGTGTTAGCTGATTCTTCAACAACCATACAAAGTTAGACGTTTCTTCATTTTCCTTTCTGGTCACTCACCTTATTCAATATGATGCAGAAAGTTGTAAAGGCTTAGTAGATATTCAATGATCACGCACGAACCAGATAGACCGGACTCTGGGCTCGTCGCAGAACTTTGTCGGCAACACTCCCTTGAAGCCACCGAATAAATTTAGAACGTCGGTGGGTTGCCATAGCAACAAGGTTGCAGTGGTTTTCGTTTACGTATTTAACAATTTCTTCAGATGGCTCACCAAACAGTACCTCCGTTCGGACACGAAATCCGGCATCCTTAAGCCGCTTCTCTATTTCTGCCAAGTGTCGCTTGCCAGCTCTCTTATGCCTAGCTATTTCATGCTCGACGTGCTCCTCCCAGCTCAGCGGCATGATTGCCTCAGGATAGTCAGCCAGAATAACCGGAGCGTCACAGACTCTTAGCAAAACTATTTCAACTTGCTCGATACCCTCCTCTTTGACCAGTGCTTCAACATGAGGAAGCACTGATTCAGCCAGTTTTGAGCCATTGAGTGGTACCATTATTGTCTTGCCGATCTTTATGCGTGTCGTAGTAAGCTCACGCTCTTGTTCCGCCGCCAACTCTGTAACTCTACTGGTTGTTAACTTAGTCTCTTCCATCATTTTCCTACCCCCTTCTCAGACCTACTTCTGCATCTGCAAACTCTGTTTGAGCAGTTCTGTTTGCCCAGAAGACCTTTAGTTTCTGTAGTGTCTCACGCTGCAGTCTCTGAGGTCGGTCATCTTGAACAGGCTCAACAGTGAGGATATTCAGGCGCTCGACCCATTTCATAGGAAGTATCTTGTGGGCTACCATGATGACCCTTATTGGAGCCTCCACCTCCACAAGGAGGTTATACCTTCCTCGTACATGCTCGACATTTTTCACCTCAGGCAGAGTCTTCAATTCTTTTATTATTTCCTGGTAGCCATCGGTGCGGAATTCCTCCGCTACTTTAATCGTGAAATATGCTTTCGTCGCCATCTTGGTACCTCCTTTTTTATTTCGCTGTTCTTACCTTCCATCTTTTTCCTTTGTTGAGAGAAGCTCTGTAACTGCCTCTCTATTCACTTTCAGATTACAACATGGCTTAACATATGCCATCTGATACAGTGCTTATTTATTGATTACCAGAAAGACCTAATATATAGTCCTTACGCTAGGTACTTTTGCTTGGTAAGTATGGACGGAATTTAAGCAATTATGTCAGGTATTTCTGTTTGGTGAGCATGATGGACATAGGTAATTCGGCTTATACAATGTGAGGTTACGTTTTCAGTGCCAGATTATAAACACACAAACTCATTTTTACACTGAAAACTGGTGGCATTAACTAATAATTCTGGAGAGGCACTGGAGGCAACCACAGGAATTAGAGGAAAATGTGCCATTATAAAACTCGCATTTAGATTCGAGGACACATAGATGGCATGAGTCGACAAAAGAAGCTTACTATACGTGAATAGGAATAGAAATACATTTAGGACCGTTTGAGAGATTCGACCAGAAGAACCAAGGTGCAACAACTATTCCGGGATATACTGTATTGTCCCATCCGGGATTACTGCTACCTTCGCTTCACCGGGATAGTCACCGGTCAAATATTCAAGGGCTTCGTTCCACGTCTTTACCCAAGTAATTAAATTAAATGGCGCGATACGCACAGCTTCTGCTCTATCAAGGTACTCGGTCAGCAGAATGATCCTCTTGACACGAGGAAGCAGACGAGAGCGTCGCTGCCAGTACCTGCCACCGATGTCTTTCCCCCAGCTACCTACTAGATAATGAGTTATCAATCCCTCTGGAGTATTATCGATGAGCACGAGGTCTCCGCCAGCTTCGTTAAGCATCCGAGCACCCAAGGGGGATGCATGAAATGGCTCGGTGCCTTTGGCATAAGCGTTTGAGATCACAATATCTCTGTCACCAACAAGTTCTGTTATATAGACTTCCCTGGCAAGCTTTACCCCCTCAAGATGGGCCTCCAGTGGCTCTCCTACAAAAAGGGCCGTCATTTCCCTATTATTGTTGATTATTGCATCCACTTTGATATCCAAGCCAGCCATTTTCGCCACTTCGGCTATATCCAACCTCAGTTCATTTTCCTCAAATCCTACTCCATGCGTCATCGAGCCACTCCTACCACGTTCCCGAGCTCTGGCTGCCAGGGCATGATTAGCAGCGATAGTATCCATGGAAGCCACTCCCGGCAGTATTATCTTCCCACCGCCACCGAAGGATGCTGCCGCATGGGGAACAATAGAACCGATTCCTATCTTCAGGTCGCAGCTCATGACTTCACTATTAATCGAGACGGGTGTTCCCCTACTTGTCTCACCCAGGTATGTGCAGTTTTCATAAGGGTTGTGATTGAAAACAGGAAACCTTTCGAGTACTGCTTCGCCTAATTTCTTGACGAAGTCTATACGAGTGAGTGCTCTATGAGCTCCCAGGGCAGCGATAAACCGTATACTCTCATTGGGGATACCCGCTGCCTCTAACTCTTCAAGAACATAGGGTACAACCTCAGCTACGGGGGTGGGTCTTGTCAGGTCATCAAAGAGTATGACTACCTCCTTCTTACCTTTGGCAAGGTCTTTTATAGTTGGAGAGCCTATTGGATGGGAAAAAGCATGTCTAATCTCATCGTCGACAAGCTTTGGGCGACCGTGACCTCGCATATAACAGACAGTTACGTCCCAAGAAGAGGGAAGTTCTATGGTAAACTCTGTATCACCATACCAAGCTAATTGTGGAAGCTTCACGATATTGAACCCAGCCATCTTTACCTCCTTTGTACAACCCTGTTTGCTGTCAGCACTACCGGTACGGCTCAGTAATACATACTCTAGGTAGATGCCCATCTTTTGTCAAGGAAACCATACATTTTTAATAATTTTAAAATACGGAAACAATTCGAAGCTAATCACGCTCGAATTGTTTTTCCAGTTATGTCAAGCTGTCTAGTAGCCCTACCCCAGGGAGGCTAGCAAAGTAAGAGCAGAGTGCAAGGTCTAACTACTATTTACCTTTATTAGAATCGCAATCCTACTGCACCAAACTGGTGCTTCACTGCGAAGGCTAACAAAATTAGCAATATGTCTAGGTTAAGCTACGCATTTGAGCGGATGCAGAAGTATTTACAAGAACGTACGATTAATTTAGACAAACGTACGATTACATTACTAGAAGTGTACCAACGATTGAATATGGATTGATTGCTGGTGCACTGTAATAGTGTTTCTAAATAAGTAATACAGGAGGTCGGTTAAAAAATGACGCTGGCAGTGAAGCAACGCAGGCTGGATATCCCGCCAACCAAGAAAGAGAGGGAACTTAATATAGTCTCATTTCTCAAACGGATAATGCAACGTCGCAAACTCCTACCCACACAACTAGCAAGAGACTTAGGTGTAAGCCATCCCACAGTTGCCAGGTGGTTGACAGGTGAAGATATTCCCAGTACTCCCTCATGCCGCAAGCTGGCTAATTACAGCGGCGTGCCTATGGAAAAGGTACTTTCAATAGCCGGACACCTGCCCCGAGTAACCCAGACAGCGCCTACCGAGTGGCCCGAGTTCCGTGAATATGCCCAGCGAAAATACCCTGCGGAGCTGGACGAAGACACGGTTACACTTATTGAGGACCTCATTGACCGCCGCAGAGCCAGAATACGTGGCAGGCAAGAGTCCTAAATCTGACCAACCGTTTCGTTCCGGGCATCCTGAATAACCAGCCTATTGATGACCTTTTCAACGGGTGTTTACCACAGACAGGCCATTCGGGGATAATTGACGCAGGTAAATATCCCTAAATATTTATTGTAGTCTCCTTTGGAGACATAAGTGATCTTAAGTCTCTGCTTCAAGAATGTTTTTCAAGTTGCTGAGACTTTTCTTTAACTCCTTGCGCATCGAGCTTACCAACATCGGCGAAAACAGCTTGAAGACCCCGCGCACCTTTATATCATACGAGATGGTAAACTTTACGCGTCCCTTTACGGGATTATAGGTGTTGTGCTGTTCAATGATCATGGCCCCGGAGGTAATATTCTTGTCAAACTTCCTATTCGGTTCATATTCCGTGACGTTTGCAGTCCAATTCATACTGAGGCCCATCATGTGAACGGTCCCTCTAAACGTAGTGCCGACACCAACAGGGTCCTGAGACGTCTGCTC
>Ga0209427_10002112_pt1 | contig 23269 bp, 19 predicted proteins | sample DeeMarSWOR136_30_FD_187465 | JGI IMG/M metagenome (GOLD analysis project Ga0209427, IMG submission 187465) | Marine sediment microbial communities from White Oak River estuary, North Carolina - WOR-1-36_30 (SPAdes) (version 2) | ecosystem: Environmental > Aquatic > Marine > Intertidal zone >...
CCGAATACACTTGGCGCATAATATACATTTGCTTAAATCCCTTTCAATGAATGGATTAACTTCCTCGATAGCAGCCAAATGAGGAATCCTCTGAAACTCTACCAACCCAATGCCCATATCCGAAGCAATCTGGCGTAATTGGCAGCGGTTGCCCTTATCACATACCAAGCAGGAATCAGGATGACTGGCAAGCATTAGCTTAACTATGGTTTCGCGGTGTTCTATGACTCGAGGGGAATGGGTGTTGATTACCATTCCTGGTGCTATTGGAGTGACACAGGAGGCCATCAACGCACCACTTTGTTCATTTTCTACCAAGCAGACACGACAAGCACCGATCGGAGGCAAGTGAATATCATGGCAGAGTGTAGGAATATCTACACCTGATTCTTGCGCCAGTTCCAGGATAGTCATTCCTGGATAACCACTTACCTCCCGCCCGTTAAGGACAATAGTTATCGGCTGCAAACAGCATCCTCCTCTGCTGAGACATGATCTCCGACCGTATGAGGTTTTCTTTCAACCAGTGTCTATGCGGCAACAGGATGCTTAAAGTGTTCCCCTCGGTTAACGGCTCTAATGCCAGCTAGGAGTTCCGAACCAGCGCTTCTCTTAGGAATAAAGCCAAATGCCCCGGCTTGGTCGCTAGCCACGATATTCTCTTCATTATCATATTGACTTAACATCAATACCTTGACTTGTTTGCTTTTTTGGCATATCAGTCGAGCTGCCTCCAGACCATTCATATGTGGCATGACTATATCCATTAGCACCACATCAGGTAGGAGCTGATGTGCTTTCTCCACCGCTTCTCTTCCATCTACCGCCTCTCCAATTACCTGCATGTCTCTCTGCAAGCTGAGTAAAGCATGAATTCCCTCCCTAACTACCGTATGGTCATCGGCTACCAGCACTCTGATTCTTCTAGTTATCTTGTCCAGCAGTTTTTCAACTTGGGGTACCAGTGCCACTGGTTTAATTGGCTTGCAGTAGTAATCTTCAGCCTCAAGCCGCAACCCCTCGCCCCTTCTCCATCCCTTAATTAACTGCTTCTCCACTGGAGCATCGACCACAATGATAGGTAAGTCGCTGAAACTGGTACTTTTCTTCAGCCACTGGTGCAACAGAAAAGCATCCCCTCGTGGTGCTATCGTGCCCAAGACAATCAAATCAGGCCTTGCATCCCGAGTTACTTCCTCTGCTTTAACCCTATTGCTCGAAACAACCACCTGATAACCCCTGGCCTCTAATGTCACTTGTAAATCAGCAGTAAACTCAGGCTCATCATCCACAACCAGAATTTTGGCTCTCTTTTCCATCTCTACCTCCCTTCTATGCCTTGGTAATCTATCCTAACTATAAGTTTAAGCAATACTTGCCAAAGAGCATAGAGGTCTTCACCCCAAAAGAGGGGGGAATATCGACCTGATTTTACCCGACAAACCCCCTATTTATTGGGGGTGAAGCTCTTGCCAGGGAGTCTGGCTCAGCGGTTACAGTGTGTTAGATTTTCCGATAGGTTCTTAATTGGGAGGTTAAAGACCCCTACCAGTGAGGATAGCATAGAGGAGAATTGAAGCAGTAATTTCAAATGGTAATTATGCCCTTACGCAGGGCGTATTTGACCAAGTCAATACGACTGTGGATATCAAGCTTAGCCATAAGGTTAGTCTTATGCCCCTCCACAGTTTTGGAGCTAACTGCCAGCATGTCAGCTATTTCTTGAGTAGTATGCCCTTCTGCCAATAGTTTAAGTATCTCCCTTTCTCGGTCTGTCAACTGCTCATAGGGGTCATGACTCTTCACTATGCTGGCTCCTTGTTGATGGCTTTCAACCAAAAACTTGGCCACAGACGGGGACAAAAAGGAATCTCCGTGGTAAATAGAACGAATACCAGAAGCAAGTTCTGAAGACGCAGCCGTTTTGGTAATAAAGCCAGAGGCTCCAGCCTCGATAACCGGAAATACATACTCCCTATCATCATATTGGGTGAGTGCTAGCACCTTTATTCTAGGAAATTCCCTGATTATTCGGCGTGTTGCCTCCAATCCACCCATGATAGGCATGGCTATGTCCATAAGCACTACGTCAGGCGTAACCTCCCTGAGCATATCTAATGCTTCCTTTCCGTTGGCAGCCTCGCCTATCACCTCTATGTCCGGTGTTAGCCCAAGCAAAGCACAAATGCCATCCCGCACAATGGTGTGGTCATCCACTATTAATACTCTTATCTTTTGCACTGGTTGTGCTCCAAGTTATGGGAACCCTAGCGTTAGCTGTAGTCCCCTGCCCCGGCTGAGACTCAACCCAGCAAATGCCACCCAGCAGCCTCACTCTTTCCTTCATGCTGAATAGCCCAGCGCCTCGCCCACTCTTTTCTATCTCAGTGACCTGTGAGATATCAAAACCCTTGCCATCATCGCTGATACATAACACAAGCTCATCATCCTCACGCTTCATGGATATAGTTGCGTTTCCTGCTTGAGAATGTTGCCTAATATTGCCTATGGCTCCCTGAGCACAGCGGAAGAGCCCTACCTCCACTTCTTCCGGTAAAGCCCTCTCAATTCCTTCAAACTCAAAGGAAACATTAATGCCCAGGGGAGTAAGGTGAGTTTCAGCATATTGGCGAACAGCCGGAATAAGGCCGAGTGTGTCTAAGAGGGAGGGACGTAGGTCAGCTATTAACCGGCTTACCTCGGTGCTTATTTGAACCGCTAATGAATGTGTTTTCTTCAACCTAGTTTTGAACTGGGTGTCCTGAATGCCAGCCATTTCTGCCTGCTCCACCAACGCCTCCAAGTTAAGCGCCAAGCCAGTAAGTGCTTGGCTGGTTTCGTCATGCAGTTCCCTGGCAATTCTCCTTCGCTCCTCTTCCTGAACCAGCAGCATCTGCTGCGCTAAATGTCGATACCTTTCCCTACCCTTCCTCAATTGTTCGTATAGCTTTGCCCGCTCAATGGCTATGCCTAATTGGTCACCAATTGAACCCAGAAGATGCATATCATCCTTAGTGAACTTATGGGGTACATGGCTGGCAACATTTATTACCCCGAGGACGTGGTCTCTAGCACGGAGGGGAACACAAATAAACGCCCTTAAACCTTCTATACCTATCAGATCAAGGTGAACAGCGCTTGGATCCGAGGAGATGTCCTCCAATAGCACCGACTTGCTGCTTTGAGCTACCTTTCCCGCGATTCCTTCACCGAGGTGGAGACACATTTCCTCAGCAAATTTATCTGACAGACCATGGTAGACGCGGTAGGACAGTGTCTTTGTCTGCTCATCTATAAGCATAATCCCCCCAACAACCCCACTCATAGTATTAAGCACACTATCTAAGCCAACCCTAAGAATAGCTTCCAGATTCGTAAGGCTGCTAATTGCTGCCGAGACCCGACTTAAAGTTACAAGGTCATCAGCCTTATTTCTGGTCTCGGCCTTGGGGTCATGCGCGCTTAAATCAAGGTTAGGTCGGTTAGCAGATGGGATAGCCGAGCCGTTTTCCACTTCCATTCTTATCCCTCCACTGAACTCTCTAGAGAGTAATGGGCATTTCTAACTAATAGCAAGTTTATACTAATATCACCCCGTTTTCAATCCCGTGGGTAAGCTTATTCAGTAACACCTCAATACTTACTAAAACACTAGCTCCGGCTGGCCCATTATCGGACTGATAAAACTGATAAAGAAGTACCTTCATCTGTGTTAGTATAAGGCTGTCTAGAAGCTAACGACGCTGATTGAACCGTCCGTCGAAATGCTGGATATCAATTTATTCACCAAGAAGTTGACTTCAATAAAAGGATTAAGGTAACCTGAAATCAGGATGCTGAACTTGCTTTCCTAGTAGTGTATACTTGATTACTAGAAAATTCAAAAGGAGGGAATTTCTGTGCAAAGATATGGAGAATTTATCACCTCAGACGAAGACAAGCTTCTCTTAACTACCATCCGTGACTACATTAATAAGGAAGTGATGCCAGTCCGTATGCAGATGGAAGAGGACCGGGAAGTCTTTGACAAGGCTTACGAGGGGCTGGTGAAACTTGGTGTCCAAAAGCGAGGTTTCTCGCCAAGGTATGGAGGTCTGGGAATAAGGTCAGCAATCATAGCCTGTGCCTTAACTGAAGAGATAGCCCGCGGGGACTGTGGTTTGGCTCTCCATAGCCTCATACCGCCGTGGGTTATGTCAGCAGCCATGGGAGCCCGTAATACCTTTATTATGGACAAGTATACCCCCTGGTTGTGTGAAGATAAGCCACACCTTTGCTGCATGGCCCTTACCGAGCCGGCGGGAGGGGCTAATCTTGAAGACATACACCAGGAAGGACGCACTATCCGCACCATAGCTAAGCTGGAGGGGGATGAGTGGGTTATCAACGGGGAGAAGATGTGGCCCGGGGGTGCTGGTGTTGCCGAACTCTACGGTGTGCTGTGCACCACCAACCCCAACCTGGGGACAGATGGGGTAGCTTTTATCTATGTTCCTGCTGATACCCCTGGACTTTCTTTTGGTAAACCAGAAGAGAAAATGGGGATGAAGATTAGCGATGTTAATGCTGCCATCTACTTTGACAATGTGCGGGTACCCAAGGAACACCGAGCCAGCATGGAGCCAGGTGCTGATTGGGCGGCGGTACGTAATGCTCTAAGTTGGGGACGCCTTACTAGCTGCCCTATGGCTATAGGTAGTGCCCAGGCAGTGCTGGAAATCGTCATTAACTATACCGGTAATAGATATTATCTTGGTAAGTCAGTGCGGAATCATACTCTCCAGGCAGCTATGATAGCTGACATGGCTATTGGCATAGAATCAGCCCGGATTTATTATCTCCACGTAGCATCCATGTTCAATAACCGTGAGAGATACGGAAACCCTGGTGGTGATTTCCTTATTTCCAAAGCATCCGCTGCCAAGGTATATGCTACTGAGGTGGCTAATATGGTATGCGGTAAGGCTATGGAACTCATGGGCGCTTACGGCTATGTCCGGGAATTCCATGTGGAGAAATACCTCCGGGATGTCAAGATTATCCAATTATGGGAGGGAGGTGTCCAGTTAGCCCGCCTAGAGACTGTTCAGTCATATTATCCCTACGACCCTCACGAAATGGGTAAGGGCTAGAAATCAATAGGCTATAGTGTAGGCTCAAACTGAAAGGCTACGGGTTTTAACAATGATTGAGAAAGTGCTCCTGGCATGGAGTGGCGGCAAAGACAGCGCTCTTGCGTTATACGAGATTCGACAAAGACGAGAGTATGAGATAGTAGGCTTGCTAACAACTCTAAGCAAAGACTATGATAGGGTGAGTATGCATGGTATCCGCCGGAGCCTGCTACAGCGGCAGGCAGACTCTCTACACCTACCTCTTCAGCAAATATTCATTTCGAAAAAAGCATCCAATGAAGAATATGAGTCTAAAATGCAAGCTACGCTGGCTAAGTCTCGGAAGGCAGGTGTATCTTCAGTAGTTTTTGGAGATATCTTTTTGGAAGATATAAGGAAATATAGAGAGGACAACCTGTCGAAGGTAGGGATGAAGGCAATCTTGCCACTATGGCAAAGGGATACTGCTCAGCTGGCTCAGACATTCGTTGATTTGGGGTTCAAAGCCATTGTTACCTGTGTTGACTCAAAGGTTCTGAACAAGAGATTTGCCGGGAGGATAATCGATGAGCACTTCCTAGCCGAAATTCCACCTAATGTTGACCCATGCGGTGAAAATGGAGAGTTTCATTCCTTTGTCTTTGATGGACCAATATTTAAGAGCAGAATATCATATACTATAGGGCAGATTGTCTCAAGAAACTCATTTTACTTCTGTGACCTGCTACCCGACTAGAATGTATGCCACACTACATCATAGCTAGCTTTCTATGCCGTCACCGATACATAAACACAAGAGGTCGCTGTAGAGAAGGCTATGTATCACTACTCAATATGGGCAAGCTAACAAATTGACTTGAAGTATTACCAAATGTTATCATACCTTAGAAGGTTAGGGAATGTCAGCACTGAGCGAGCTTTATGAAGAAATCGCCCGCTGTCACCAGTGTGAAATAGCTAAGTATCGAACTAAAGTGGTACCGGGTGAGGGGGCAGAGGATGCCAGCATAATGTTTATTGGTGAGGCACCAGGCTGGCACGAGGACCAGCAGGGGCGCCCCTTTGTTGGACCAGCGGGATTATATCTGGATGAACTGCTGGCTTCCATCAACTTAAACCGTAAGCAGGTTTATATTGCCAATGTGATTAAATGCCGGCCACAGGGAAACCGCGACCCCCTACCTACAGAAATACAAAACTGCCGTAAGTGGCTAAACCGCCAGATTGAGTCAATTCGTCCCAGGATGATTGTAACCCTGGGACGTTACTCAATGGCGATGTTCTTCCCCGGTAAGAGTATAAGTAAGATTCATGGCACCGCCCAAAAGCGAGATAATGTCATCTACTACGCTATGTATCACCCGGCGGCTGCCCTCCACCAGCAAAGCTTACGCCAGACGATAGAGGCAGATATGCTTAACATCCCATCACTCCTAGCCCAGGCAGGAATTATGACCGAAGCCAAACCACAACCACAACAGTTAAGTATGTTCTAGGTTCAAAATTATGACTAAACCAAGGTTAAAAGTAATTCCCCTCGGTGGGCTAAGCGAAATCGGTAAGAATATGATGGCGATTGAATATGAAGATGACATTATCGTCATTGATGCCGGGCTTATGTTCCCCGGAGAAGAAATGCTAGGCATTGACCTGGTAATCCCCGACATCGGCTACCTGCGGGAGAAACAGAAAAAAGTAAGGGGTATAATCATTACCCATGGTCATGAGGACCACATTGGCGCTCTACCTTACCTACTGCCCCAGCTTAATGTGCCTGTCTATTCCACAAAGCTTACCCGAGGCCTTATCTCGGTCAAACTTAAACAACAAAAGGCATTATCAGGAGCCAAGCTAGAGGTTGTACCGTCTTTTGGTCAGGTCACACTGGGAAAATTCAAGGTAGAGTTCTTCCCTGTTTGCCACAGCATACCTGACTCAGTGGGTTTAATCATATTTACCCCAGTGGGCACCATAATTCATAGTGGAGATTTTAAGCTTGACTACACACCAGTCAGTGGTAAACCGACCGACCTATCTCGACTGGCTCAACTAGGAGCACAAGGTGTTTTGCTTCTCCTCTCCGACTCCACCTATGCTGAGCTACCCGGCTATACTCCATCAGAACGAGTGGTTAGTGAAACCCTAGACCATATTATGGCTGATGCACCGGGAAAGGTGATTGTAACCACCTTTGCCTCACTAGTTTCCCGTGTTCAGCAGGTTATTGATGCCGCAGCCAAACATCAACGCCGTGTCTTTATTGTTGGTCGTAGCATGAGCGACACGGCAAACATGGCGCTGGAGTTAGGTTATCTTAAGGCGCCTAATGGTATTCTGGCCAGGCTTGATGAACTCCGTGGTATGCCCCGTAATAAAATTGTTCTTGTTACTACCGGGAGTCAAGGTGAACCTACCTCAGCCCTGGTTCGGATAGCTAATCGCGACCATCGCCAAGTTCACATCGTGCCTGGGGATACAGTAGTTATGTCAGCAACACCAATCCCAGGCAACGAAGGACTAATCAACAGAACTGTGGATAGCCTATTCAAGCAAGGGGCTCAGGTATTATACAGTAATGTAGCGCCGGTTCATGTCCACGGGCATGGTAGCCAAGAAGAGCTAAAACTGTTGCTAAACTTAGTTAAGCCTAAGTTCTTTATGCCCATCCACGGCGAATATCGCCACTTGAGCTTACACGCTAAATTAGCTGAATCAGTAGGTATCCCGCGGGAAAATACCTTCGTGCTGGAGGATGGTGACATCCTTGAGCTCAATTCGCAGACGGCTAGGATAACAGGCAAGATTACTTCAGGCAATGTATATGTAGATGGTCTAAGTGTGGGTAACATCGGCAGTGTTGTCCTTCGAGATAGACGGATGCTATCAAGAGATGGGATGGTAGTAGTGATTATCGCTGTTAACAGGCAAACTGGTAAGCTGGTAGGGCGTCCTGATATTGTATCCCGGGGTTTTGTTGACACCAGGGAATCCAGAGATATGATAGACGAGAGTCGAGACCTAGTAGCTCGAACCCTGGACCATAGTGGTGTCCGAGCTGCTGAGTGGAGCTTTGTCAACGCCAAAGTTAGAGATACGTTGAATAAGTTTTACTACGACCAAACTAAACGCCGCCCTATGGTTCTCCCATTTATGGTAAAAGTATAGCTTGAAGCACCTTGCCTATCAAGGGGTAACATGGCTAAGCGAAAAGATAATGTCAGACGCAAACCCAAAAGAAAGTCGCAAGGGAGGCGGCTTTTCTACTCAACCATATTGCTGGTTGTCATTGTGGCGCTTTTATACTGGCAATGGTCAGCACTGACTTCGTGGGTCAACGCTAATATTGGTCTTAAGACTCTGGGGCTATTTAACTGGGGATTAATCTTCATTGTCATAGTTGTTGGGATACTGGTCGGACTGCTGTGGCGGCGAAGACTATCCTCACTTATCCATCATTGGAACCAGTGGCTAGGTGGTATTGCCTTCATTTTGGCTGCCTGGGGGATATTGGCTCTTTTTAACCTAGGGGGCAGCTTTGGGCTGAGCATTGTTGGTCAGGATATTGTTGACTTCCCATATTGGCTCAGCCTTCTCCGCATAGTAGGATTAGTCATCATAGGCATTATTCTAGTTGCCCCGGGCGCTTGCTTCCGCCTGGTTAGGAACTCGGTTTTATGGCTAGGTAAGCAGTTGAAAGGACGGCCTACTCCTAGACCAGCCCGTCAGCCAACGCCAGTACTTCCCCCGGTCATTGAAACCCCAATACCTACAGAGAAACCCATGGTGGAGAAACCTATAGAGAAGAAAGTCATTATTCCAGGACCCACCCCTGTCCAAGCCCAACAGGAACTAAAACAGGTAACTCAGGAAGTATGGCGGAAATATGGTGAATCACCGACGATAGTTATTGTCGATGGCTGGCGGTTACCACCTATTGATATTCTGGATAGGACTCCTGAAGCAGAATTTAGTCAGGCTGATAATGAACAAAGAGCCCAGCTTATTGAGCAGGCTCTAGTTAGTTATGGTGTTGAGGCTAAGGTGGTGCAGATAAACCCAGGGCCAACAGTTACCCAGTTTGGTGTGGAACCGGGCTGGGACAGGAAAATGAAGGAAATAAAGGAAAGAGACAGGGATGGAAATACCAGAGTAAGGCTAGAGGAGATATCCAAGACTAGGGTCAAAGTGGAAAGAATTACCTCTTTGGCTAATGACCTCGCCCTTACTCTGGCTGCACCCAGTATCAGAATTGAAGCCCCGGTACCAGGCAGATCAGTAGTAGGTATTGAAGTACCTAATACAACTTTGAGCCTGGTTACTCTGCGTGGGGTGATAGAGACCAGCATTTTCCAGAAGTTAGAAGCTAAGTCCAAGCTGTCTCTGGCACTAGGCAAAGGTGCTGGTGGTGAAGCAGTAGCTGCTGACCTGTCCAGAATGCCTCATCTGCTAATCGCTGGGGCTACAGGGAGCGGCAAGACTGTTTGCTTAAACTCCGTTATCTGCTGTTTGCTATTACATAACACGCCTAATGAAGTCCGATTTATTATGGTTGACCCTAAGCGGGTGGAGCTGACCCCGTTCAATAGCATCCCCCACCTGCCTACTCCAGTCATAGTTGATACTAATAAAGCCCTGGCAACAATGCGCTGGCTTAACCGGGAAATGGACAGACGATATCAAAAACTGGCTAATGCTGGAGCCCGTAACATTGAAGGTTACAATAGAAATAAACAAGGAACCGAGAGGCTCCCTTACCTGGTGCTAATCATTGATGAACTGGCTGATTTAATGATGGCTGGCTTCGACGAGGTAGAGCATATCCTATGTCGATTAGCCCAGCTTGCCCGAGCTACCGGCATTCATCTTGTTGTGGCGACTCAGCGCCCATCAGTAGATGTGGTTACCGGCTTAATTAAGGCTAACTTTCCTACCCGTATTAGCTTTGCTGTTACCTCCCAGGTAGATTCACGCACCATCCTTGACAGCGGTGGTGCCGAAAAGCTACTGGGCAGAGGAGACATGCTCTACATGCCCACTGAGGCGGCTAAGCCTAAACGTCTCCAGGGATGCTTCGTCTCCGATGCTGAGATGGAAAGGCTTGTTTATTTCTGGGCCAGCCAGAATAAAGAAGAACCAACTGAACTAAAGGTTGAAGAGCTTGTCACAACCACTGCCAGAAGGGAAGGCTTCCCTGAGGACCCACTCCTGGAGGCGGCCAAACAACTGGCACAAGAGCACAAGCACATTTCTACCTCTTTCTTACAGCGGCGTTTACGCATCGGCTATCCCCGAGCCGCCCGTATCATGGAACAGCTTGAGGAAGAAAGCGCCAAGGAGGAAGAGGTCTAAAAAATGCTTTATTATTTGGTAAACTGGTTCTGGGTTTACCTTAGTTCACTTCTTCTCTGTTAAATACCAACCCAAACCCAAGCCCATGTAAAAAGGTATGCTAAGCAGAGCAACAACACCTGCCAGCAAAAACCAAGATAGTGGCTCCAAGCCAATAGTGGCGTTGATGGCATCGCCAATAATCCCCAACACAGCAAATATAGCAGCCAGAAACCAACAAGTGTGACCCGCCAGCCCTGCTGAACGAGTACTAGCCATCCGTTCACGGTCTTCCCAACGGTATTTCCCCATCGGATATCACCTCCTTTTTTCAGTACACTCCTTTTATCACTTCTTCTGCTACTTGTCAACCTGGCGGCGTCTTAATCGCTTGAGAATAGCCTCCTTATATATTCTGAACAGATTCCGCCCATGCTTAGGCATCCGCTCCCGCTTCTTCTTCAGCCGCCTTTCCCGGCGCTCCTGCCTCGTCTCTATATCCAATTTATTGTTCACTGTACTAGCTTACCCCACCTACCTTATTATATATACTCCTAGCGGTAGTCAAGAGATGTCAGCCGTTATTACCGCGCAACAGTATTCCTATGAATCCAGATTATTACTAATCCTTTCTCAGCTCAATGATGCGGTCACGCAATAGCGCTGCCTTCTCAAACTCAAGGTTTCTGGCTGCGGTCTTCATCTGTGATTCCAGCTCCTTGATTAAACGAGCTACGTCCTCTTTAGCCATAGGAGCAGCAATATAAGGAGCACGAGTTTCGGCTACAACCCGCACCCGCTCGGTAATATCCTTGATTGCTTTCCTTATTCCCTGAGGAGTAATGCCGTGTTCTCTGTTATAGGCTTCCTGAATCTGACGACGGCGTTGAGTTTCTTTTATAGCCGCAGCCATGGAATTAGTAACTGTATCGGCATACATAATGACATGCCCGTCTATATGGCGAGAGGCACGCCCCATGGTCTGAATTAACGCTCCCTCCGACCTCAAATAGCCTTCCTTATCAGCATCAAGAATAGCCACCAGGCTTACCTCGGGCAGGTCAAGCCCCTCTCGAAGCAGGTTTATGCCCACCACTACATCATAGACACCGAGACGAAGGTCACGCAGTATCTCCACCCTGTCTAAGGTCTCAATCTCAGAATGGAGATAATGGGTCTTTATCCCCATCTCTATTAAATAATCAGCCAGCTCCTCTGCCATCCTCTTGGTTAGAGTAGTTACCAGACAACGCTCCCCTTTATCAACCGTAGTCTTAATCTGGTCAAGAAGGTCATCGATTTGCCCCTTGGTTGGCTTAACCTCAATAGTTGGCTCAAGAAGACCGGTAGGCCTGACTAACTGCTCCACTACCTGCTGACTGTGCTCATGCTCATAGGCGGCCGGTGTAGCTGAGGTGTAGATAACCTGGTTAATGCGCTGCTCAAATTCAGCAAAATTAAGCGGGCGATTATCAAGCGCTGAGGGCAAGCGAAAGCCATATTCGACTAAAGTTTCCTTGCGGGAGCGGTCACCATGATACATACCGCGAACCTGGGGCAGGGTCATATGCGATTCATCAATGAACAAAAGAAAGTCATCGGGAAAGTAATCCAGCAGCGTCCACGGTGGGCTCCCGGGAAGGCGCCGTGATAGATGGCGAGAGTAGTTCTCTACGCCGGTGCAGTATCCTGCTTCCCGGAGCATTTCTATGTCATAGTTGGTGCGTGCTTCAAGCCTCGCCGCCTCTAATAACTTCCCCTGCTGCTTCAGTTCGCTTAGCCTTTCGGCCAACTCCTCTTTTATGTCTTCAATAGCCAGCATTAGCTTATCATGCGAGGTGACAAAGTGCTTGGCGGGATAGATGTCTACCGACTCCAGTTCGGCTAGCAGTTCACCAGTTAGCGGGTCTATCTCGACAATCCGCTCAATGTCATCGCCAAAGAACTCAACCCGCAATGCTATCTCCTCATAGGCTGGCTGGATTTCCAGGGTATCGCCACGAATACGAAACCTGCCCCTGGTGAAGTCGATGTCATTACGCTCATATTGCATATCCACCAGCTGGCGGAGGAGCTTATCCCGACGGCAATTACCACCCCGTTTAAGACTACAGACAAAGCCATGGTATTCCTCAGGTGAACCCAAACCATAGATACAGGATACTGAAGCTACAATAAGCACATCACGGCGCTCAAAAAGGGCACGAGTAGCGGCGTGGCGTAGCTTATCAATCTCCTCGTTTATATCCGTCTCTTTCTCAATATAGGTATCAGTACGGGGGATATAGGCTTCAGGCTGGTAGTAGTCATAATAGCTAACGAAGTATTCTACAGCGCTGTTGGGGAAGAACTCCTTGAACTCAGTGCAAAGCTGGGCGGCTAACGTTTTGTTGTGACTGATAACCAGGGTAGGTTTCTGCACCCGCTCAATAACATTAGCCATAGTAAATGTTTTGCCGCTGCCAGTAACCCCCAACAGCATCTGGTGCTTAAAGTCTTTATTCAAGCCCTCCACCAGCCTGTCTACTGCCTGGGGCTGGTCGCCGGTAAGCCCAAAATCAGAAATGATTTCAAATTGAGGCATCTTGCTTTCCTGAAAAAATTGCTCTATAAACAGTATATCTTTATGTTATGCCGACTTCAATTGAAAATTGCTTACTAACCTTATCCCCTCTTTGAAGGAGTTGTGTTACGTGATGCGACGCCGCAGAAGAGAGACGATGTTCACTATTGTGGTAACGACAGCGACGGCGATTATCAGCCAGACCCACCAGACAATACCATAAATCGAGGGCGCAGGTGCCGGTGTTGGCTCAAGCTCAGGGGCAGGTGTTGTTTCTTCCGATGCTGGCTCAAGCTCAGGGGCAGGGTTTGGTTCTTCTGACGCCGGCTCAGACTCAGGTGGTGGCGTCGTCTCTGGGGCAACATACTTCAGCGAGCCCAAGAGCTGGTCCCGGGGGAGAAACTCAGTAACATTGACCCACGCCACTATAACTTTAATCTTAGCTTCAGTAAGCTCCCCGATAATATTGTAGTCGCCCGATTCAGCCTGGGCAGGGAATTCCAAAGGTACAACCTGGTCTATCTCAGCAGTTTCACCCTGCTTGGAGGGAAAGGGCTTTATGGTCACGGTATAGCTTGAATTCAGCATCACTCTGGCGCCGCTCTCAATATGTTCAGCTACCACGCACGAAGTGATGCTGGCTTCATTTACTGACATCGGTAAGTCTTCAGCGCAGGTGGCACGCCCACTTATCATAGCGTAGAAGACCTCGCTCCCGTTAATTTCACTCCTGTCAAAGCTCACCGGGTCATAGCTTATCTGGAAATACTCGTCTAAACTCTGGGCGGCGGCAAAGAGAGGGCTAAAAGCCCAGAGGGATACTGCCAGAATTAAGGCAACTGTCACCAGCCTGCCTGCTGCCCGGCGCTGGTCACTGCTAAGCTTAAAATTGGAAGTTATTTGAAAGGGTGGCATAGCTAATTAAAAATCAAACAGTGTTTCAGAATTGAAAAACTGGACTTTGTGGAGAGAAAAACTTTTTTTGATTCGATTTATCTCCCTTTCGATATCATCACTAGATTTTGTGCCAACATGAATTGATACAGCCAAATCTCTCTTATTTCGGTTATAGTTAATTGCCTTAACGATGTGCCTATCTTGGTTAGAAAGAGAAGTGCCAAAAATAACTAGGCTTCTCTCAGCCTTTTCTAGGTTTTCGCGTGTAAAAGTCAAGTAAGCACTGCGGTTGATAGCCTTCACTTTTTCTTTAGATTTACCTTCGCTCACAAAAAGAGGCATTCTTCCTTCTTCTATGGCATCTCCAATCAATTTTATGAGTTCCTTTGAATAATCGGCTCTTATCAATTTCAAAGTATCGGGTGGTTCTTGGAAAAGAAAGAGCGCCCCGTGTAGATAGTATAGATGTCTATACTGCGAGTAATTCTGGTAATCCATAAATACTTTAAACTGTGCACTATGGTCTCCCCAAAAATAGTCATTATAGGGTCGGACACTTTGATCTACCTCATATTTGTCCTTCAAGACTAATATAATGTGATAAAGGAAAAGGTCATAGTTCAGCGTAAAAATATCATTGAAGGTACTTAACTGATTAGCTACGCGCTTAAGCTGTTCCCAATCAATCATATCTGAGCGTGGGTGATTAGCTTGGATTGCTGTGACCAAACCAGTTTTCAAACGCTCGATTGCGTTGTCAATTTGATTACGTGCCTCAATTTTAAGTATTCGATTAACGTCTTTCGTATTGAGAAGTTTCTCGAGTATAAACTCGAAGCTAGAAGTGCCAAACTTCTTAAACGTATTACATTCCGCAGGGCTGCAATTCCTAAGGAATACTTGGAATAGTGAATCATAGTTGAAATGTCCGGTGATGTTTAGGGAAAATCCATTACCAAGAAGCAAATCTGCCCCATTAAAATTCTTACTCAAAGCTGACCAGTTTACGACCCCGAGTTCCTCCAGTCGCTTATCACTAACCATGAAAGTCCTCTATTTTCACTGCATCAGCAGTATTTGCTCTCTAAATACACCTCACTCATTAACTATCAGCCTTAATACCCCGTCTCCTCGGTATCAATGTGCTCGGCAATGCCTATCTTCTGCACAGAGAGCGGCACGTAATTAACCATCTTGCACTCAATAAGGTCCTTCAATTCCTTTTCCGCCGGGGACAAGCCTGCCTTGCCCGTCTTTACCTCAATGAAATCAACCCCTTCACCGTATTTAATGCCAACAAAGTCAATGGGTTCTCCCAGATAGAAAAGACGGTCATACTGGGTCAACTCAAAAGTAGCCAGAAGTTCGTTCAGCTTCCCTGTCCTCTTGCCCAGACTGCGGGTTATCGATTCCAGAAGGTCGTGAGGTAAATCTTGCAGGGTATCCTGAATCTCCTTAACCGAGGCTGCCGAAGCCAAGGCAAATCTAAGCTTGCTCTCCAGCTCTTCTATATCCGGCACCATCACCTTCCTCGGTCTGAAAACCAACACCAGAATTATGACAACCAAGACAGCAATTACTACATATAACAGAATTTCCACACTACCCTCCTTTTATTTAGGAGTGAAATACTGCAGTGCCTGCTTAATCTTTTCCTCAAGGCTCAGGTCGGAAGACGAAGGTAGGCTGGCTACTGCCCGTTTTGCTTCAGCCACCGAGTAGCCCAGGGAGGTTAGAGCTGCTAAAACATCGGTGTGTTCCTCGGCTAACTCAGCAGCTGCCGTCGTTATCCAGCCCGCCCCTATTTTCTCTTTAAGCTCCAGGACAAGCCGATTAGCCACCTTTTTGCCTATCCCCGGTACCTCGGTCAGCAGGTCAGTGCTACCGGTAGCAATAGCCATTGTAAGTTGCTCTACGCTCATGGCTGAAAGCATTGCCAGCGCCAGCTTGGGACCCAGCCCCGATACACCAATCAGGACCTGAAACAGCCTAAGCTCATCAGCCGAGGCAAAGCCATAGAGGGTGGCATTATCCTCCCTGAGGTGAAGGTGAGTATGTAACTGCACCTCCTCACCGACAATGCCCAGTGTGCTCAAAGTAGAGGTGGGCATATATACCTGAAAGCTTATCCCATTAACATTAATAATCGCCCAATCACCACCCAACGACTCTAATTTCCCATGAAGACCAGCTATCATTTCCTCTCCTCTTTCATTGTTTAGCCAGTAAACTATCCAGGTATGTCTCGCGCAGGTGACAGATAGCCACCGCCAGGGCATCAGCAGCATCGCTTGGCTGTGGCACCTGAGCCAGCCCGAGCTGAAGCCTGACCATTTCCTGAACCTGCTCCTTCGAACCAGCCCCGTAATCAGCAACCCGCTGCTTTACCTGGGCAGGGGTATATTCATAGGATTGGATTTCCCGGTTAGCTGCCACCAGAATAGCCACCGCCTGAGCCCTGCCTATTGCCAGTGCCGACTTCACATTCTTAGCCATAAAAGGTTGCTCAATAGCCACCACATCAGGCTGATAGCGCGAGAAAACCTTGGAAAGCTCATTATATAAATAGCTTAAACGCTCCCCGATTGGGGAGCGCGCTGGGCTACTCAGGGCACCATAATCAACCAGGGCTATTTCATCATCCTCAGCCTCTATAACTCCATAGCCCATGGTTACCGTGCCCGGGTCAATACCTAAAATCCTCATTGCACCATCAAAATCAAGCCCTCAACCAGGTACTAAGAGAGGCTAAATAGCAACTAAACTTGCGACTGGTATTCCTCCAGAACAGAGTCGGGGAAGTCAGCATTGCTGAATACATGTTGCACCTCGTCCAGTTCCTCTAGCTTATCTAGCAATTTCAACGTTTGTAGCGCTGACTTCTCATCAAGCTCAACCAAAGTCTTGGGCACCATAGACAGCTCAGCCGAGGTTATAGCCAGATTTTTCTGCTCCAGCGCTTTTCTGACCACCTCAAGCTCCTCAGGCTTGGTATAGATTTCCACATACCCACTCTCTACCTTAATATCCTCGGCACCGGCATCAATGGCATAGAGGGCTAACTCATCAGCATCCAAATCATCAGTCTGCACCATAATCAATCCCTTCGACTCAAAAAGCCAGGCGACACAACCACTCTCCCCCAGGCTGCCACCGCTGCGGGTAAATATACTCCTTACACCTTGTATTGTCCGATTGCGGTTATCGGTTAGAGCCTGTATCAAAATAGCGGTGCCACCCGTTCCATAGCCTTCCAGAACCGCCTCTACCAGAGCGGCTCCTTCCATCGTGCCGCTACCCCGCTTAATAGCCCTTTCTATGTTATCCAGGGGCATGCTATTATCACGAGCCCTCTGTATCGCCAGACGCAGTCGAAAATTTGCGTCAGGGTTACTGCCCCCCTGGCGCACAGCCACAATAATCTCCCGGGTCAACTTGGTAAAAAGCTGACCTCGCCTGGCATCAGCCACTCCCTTCTGATGCTTAATTGAAGACCACTTAGAATGACCTGACATCTCTAGCCCCCTTCAACCGTTAATCAAAAAGCTTCCTTTTTAATTCTAACACCCCGCTTGCCTAGGGTCAAAAGGAAGCTTGGCGGGGCTTATAATATAATAGAGAGGAAAAGAAGAATGCCCAAGAGGCTAAGAACCAAACCCCTAAAGAAATTCACTTAGACGATGCCCTTCAATTACAAGCTTAAGTCTGATTTTAATAATCAGACCTATGAGATAGCTTCACTTTGTTTCACAGACTACAAAGGCAATAGCATACTCCCTGGAGTGTGAGAGGCTAATAGTGAGCCTGTTTAAGCCCAAGCTACTGGCTTGACTTTGCGCCTTACCATAGAGATGAACTGAAGGCTTGCCGCCAGGCTCAGATAATATCTCAATCTCTCTCCAGCCGATGCCACTATTTTGTGTCCCCAGAGCTTTTACTACTGCTTCCTTGCCAGCAAAACGGGCAGCTAGCGATGCCGGCTTTTTATGGTACAACCTGAGCTCCAGGTCTGTGTATATCCGCCGAAGGAAACTCTGTCCCCAGCGGGCTATAGCCCTCTCAATGCGAGCTATTTCTACTATGTCGGTACCAATATAGTGCATTGCTAAATACCTTATTATGCATTCTATTGTCATAGGGAAACTTTGTCAACGGTGTGTGCTGCTCGCCTTGACAACTTGGCCCGAGCTAATTAAGCTATTACACGGAAACAATCAATGGGCTGACCAACATCTTTCATCGAGAAGTATCAGCCCTTTAGTATGTTACCCAGAATTTAAAAATAAAGGAGAAAGGAAATGGTAGAAAAGGAAAAACTTAGAAAGGAAGCCGAAGAAGAGAAAGCTTTCATCAAAGGACTTGGGTTTTGCTCGTTTAACATCGGCTCAAATGCCGCAGTGACCGATGTTAAGGACGGTAAAATAATCAGGATTAGACCATTACACTATGACTGGAAATATAAGCCCGAGGAATTTAATCCGTGGAAGCTTGAGGTGCGCGGAACGACTTTCGAACCACCTCTGAATTCGTTGTTGCCTCCTTACAGCGTAGGCTACAAGAAGCGGATCTACTCTCCCAACAGGGTTATGTATCCGTTAAAGCGAGTTGATTTTGACCCCAATGGCGACCGAAATCCACAGAACAGGGGCAGTAGTAAATTCGTCAGAATCTCGTGGGATGAGGCTCTGGACATAATAGTCAGCGAGATAAAACGGATAAAAGAAAAATACGGGATGTACGCCATACTTGCCCAAGCCGATGGACACGGAGAGACAAAGGTTGTGCATGGCCCCCATGGGTGCGGTACCAAGCTTCTTGAGCGTTTAGGCGGCTACACACTACAAACCAGAAATCCAGATAGCTGGGAGGGGTGGTATTGGGGAGCAAAACATGTATGGGGAATGGAACCGGTAGGTCAGATGAAGCCTCAATCTAATATTATGCTTGACGTTGCCAAGAATACCAAGCTTTTTCTGTTTTGGGGATGTGACCCGGAAACCACACCTTGGGGATGGCAGGCACAGATGGCCAGCCGATTGTGCTACTGGTTTACCGAGCTTGGAATAAAGCAAATCTATATCTGTCCTGACCTGAACTATGGCGCCGCGGTGCATGCTGATAAATGGATTCCAATAAGACCAAACACGGATGCCGCGTTACGCCTCGCCATAGCTTATATTTGGATTACCGAAGGAACCTATGACAAAGAGTATGTGGCTACGCACACTTACGGGTTCGACAAGTTCGAGGAATATGTTATGGGCAAAGAAGACGGGATTGCCAAGACGCCTAAATGGGCTGAGGAAATAACAGGTGTCCCGTCAAGAATAATCAAAGCGTTGGCGCAAGAGTGGGCATCCAAGAGAACATCGATAGCCCATACTAATGGAGGCTGTTGCATCAGGGGTCAATACTCCACTGAGCCAGCCAGGCTGGAGGTCCTGCTGCTGGCAATGCAGGGAGTGGGCAAACCGGGAGCTAACTGGGTCAAGATGTTTGAATGGGGTCTTCTTGGCGAGCTGGGGCTTTTGGGCTTGGATACAAAGCCTCTGCCCAGACCCATGGTAATGCCAGACCCCGAGCCTGCATATCGGGGGTGGTCTATTACACGAGATAAGGTACCAAAACAATTTATACCCAAGCTTCTCATTCCTGATGCTATTCTTAATGCTCCCATCAGCTGGTATGGCACCACATTGGCTGGTGAGCCGCGTGAAAATCAATTTGTGAAATACACATATCCTGCCGAGGGCTGCCCTGAAGTACATATGGTATGGACCGATTCACCTAGCTGGATAACCTGCTGGAATGACGGAAACAGACTGGTTGAGGCATTCAGAAGCCCGAAGATAGAGTTCGTTTTAGCCCAGCACCCATGGTTGGAGAACGATTGCCTATTTGCCGATGTAGTCCTGCCGGTCAGCACCAAATTCGAGGAAGAAGACATCGGAACCGACTACATGAGCGGACAATTCGACACTATTTTCTGCGAAGAAAAATGTATCGAACCGCTGGGGGAGTCTAAGAGTGACTACGAGATAGTCTGCATGATAGCCGAGAGGTTCGGCTTACTGAAGGAGTACACAGAGGGTAGGAGCATTGAGGACTGGATAAAATACGGTTATGAAATATCAGGCATACAGGATATGGTCAGCTGGGAAAAACTCAAGGAAAAGGGGTATTACGTTGTCCCAACCGACCCGGAATGGGAGAAATACCCGGCTGGTATGCTAGAGTTCTATGAGAACCCTGAGAAAAATCCATTGACTACTCCGACGGGTAAGATAGAGTTCTATGCTACGGGTTTAGCTGAGCATTTTCCCGACGATAAGGAGAGACCACCGGTCCCACACTGGATTCCGTATGGTGAGTCTCACCAGGAAAGCCTGCTGCATCCAAGAGCAGAGAAGTACCCGCTACTCATGGTTACAAACCACCCCAGGTGGTCAGTTCATTCGCAGCACGAGGATATAACCTGGATAAGAGAAATCCAAACCTGTAAAGTCAGAGGCCCGGATGGGTACCAGTACCATACCGCCTGGATTAATCCGAAAGATGCCGCTGAGAGAAGCATAGAAGATGGAGACGTGGTTAAGATATACAATGAGAGGGGTGCTATTCTTTGTGGTGCCTACGTAACCGAGAGGATAATGCCCGGCTCGGTGAGTGTAGACCACGGGGCAAAGTACGACCCGATAGTTCCGGGAGAGCTTGACCGGGGCGGAGCGACTAACACCATATGTCCGTATAAAACAACCTCCAAAAATGCCACCGGGATGGCAGTGAGTGGATTCCTAATTGAGGTTGAGCGGGCTGACCTAGGTGAACTGATGCAGAAGTATCCCGAAGCATTCAAGAGACCGTTCCACCCGGCTGCTGGCCCAAGCCTCGCGTCTTTCGTTGGAGGGGATAATATATCACCAAGGTAGGGGACAAGTACAACGCCTTGACAAAGGGAGGATAAAGGTCTAATCTTTCCTAAGCGGGCTAAAAATAACTAACCTCCTTTAATGCCACAGTAGTTGAGACGGGAGGAGGTGATGCCTATAGCAATGTGACAAAAGACTCAGGTGAACTTCTGGTATTTAAAGATTAGTCTATGTAAAGAGGGGGTGAGTATTAGTGAAAAAGTTACTTATAATTCCAGTAGCAATTATATTGGTGGCTGCCTTGATTTTCGGTGGTTGTAAGCCAGAAGCAGAGGTTCCAGAAGAGATTCTCTTAGGCGACGCTGAGCCGATAACAGGTGCGATGGCAGGTGTAGGTACAGGCGGTACATTTGGATTGAGAGCGGCTATCGATGATATCAACGGGCTAGGCGGAATATATGTAGAAGAGTATGGCAAAAAATTGCCCGTCAGACTCATAGTTGTTGATAACGAGAGTGACAATGCAAAAGCAGCGACTCTTTGCGAGGACCTGATTCTTCGTGATGATGTAAACTTCCTTATCGGGGGTAATAAACAGCCACCGATGAATGCCTCCATAGCTATAGTAGCTGATCGATATAAGGTACCGTATGTTTCTTCAAGTGGTCCTCTCGAACCCTTATTAGGTTTGCGGGAGAGCATTTCACCCGCTTGGAAATACACCTGGTTGTGTGGTTTTGCCATAGGTACCCCAGCTCCAGCGGGAGATTTCCGGGCTGTACCTGGATATACGATAGGTGATGTATGGTTTGGTCCGTTGATGCAATACGCTGACCAGACCAGCAGGAAAGTGGCTGTCTTTGCCTCAGACGAACCAGACGGTGTAGGTTGGTACGCCGGAATTCCAGCAGCCCTAGAAGGGGCGGGTTTTGATGTTTGCGGCGAAGAAAGGAATTTAGGTCTGGTTCCTCTCGGGACCACGGACTTTACGCCTCTGATACGGGAGTGGATGGATTACGGTTGTGACACACTCTGGGGTATTCACTTTGCGGTTGACTTCGGGACAATGTGGAGACAATGTCAGATGCAGGGCTTCCAGCCCAAGATGGTCTTCGCGGCAAAAGCAGCCCTTTTCTACGAAGATGTAACCGCCTGGGGTGGTAACCTACCCAACGGTGTCGGTATAGAGCTAAATTGGCGCCCAACATATAAAAATTCCCCCGGTATTGGTGGCACAACTGGACAATCGCTGGTTGCAAGGTGGACTGAAGAGACAGGTCTACCATTAAACCAAGCTACGGGATGGGGCTATGCGTCAGGCCAAATTCTATTTGATGCCATCGAAAGAGCCGGAACACTTGACCGGGATACGGTTCTGCAAGCTATAAGTGAAACCGATATGCAGACAGTTAGTCATCGCGTGAAGTTCCAGCAAGATATACAGTTTAGCCGATGGCCAATGGCTTTTACCCAGTGGCAGAAGGCCCCTTCACCATTGGAATGGGATTGTCCAGTAGTCTATTCCGAACTCGACTTCGTACCGGAGGAAGCCGACTTCCTATTCCCTATTCCTTACGAATAAACAAGGTATAGGAGAGTGGCATCTTACAGTGCAAGCTATGGTTAATACAACAAAAAGAGCAGATGCACTTAACGGAGCTGAGAAATGAGCTGTTAGAGTGGGGTCAGGTTATTACTTGCTTGACCCCACTTAAGTTTCTGGAGCAGCAGAAAGAAAATCAAGGTAGGGACAAGTATAAAGACTTGAAAAATAGATATGCACTTCCTGGAGAAGTGTCAGCCATTTGATTTGCCACCCAGAATTTGAAAATAAAGGAGGAGGGAAAATGGTGGAAAAAGAGAAACTCAGAAAGGAGGCCGCAGAAGAGAAATCAAACGTAATGGGACTGAGCTTTTGCTGCTGTGGCACAGACACGAATGTCTCAGTGGTCGATGTTAAGGACGGTAAGATAATCAGAATTAGACCATTACACTATGACTGGAAGTATAAACCTGAGGATTTCAATGCGTGGAAGTTCGAGGCGCGGGGGAAGGTTTTTGAGCCGGGTTTTAAAACGTTTATACCTCCTTTCAGTTTGGCCTACAAAAAGCGGGTTTACTCTCCCAACAGACTCCTGTACCCGATGAAAAGGGTTGATTGGGACCCCAATGGCGAACGAAATCCACAGAATAGAGGCAGTAGTAAATTCGTCAGAATATCGTGGGACGAGGCTCTGGACATAATAGTCAGCGAGATAAAGCGGATAAAAGAAAAATACGGGATGTACGCGTTACTTACTCAGGTGGATGGGCATGGAGAGAATAAAGTTGTGCATGGTACCCATGCCGCTCAAAAAAAGCTTCTCAGCCTTTTGGGCGGTTATACCCTACAAGCCAGGAATCCTGATAGCTGGGAAGGATGGTGGTGGGGGGCAAAGCATGTGTGGGGAATGCAGCCGGTAGGTCAGCAGCAGCCTCAAAATAATCTTATGCTTGAT
>Ga0209427_10002114_pt1 | contig 23259 bp, 22 predicted proteins | sample DeeMarSWOR136_30_FD_187465 | JGI IMG/M metagenome (GOLD analysis project Ga0209427, IMG submission 187465) | Marine sediment microbial communities from White Oak River estuary, North Carolina - WOR-1-36_30 (SPAdes) (version 2) | ecosystem: Environmental > Aquatic > Marine > Intertidal zone >...
TCAAAGCTATATGGACAAAACATGCCACAAGGCCACGCTATTCAGAGCGGGAATGAATGCCATCCTTTACCGGGGGTATGGGGGTCTCTTTTCAAGACCACAACCCAAAAGACGGCCCTCTTCCTTACCGCCCCCATCTCCAATACTCAGGGCTCCGGGAACAGGCCTGCCCGCCATCGCTCTCGCTCAGGCGAGGCGGGCGGGCACAGGGGAGATCCATCATTGACGCCACCTTGCGCTGTGGGGCTGCCACCATAATGATGTTGCACTTTAGTGCCGTCCCACCACCACCGGGCAAATGGTTGTCGGCTTGAAAAGAGACCCCCATGCCCCCGGCTAATCGAACTTGCGGGTGATCCCCCGCCCTTTAGGGTTCCGGCTCGGAGAGCGGGAAGCTTTACTGATATACGTAGTCCCTTTTTTAATAGGGTTTGTCAAGGGCTACGGAGCTTTATCTAACTCTCTGTTCCCAAATTCAAGACGACAGACCCTCTACCGCTAGCCCTTGAAACCACGGGCTGGGTCTCGATGACGCGCATTCCTTTCCATTTCCCCTGCCGGTAACGCAACATGAATGCGAGCCCTAGGACACTGATGTATACCGTGGCCAGGGTCCAAGCCGTGTATATGCCGGCCCCGATGACCTCAACAGCCAGGTAGATAGGGACGATCATCACGCCCAGCGATAACGCTGCAATAGTCCACATGATGAATCTGGTGTCCCCAGCCCCCTTGATGGCCCCGGAAAAAATCAGGTTAAGGGCATCGAAAAAGCAGAAGACAGCCACGAATCGCATCAGGATCACGCCCAGCTCCATGATTTCACTATATTGAGCAGGTGTGTGCGTATCGGCCCTAAATAGGTTGAGGAGTGGTTCCGGGGTAAAAACGAAAGCAGCGGCAAGCAGCATCATATAGGCCATGGTAATGTGCAGTGCGCTGGTCGTTGAATAGACCCCATCCTCGGGTCGACCCCGCCCAATGGCCTGGCCGACCAAGGTGGCATTGCCAATATGAAAGCCGACCATGGGGAGAAAGGCAAGCATCTCTATGGCAAGTACGATATTGGAGGCAGCCAGTTCCAGATCTCCCAGTCGGCCCAGCATCTGTATGAAAAATGTGATCCCGAAAATCTCTAGAAAGAACTGAATGCCACTGGGCAGGCCATAACGCATGAGCCTTCCGAAGAGCTCTTTGTCAAAGGCCCTGGCCTTCCAGGTACCGAACCTTGCGCGGTTCTTGGGGCTAAAGATGAGTAGGCTGAAGATGATCACAATGGTGACCGAGGCTGTCAGGGTGGCCACAGCTGCCCCGACGATTCCAAGTTCTGGAAAAGGGCCAACGCCGTTTATGAGACAGTAGTCCAGCGGGATATTGACAGCGGCGCCCACCATGTGAACCAGCATGACTGCCCTGGTTAAACCCCGGCCCGTGTAGAAGCAGGCCAAAGCCGAGCCCAGGACCACCAGTCCCGCTCCAAGGGTAAGAATATTGAAATAGGTTACCTCCAGGGCGCGGACGTGTGGCGAGTGCCCGATGAAATCAAACAGGATACCAGAGGCAAAATAAAGTGAGGCGAGCAACAGGGCGGCCAGCAAAGAGAAGTAGATACCCTGCCACAAGGCTGCGCCCACTCTATTAAAGGCCCGCGCCCCCGTGTACTGCGCCACAAAGGCGTTTGTGTAATTGGCAACGCCCATAAAGAAGGCAATACTTGTGAAGGAGGCAATCCCGGCCGGCAGTGCAGCAGCGATGGCATCAAGAGAGTAATTGGCCAGAAACATGCGGTCGGTAAAGTGCATAAGGGTAATCGAGCCCATAGAAGCCACCAGCGGTAAGCTGATGGCCAGGACCTCTTTGTAGCCGTTAGGTTTTGACCAGCGCTCAATCATATTTCAATAGTTGGCCACATCGCTTATGCGACGAAAAACGTGATTGATAGGTTTTTCTAGAAGAAAAGTTGTCTTTATTTCTATCATTAGATAGAAGTACGCCACAATGACTTGCCCTGTTAAATCGGCTTCGCCGTCTCGCGTAGTGAGAATTTAACAGGGCGGGGGACGAGGGTAACGCAGCAGATGGGCGTTTTCCGACAGCCTCACAGGGAAAACTTAAGGTGTCTTCAGGCAAAGTCCAGACCAAAATAATCCTTCTCAGGATATTCCTAGTTAGGGAAGGTTTATATGAGGTGGGCTAGAGCGATGAACGCCCAATGGGGTTCACGCCCGATCTAGATCTTCCTGATGCGATCAAGTGGAAGTGGTTATCCTGGTTTTCTCATGGGTGTTTTATTCTTCTTCACTCTCTGCTCTTTCTTGTCCAATCGGACTCTGAACTTTGTAGCCCCCTTCTTTCCATTTATATCCGCCGTAGGCGCCAAGGCCAGCTGCGGCCGCATACCAACAACCTGAAAGAAAGGGAAGCATCAAGGCCAATGCGAGATACATTCTAAATCTTTTCATTCTCTTCTATCTCCTCTGAAATAATACTCAGGCTTTAGAGCAAAAACCCTGCCAATTTTTCATGCGATTAATACTGCCTTATTTTCAATGAGTTATAGCAACCTCAGCGGGCCCTCGATTCAAAATCTGCCACAATTTGTCAAAGGCTGTCAAAAAATGTCGACGATGACCACATGCCCTCTTCACTTGAATTTCTTGATGCCCTATGTTTTTAATGAGATAAAGGATAGGATTCCCCCTGTTTCTCAAGGGATTTGACTTTCATGCTTTTTTGCGTATTAGATGGTTAAAGTGATATATGCCTAGCATGCCCATGAAAAGACTGAATTGATAGGCAGGCATGAAAGGGCTTGAATTACCCTGAACAAGAGTAGCCTGACAGAAAAGGAGGTGCTCAATGGATCGAAAGGAATTGATGGACATGTTCAACAAGCAGGCTCGAATTGGCGCCCTGGCCACCACCAACAAACTGGGTGATGTGAATGCGGCTGTCTTCGGTTCACCCCGCATGATTGATGAAAATACAGTGGTCATGGGGATTGGTGAAAACCGCTCTTTTCGAAACCTGCAGAGGAACCCCAAGGCGGTCTTTATTGTCATGGAGCCTGGAGAGACCATGATGGATTGGAAAGGAGCGAGGGTCTATTTAGAGGCCATTGATTTGGAAACCAGTGGTAAGTTTTACGATCAGATTAAATCGGGTATTGCCAAGGCCGTGGGGCCAAAGGCCGCAGAGGGCATTCATGCCGCTATCCGGTTCAACATCACCGAGGTGAGACCGCTTGTCGACAGAGGATAACCCCATAACTCACCACGAACCACGGCCCCGCCTGACTCACTTGAAAGAAAACGATGCCTAGCAAGCATGAATTTATAACTTTTCTCCTTGAATTGCTGGAGCCATTGGGTTCAGTGGAGGCCAAAAGCATGTTTGGTGGATTTGGGATTTATCGGCAAGGCCTCATGTTCGGCCTTGTCTCGCAGGACACCTTCTTCCTCAAGACGGATGATAAGAATCGTGCGGACTTTGAAGGGAAAGGACTACGCCCCTTTACGTACCTGAGAAAGGGCAAGGAGCTTTCTATGTCTTACCACCAAGCCCCTCCCGAGGCCATGGACGATGCAGAAGTACTCTGCGAGTGGGCACAAAAGGCCTACGATGCCGCCCTTCGTGCAGCTCAAAACAAAAGCAAGCAAAAAAGGTGGCAAGCATTAGAGGGCATGGATTGAAAATCAGGGGGGTCTGTCAGTGACGTTGAAAGGTTCTGCCCCACGCAAGCCAGGTGGGAAGATCAGCAAAGAAGAGATGGACCGCATTGTGGCCAAGGCTCGCCAGGCCTGGAAGGAGCGGGAGCAGAGCTACCGGGAACAGTCTCTCATAATCCACCCATGGGTGTGTGCTCGGTGTGGGCGCCACTTTAACCAGAAGAATCTTCATGAACTTACTGTGCATCACAAGGACCATGACCACGATAATAATCCAGCCGACGGCAGCAACTGGGAGAACCTATGCATCTATTGTCATGAAAATGAGCACAGGCGTTACCTGGACCATTTGGCTGCAAACGGCGTGCAACTGGGCGAAGAAAAGAAAGAGCCGGGCATCCAGAAACCCTTTGCCGGCCTCAAAGATCTGCTGAAGAACAAGAAAACCTAAAAGAAGGCCGTTTAGTATGTGACCCTGGTTGCCGCTAGCATTTATAGGGGTAAAAGTGGTGATAGCAATATGCCCCTGGATCTCCCCATTGTTGATCAACATCCGCAACACATTGTCCGATCATACTCTTAGATACCTCTTCATAATCAGGGCGTTTCTCTTCTTTCTTTTTACACTCCATGCATATGGTTTGATCATCATAGACAGATAAAATCCTTTCATCCTTTATATCTAGTTTCTTATTGCACCTCGTGCAGTGGGTTGCACGAGAAATTTTTTCCTCCCAATTATCCTTCATCTTGCACCAACTCCTCCCAATAGACTCGTGAAAGACCAAATTTCTATAAAGCGATTTCGAGAAATGGCCACCATAAAATGATTTAAGCGGCCTGAGGGATAAAGGACTCAGATCAGACCTGCCGCGGACATGATGTCGGGGACTACTTCTTCTTTCCCTATGGCCATAATATGCACACCATCGCACATCTTCTCGTCACGTATTCTTTTTATCATTCGGCCTGCAATCTGTACGCCTTTTTCCAATTTCCTCCCTTTGGGCGCCGCCTCCATCTCATCGATGAGCTCCTGGGGCACAAAGACACCCGCCACGTTCTTATTCATGAACCTGGCCATCGGAGCGGAGGTTAGCAAAATAATCCCGGCCAGTATTTTCACCGGAAATTGACTCGCATAATCCATGAATTCTTTGAAATTGTCCAAGTCATATACGGCTTGGGTCTGGATAAATTCTGCACCCGCCTCGATCTTTTTTTCAAACTTGATGAGTTGGGGTTCAATAGGATTGGCCTCTGGCGTCACAATGGCACCCGCGCAAAAGGAGATCGCCCCATCCAGCTTGTTCTCTCCCAGATCATTCCCCTTTTCCATCAATCGAATAGTGGCCAAGAGCTGACTGGAATCCAAGTCAAAGACCCCCTTTGCCTCTTTATGATCCCCCAAAACGACAGAGTCCCCTGTCAAACAGAGCACGTTGTTAACCCCACGGCTGTGGGCAAAGAGAAGATCTGCCTGTAGGGCCAACCGATTCCGGTCTCGACAGGTCATCTGCAGAATAGGCTCCCCGCCCATCTCTTTCACAAGCAATGCCCCTCCAAGAGATGGAAACCTCATCACCGAACTCTGGTGATCGGTAATGTTCATACCGTCCACCTTATCCCTCAGAAGTTCCACATGGTGTTTCATTGTCTCCAGATTCGTTCCTTTGGGAGGTGCCACCTCAGAGGTGACCACAAATTTTCCCGATTCCAAGGCCTCTTTAAATGCGGAAACCATTCTTCAAACCCTCTCATTTTAAAAGTCGATTCAGGAATTGAGAAATTGCGAATTAGGTAATTCCTAAATCCCTAAATTCCTCAATCATCTTCAACTTTAGGCACTTAAGTTGCTGCCAATTTCCATTTTCCCGGGGTCGGCTCCCCCTGATGATTTCTCGGTTTCTGATATCTTCTCATAGCATTCAGCTGGTCCAATTGCTTTAGCCGATTGTAGATCAAGGTCCAGACACAGTCCTTGTTCGAGTCGATCTCGCATTTCCCGTTATTGGTGCCCCCGCAGGGGCCATTGACCAATCCCTTATGGCATGAGGTGACGGGACAGATCCCCCCTGTCTCTCCGATGATGCAGGTCCCGCACTGGGTACAGATCTCATCGAACAGCCCTATGGAGGTCTCCTTGCCTATGAACAGGGTGTCCAGGGCAGGGACCACCATTTTTTTTAGCTGCCTTGCGATGGTTTGTACCCCAAAGGCACAGGTCATGATAAGGAGAAGATCTGCCTGATCAATCTGCTTGCCGTATTCCTTTAATGCTTCACCGGTCAAGTTGTCACAGGCAACCGGCAAGACCACGTCACCGGTAATCAGCTTCCCTTGTTTGCTTAACCTCTCTCGCATCTCCCTGACCTCGGGCTCCCCACCTGTCCGTGTCAGAGTCACGCACGTCCCGCACCCGATGATGAAAACCCTTCCAAATCCATCCAACAAATGATCAATGTCTTCATCTGACTTTTGTCGTGTAATTGATCTGATCATAATTTCATGCCTCGTAATTTCTAAAAATCATGGATATCGCTGAGCTAGGTTATCACCTATTTTTCCTCCAGGTCACACCTCAGGCATCTCACAGACTCCCGTTTGGCCTCATCCTCAGTAAAACCTTTCTCCACCTCCCGGAAGTCCCTCACCCGCTCTTCCGGCTTCTCAATTTGCATCTCCATCCTCGGTTTTTCCTCGGTTGTCTCCTCCTCAAGAGCCAGTCGCGTGTCCTCTTCCATGGCCGTCTTTTCATCTACAATCTCTACTCTTCCCTTTTCCCCTCTAAGGTATTTGTCTATAGCTATGGCTGCGCGCCTCCCTGAGGCTATGGCTCTTATGACGAATGTGGGACCGGTCGTAAAATCGCCCCCTGCAAAAATGCCTGGAATATTCGTAGCAAGACTATTTTCATCTACCACAAGGCTTCCCCACAAGGCCCTCTCCAACTGGCTATCCTTTGACAAAAAGGAGATGTCAGGGGCCTGGCCAATAGAAACAATGAGCGTCTCGGCTTCCGCAACCTGCCTAGAGTTCTCATCAAAAGTGGGACTAAAACGACCCTCATCGTCAAAAACGCTTACACAGCGAACAAACTCGATGCCTATGACCCTGCGCTCCTGGTGATAGATCTGTTTGGGTCCCCAGGAGGGATTGATCACGATGCCCTCTTCAATGGCCTCCCCAATCTCTTTCTCCCATGCCGGCATTTCATCCCTTGCTTCCAGGCAAAAAAGCTGGACGTCTGTGGCGCCTACCCGGAGAGCCGTTCTTGCCACGTCAATGGCCACATTACCTCCCCCCACAACCACCACTCTCCCTTTCAACCTGATTTCCTTGCCCCCTTTGACATCGGTCAAGAAACTTAGGCCGTAATAAAGCCCATGCAGATCCTGATCTTCACCAGGAATGCCGATCCTTTTACTCGCCTGGGCCCCTGCTGCAATAAAAACCGCACGGAATCCCTCTTCCATGAGATCATTGACCGTATGCCTGGCATCAACAGGAGAGTTGTATTGGATCTCTATGCCACAGCTTCTGATATAATCAATCTCCGCTTGGATCACCTCACGGGGGAGACGAAATTCTGGAACTGTGATCCCAAGCATTCCTCCTGCCACAGATTGGGCCTCAAAGACGGTCACCTTATATCCCATCTTTGCTAGGAAGTAGGCACAGGTAAGCCCTGCGGGTCCTGCGCCCACCACGCCCACCTTCTGGTCTTTGGTCACCGGAAACGGTTCCTTAGCCTTGCCAATGTTTTCAAAGTACCAGTCAGCGGCATAGCGCTTGAGGGCCCGGATGGCCACGGGTTCGTCCAGCTCACCGCGACGGCATTTGAATTCACAGGGATGGATACAGATGCGACCACAGACAGCGGGAAAGGGATTTCTCTCCCTGATGATTTCCACGGCTTTATCATAGTTGCCGCTGGCAATGGCAGCCACATAATTGGGCACATCAATCCCCGCCGGGCAGGCGTGCTGGCAAGCGGAGATGACCATAGAATCACATGTGGCCCCGGCGCATCGGCGCTCCAGAATATGATCCTCATATTCCTTTAAAAAATATTTCAGGGTGGAAAGAGCGGGTTTGGGAGCGGTCTGACCAAGGCCACAGAGGGAGGTTTCCACAATGGTCTCCCCTAAATCTTTGATGGTCTCAATATCCTCGAGTGTACCCCTTCCCTGGGTAATCCGAGTTAGTATCTCTAAGAGCTGTGTCGTTCCCAGCCGACAGGGCGCGCATTTTCCACACGATTCTGACTGGGTAAAACTCAAAAAATACCGGGCGATTTCCACCATGCAGTTGTTCTCATCCATAACCACCATACCGCCTGAGCCCATGATGGAACCTATACGCTGGAGGGTGTCATAGTCTATGGGGAGATTCAGATATTGGGCAGGCACACAACCTCCTGATGGCCCCCCTATCTGCACCGCCTTGAATTCTCTGCCTTTCGGTATGCCGCCACCGATATCAAAAACCACCTCCCTGATGGTCACACCTATGGGAACCTCCACTAGGCCCGTATTATTTACCTTGCCCGCCAAGGAGAAAATCTTGGTCCCTTTACTCCTTTCGGTTCCCACCTGCCCATACCAGTCAGAACCATTGTTAATAATGAGAGGCACGTTGGCCCAAGTCTCCACGTTATTCAGATTGCTCGGCTTCTCCCACAAGCCACTTTCCACGGTATGAATATATTTTACCCTTGGCATTCCCCTCTTTCCTTCGATGGAGGCCATCAGGGCTGTGGCTTCGCCACACACAAAGGCACCCGCCCCTCTGTTTATCTCTATGGTAAAGTCAAATCCCATCCCTAGGATGTTTTCCCCTAAGAGACCCAATTCCTTCATTTGCTCAATGGCGATGGACAGGTGCTCCACGGCAATCGGATATTCCTCCCGCACGTAAATATAACCGGACTCTGCTCCAATGGCATAGGCACCGATAAGCATACCCTCCAAAACAGAATGGGGATCTCCCTCCAGGACGGCGCGGTCCATAAAGGCCCCCGGATCTCCCTCATCTGCGTTGCATATGACGTATTTGGGGGCGCCGTGGGCCTCTCGGCAGGACTTCCACTTAAAACCTGTAGGGAAGCCGGCACCACCCCTTCCTCTCAACTTCGCTGCGGTTACCTCCTCGATCACCTGCTCCGGTTTCATCCTGGTCAAGGCTTTCACAATAGCCCTATATCCACCAGCGGCAATATAATGCTCGATCTTGGTAGGATCGACTCGCCCACAGTTGGCCAGCACCCTTCTCAATTGTTTCTTATAAAAAGGGATCTGACTCCGATAATAAATGGGATTTCCCGTTTGGGGGTCTTTGTAGGCCAGACGATCAATCAACCGGTTTTGTTTTAGGCTGAGAGCTACGATCTCTGGTGTATCCTCTGGATTGACCTCCTGGTACTGGATGCCCAAGGGATCAATGGACATCACTGGCGCTTTGGCACATAGCCCGTGGCATCCGGTGGAACGTACTTCTACTTGACCAGAAAGACCCTGATTTTTGATCTCCTCTTCAAGGGCATCGTGAAGCTCAATCGCACCATAGGCTCGACACCCGGTCATGCAGACATACACACGGGTCTTTGCCTCATCCTCTCTAGCGAGAAGCTTGTTGCGGTACCACTCTAATTCTCCAATGGATGAGAGTTTCTTCATACCTTACTCGTCTCTTCCCCCTTGTCCTTCCTGTATTGGCTCAGTACAGTGGTTATTTTAGGTGGAGATAGTTTACCGAAATAGGTTTTGTTTACCATCATGGTAGGTGCAAGAAAGCAGGTCCCAAGGCAAGCCACAGTCTCAAGGGTAAATCGAAAATCTGGACTCGTCTCCCCTTCCTCAAGCCCCAACTCTCTCTTCATTAACCTCAGGATACTTCGCCCTCCTTTCACGTGACAGGCCGTCCCGCGACAGACCCTGACCACATACTTGCCCTTGGGTTCAAGGGAGAACCCCGCGTAAAAAGTAATCACCCCTTGCACCTGACTCGGAAAGAGATTCATGGCCTCTGCAATGGGTTCCACGGATTCTGGTGGAATATAACCAAACGCTTCCTGGACATCCTGCAACAAAGGGATCACGGACCCAGACTTGCCCTGGTATTTATGGATGATGCCTTCCAGTCGGCCCAAATCTATTTCTTTTGGTGTTGTCATCCTGCATCCTTAGTCCTATGGTATTTAGTTGTACCTGCAACCAATAGGTATTCAAAATTTTAAAGGTTTTGTCAGAAACCGCTATCTAGGCCTTCTCCATCCTGACACCAACCTGTTTCCAGCCAGGGGAATCCTCCAGACCCAATTGGGTCAATCCAATTAACTGCATTACGCTGTTGTTGTGAAATGCCCTTGGAATAAAAATGAGCCCAGGACGCAAATCCTTTTTGAGCACCACCTCTCTTGTGATGGACCCGTAGGGAGAGGAAATCTTGACCTCATCTCCCTGTTTCAGATTTAATTCGCTCGCATCCTTAGTGGATATTTCCGCCTCTCCCCTCAGTCCAAAATCTCTGATACGATCAGATTCTCCCGTTCTGCTGCCGCTTCCGAGATGAAATCTTGTGGAGCCCAAGATGCCCATGAAGGGATAATTCTTATCCTTTGCTTCATCATCTTTTAAGACCACAGGGGTAAAACGGATGGGTTCTCCGTCTCCTTGGGGATGAAAAAGCCTCAGGCGACTCCTCTCTCTTATCCAGCCCTGATTGGTGTTGTTTACCAAGTCTGCGTACATGGGGACTTGCCCTCTAATTTCTTCCCTAATCCTTTGAACAGACGCATATGGCTCAGGATAGGCCATCTTTCTGGCCAGGAGATCGAGGATCTCCCAGTCAGGTTTCGCTTCGCCAGGGGGGGAAACCACTGGCTCAAAGGCTTGAATTCTTCCCTCCAAGTTGGTAAAGGAACCCCCTTTCTCGCTAAATGCAGCCCCTGGTAAAACCACGTCTGCAAGTTGGACGGTCTCTTGTAAAAGGATGTCCTGGACCACCAAGAACTCCAAGTTCTCCAACGCCCTGCGGACACGCTCCGGCTCTGGGAGTCCTCGAAGAGGATTTTCACCCATGACATAAAGGGCCTTCAGATTTCCCTTTTCTGCCTCCTCAATCATGCGAACCAGATTGAGTCCTGGGTCAGGGGAGATTTTCACCCCCCACGTCTGCTCCCAGTGTTTTCGGTTTCCATCGTCGCTGATCAGCTGGCGGCCAGGAAGGAAATCGGGTACCGCCCCCATATCCCATGCCCCCACCTGGTTGTTCTCCATGGCAAGAATATGAATTCCCTTGCCTACGCCACCCAAGCTTCCCGTCATCAGCGTCAGGTTGAGCAAGGCATTCATGGTTTGAATCCCGTATCGCTGCTGTAAAACGCCCTGTCCCACGACAAAGCTCACGCCTTTTCCTTGCAACAGATCTGCTGTTTTTTCCAGAACGTCCAACTTCAGCCCAGTGACATGGGACGCCCTTTCCAGGTCAAAGGAGGCAAGACCCTCTCGGTAGCGATCAAAACCCTCCGTGAACCGGCTGATGAAACGGGCATCGTATGCTTCCCTTTTGTAGAGAATGGCAGCCACGGCATTTATCAATTGGCTGTCGCTCTGGGGAGCCAAGGGCAGCCAGAGGGTTGAGAAAGGCACCAGTTCCGTTCTCCTCGGATCGGCCACAAGCATGGGGACACCTTTCCTCCTGGATGCCCTTTTGAGGTAATACCCAACAACGGGTAAGGCCTGGGCCGGATTGGCCCCAATAACAAAGATCATCTCAGCCTGCTCCAGTGCAGACAATGGGGTGACCTGGCCACCTTGTCCCAGCCTTTCGTGCAGAGGTTTCAGTGTGGGACGGCCTGCCAAATAACTGCTGTTATCCACATTGTTCGTCCCTAGGATCGTGCGGGCTATTTTTTGAAACAGGTAGTTCTCTTCATTGGTGCACTTGGATGATCCGAGGAATCCAATGCTTTGAGGGCCCTCCTGCTCTTTGACAGCCGTTAGTCGATCAGCCACGACATCAAGAGCCTCTTCCCAGGTGCCAGGTGAGAATTCGCCGTTTTTTCTAATCAAGGGCTTGGTCAGTCGTTGTGGCGAATTCAAGAAGTCATGGGCAAAGTGGCCACGGACGCAGAGGGTGGATTGGTTGACTGTACCATGCGCATGGGAAGGATTCGCCTCAATAACTTGACCGTCCACAGATCCCATGAGGAGTGAACAACCCACACCGCAGAACCCGCAGATGGTTGGGGATTCTTTTTGAGGAGAACCCACATACCGCGTATTCTTGGTCACCAAGGCTCCCGTAGGGCATATGGAGACACACGTTCCGCAAAAGGTGCAGTTGGAGTTTTCCAAAGGCAAATCATGCACAGTGGCGGGGCGCGATTTAAATCCCCGCAGGTTATAATCAATGGCCCCAACCACGACCAGTTCGTGGTCAGCCCGAATGCATTTCCCGCAGAGAATACACTTACTCAGGTCCCTCACAATAAAGGGATTCGCCTCCTCCAAGCGGGTGTAATGGGGCATGGGATAGAGGCCTGTGGAGCCCACACCCAATTCGGCAGCAATCTGCCTCAACTCACACCTGTTTCCCTGGTTACATACGATGCAGGACTCAGGATGATTGGCCATCATCAGGCGGATAATATTTGTGCGGTGTTTTTTGATGGTAGGGGAGTCTGTCCGGATGACCATGCCCTGCGAAACGAGCCTGACGCATGAAGCCCAAAGACGTCCACTTTTTTCATCTTCCACCATACAGAGACGGCAGGCGCCAACCGGTTCTAGGTGGGGATGATGGCACAGCGTGGGGATTCTTATACCATTTTCCGTGGCCGCATCTAAAATACTGATCCCAGACCGACAACTGATATTCGCTCCATTAATGGTGAGACTGATCTCTTCCAAGGCCTTTTACCCCCGTAATTCTCTGGAGCGGTGGAGTATTGGAGTGTTGGAGTACTGGAATAAGAAGTGAACGTTTTTTCTCTTTTGCTTAGAGTTTCTTTAACTTGGCGGCATCGAGGTAAAGTCTCAGTTTATCCTCGGCCCCTATGGTGATGATGTGGATGCCCTGGCACAGGTCCTTGAGACCCGATACGATCTCGGTAAAAATCTCGATGCTCGCCTTCTGGCGGTCCGTCGCTTTGGCCAACTTCTTGATGATCCATTCCGGGACCAAGCCCGATTTGAGATGCCGATTGAGAAATTGGGCCATTCCCGCGGTTCTCAGGATCATCACTTCCGCAATAACAGGGACCCCGAACGTCTTGACCTCTTTGACAAACCTCTCAAACAAGGCCACATCGAACACCGGGGTAGTGAGAAAATAACCGGTGCCCATAATCGTCATCTCTTCCATTTCCTTCATTTCCAGGTCGGGTACATTTTTTCCCCATCCGGATTCCACCCCAGAGCCGATGGTGAACTCGGCCTTTGTAGCGAGTTCTTTCCCATCGACGGTTTGACCTTCCCGTAGATGGTCCAACACGGAGCTCAGCTTTCCTGAATCCACGTGGAAAAACATCATCTCCTGGAGACTGTCCCCCGTGATGCGGTAATCCTCAGTAAAAACCAGTAGGTTATCTACGCCCGTTTCATGGGCCTGTATGAGGTCTTTTTGGATCTGGAGTCGATTTTTCTCTCGGGTCGTGGTCTGGTAAATGGCCTCAAACCTGTTTTGTTTCAGCATTTCGCAGATGCTCAGTGTGCCTCCCACAATGCCTTCAATATCCAATTCCGGCACGGTAACGCCATCTACTCTCCCCCTGACCAGCTCCAGTCTCTTGATGACCTCTTCAGGCCCTTCATCAACAGGAGGCTGTATTTCAGAGGTGACCACAAATCTCTTTTTCTCGAGGGCTTCTTTAAGTTTCATTGACTCCTCCTAAACAGCCAAGAGAGGTAAGATGACTAAAGTTAAGAAGAAAAAGGTTCTTAGGCTCATTCCTCTCCATCAATTTTGAACACTTTAGATCACTTTAGGTCACTTTAGTCACTTTCTTTTCAGCTAGGCCAAACCGAGCAATTGGGCCACTTCCAGCTTAAGCTGTGGCAGGGGCAGAGGCTTTGAAAAGCAGAGATCTGCACCATATTCCTTCATTTTCTTGAATTTTTCGTCGTCTAGGTAGGCTGAGAGTACGATGATTTTCGTGTCCTTTGTCTCCTCCTCTGACTTTATCTTCTTACAAACATCATAACCTTTTATATCCGGCATCATGATATCCAAAATCAACAGATGCGGCTTGAAATGGTTGACCTGAAGCCCAGCCTCGAAGCCATCCGAGGCGGAAATAATCTCATAGTCATGCGCCTCCTCTTCCAGGGCCTGAACGATCGTTTCCACGATAATGGGGTCATCATCCACAATAAGGATTCGCTTCCTCTCCGTAGCGATCTCCTCTTCTGGAATGGGTATGCCCTGCTTTCGCATAAAATCCTCCAAATCTAATTTCTTAATGCGCCGGTGCCCTCCTACCGTCCTGTAAGCTTTGATATGACCCGCTTCAATCCAGTTGATAATCGTCTTTGGAGAGACATTGCAGTATTTGGACGCCTGGAAAACGGTGTAGATATCCTCCATTGGAAGCGCCTCCTTCGATTCATTAGTGCCGTTTTTATAACTATTATAGTTGTTATAGGATGTCAAGTAAAAAATTCACCGAAAATAAAACTATAAATACTATATTTACTATAAATTCTGTACACCAAAAGCCCCTTGGAACAGGGGACGTGTCTAAAATTTCCCAAAAGGAAAATTATAGGGCGGAGAGTTTCACGGGGCTTCAGGCTAGGATGGTAGGGGGTCGGTGGGATTTTGAGTCTTTGTCGGAAGGATGATGGTGAAGGTCGTCCCTGAGCCCAATTTACTTCTGACCTGGATATCACCGCCATGGTCTTTAATGAATCCATAACAGACAGATAGGCCAAGCCCCACATCCTTGACACTATCCTTGGTGGTGAAAAAGGCATCAAAGATCTTGTTCAGGTTTTCTTCCCGGATTCCGGTCCCCGTGTCAGCGATTTGAATATGAATATAATCCTCTTTTCTCATCGTATTTACGGTCAGGGTGCCTCCATCCGGCATGGCGTCCCTTGCGTTGGCGATCATATTCAGGAAAACCTGGCGAAGCTGGCTCCTGGAGGCATAGATCATCCCCAGATCATCTGCCAGGGAGCTTGAAATACGAACGCTATTCTCCAGCAATTGTTTCTTGACTAGAAGTAGAATCTCGTCCAGCACCTGATTCACATCCGTAAGCTGCCTTTCCTCTTCTTCGGGCTTAGAGAAGCTGAGCATCTTCCTGAGCAAATCCGTCAGGCGCACGGTTTCGGAGAGGGCCATATCAAGGATTTTTCTCCGCTTGTTCTCGGCAGGTACCTCAGTTTTCAGAAGCTCCAGGGTGTTCATGATGCCGTAGAGGGGGTTATTCAGCTCATGCGCGATCTGAGAAGTCAATCTGCCCATGGCCGCCAACTTTTCCGACTGTAGCAGTTTCTCTTGGGTTTCCCTCAGTTCGGATTCCATATCCAGGCGCTCCCTCAAATCCACGAAAATGCCCACAGAGGCCATCTCTTTTCCCTGGGCATCATAAATGATCGCAGAAGAGAGGTTCCCTTCAATGACGCCACCGTCTCGTCGCACATAAACGATGGGATAGGACCTCAATCTCCCAACATCCCCATGTTCAGGGCTCCGCATCATCTTCATCACTTCTTTGGCCATGTCCTCAGGATAGATTTGTTCGATATTCATCTTGCCGATGACCTCATCAGCCCTATATCCCAAGATTTCTTCTGCACCCCTGTTCCAGATGATAATATTTCCGTCCAGATCTGTGGCTATGATGGCATTGGGCGAACTTCTTATGAGTTTGTCGAGGAAGTCATGGGCCTCCCTAAGCTCTTTTTCCATCTGTTTTCTCTGGGATTGGTCCACATTGATCCCTTCATAACCCAGGACATTGCCATCCTGGTCATAGCGGACATGACCCGTATGGAGGACTGGAATAGCCTTTCCGTCCTTCCGTTTGAATTGGACCTCATAGTCTATGACCTGCCCATCATGTTCAATCATTTCCTGGAATTTTCGACGATCTTCGGGCCTCACGTAGAGATCCTTGGCAATGTCAATCTTGAGGAATTCATTCTTGTCCTTATAGCCTAGCATATCCAAAAGCGCCTTGTTGGCATCTAGGAACTTCCCCTCTTTGCTGCTTATGTAGACGCCCACACCCACATTCGCAAACAGTCGCTTATAGTCCTCTTCACTAATCCTGAGCTCGTCTTCCGCCTTCTTTCTCTCGGTGATATCTCTAAGTATGCTCAGCTTAGATGTGGTTCCATCCGAGTTTGAGAGGGGAAACTCGGTAAGCTCATATGTCCGATCCTGGCTCGAGTCATAGTATTCCCAGCGAACGGTTTCCCCAGAAAATACCTCCTTTGCTCGACACCATGAGCACACTTCGGCCCTCTTATGCAAAACCTCATGGCACCTCTTGCCCCTGCCCTGCCCGAATTCCTTGATCAGGGTATCATTCATATATTCTACGAGTAGACTCTCATCCACGATATAGAGGCCATCCGTTAGGGCATCAAAGATCGGGCCAAACCTCTTGATCTCCTTGTCGATCATGGCTTTTCCTCACGGTTTTTGACTGAAATCCTTCTCAGCACCTCCCATTGGGCTCAAGCCCAATAAGGGTTCGTTCTTTCTTCTCAATCTAACACAATCCCATCCATATTGACTATATACTTTTCACCGGAACTTGACGCGTAAAGGATCCGTTGGATTCTTGAAACCCATAATGCAATACCCAAATCAAGAGTGTAATTTATGTATCAAGGCTGAAATCAGCAAGTTCTATAGAATTCCTGATCACCAGCAAGGTATTAGATGCTAGGCGCCGAGGAGCGACGACTGAGGCGTATGGAGCAATACGCCGCAGGGAGGAGCGATCGAAGGCAACGCCGCAGATGATGCCTTGATGGTGCATCAGGGCGTTATGTTCAAAATTGACAAACTTGTCTCTTGGTGGTAAACAGCAAAATATGGAGATTTTCTATTAGGTTAGGTTGTTTTTAAAAGGGGATGAAAATAGATGGAGAGCAACAAGTCGGCTATGAAATTGGCTGACATTAAGGAAATATTGCGTGCGAAGGTGATCGTTGGTCATGAAGACCTGGATCAATATGTCACAGCTGGCACGGGAAGTGATTTGATGAGCGATATACTCCGAGGACCCACAAATGGCGCTGTCTTGTTAACAGGCCTTAACAATATTCAAGTGATCCGTACAGCAGTCATCGCAGGTTTAAAGGCCGTGGTCCTGGTACGAGGCAAGCAGCCCTCACCAGAAATGATCGAACATGCCCTAGAGCACAAGCTGCCTCTCTTGTCCACCCCCTTCACCATGTATTCCTCTTGTGGGAGGTTATTCAGCAAGGGTCTTCGAGGTATTGAGCAAAAAGTTTCCCGCTGATCTCATTCATCTAAGCAGGTAAGATACTGATTTTCAACTTTAAATTTGCCTCTCCACCACTGAAAACTTATATTAAAACAAAATGCCAGCCCGTGACAATCCCCAACTAAGTAAACGTTTTAAAATTGAGCCTAGGGATTTTCTTCGGGCGGGGGAAGTTTCTCTTCAGGTTCAGAGAACCCTCAAGAACATAGGATTTGAAGAAGAGCTCGTTCGGCGCGCGGCCATTTGCGCCTATGAGGCCGAGATGAATGTGGTTTTGCATGGCGGGGATGGGATCCTCACTCTAACCGTACACTCTGAAGAAATTGTCCTTGATGTCACGGACGATGGGCCTGGTATTGAAGATATTGATCTGGCCCTGAAGGAAGGATATTCCACAGCAACACCGGAGCAGAGGGAGATGGGATTCGGAGCTGGCATGGGCCTCCCCAATATTAAGGAGAACGCAGATTCCTTTGAGGTAAAATCAGGGAAGGGAAGCGGAACGCATTTGATGATAGGGCTTAAGGCAAGAAAGAATGGTGGTGAGCTTAATGTCTGAGTTATCCTCCGTGCCCGTAAATATAAACTATGTGGAATTTGATGAGGCTCTCTGCAACGGCTGTGTGCTGTGCATGAAGGTCTGTCCCACAAAGGCCATACGCGTCAAAGACGGCAAGGCACACCTTCAAGGCGTGTGTATCGATTGTGCGGAATGTCTTCGGGTATGCCCCAGAGGGGCCATTAAGGCCATCACCCATGAAGATTTCAACCTGGAGGATACCAGAAATTACGTGGTTAGCGCTTCAACGGTTATTTATTCACAGTTCGGCGAGAATGTATTGCCCAATGATATTCTGCTTGGCCTCAAGAGAATGGGCTTCAGGTATGTCCATGACCAGTCCTATACGAGCGAGATGTTTAGTTTTGCACTCAAGGTACATATTAAGCAAACTCGGAAGATAGCGGATTCCCCCTTCCCCTTGATTTCACCGGTCTGCCCGGTGGTGGTTCGGCTCATCGCATATCGATTCCCTTCGCTTCTTAAACACGTACTTCCCTTAACCACTCCCCGTGAAATCGTGGCGAGGGAGGCAAAAAAGCGGCTATCCGCAAAATATGGGGCTCAAGCGGAACAGATCAAGGTCTTGCACATCACCCCCTGTCCATCAAAAATGATCAGTATCAAGGAACCCGTGAATCAAACACATTCTTATCTAGATACCACCATAGGGATCAACAAAATCTATGAGGTTCTGAATAAAAACATCCAGGAAATCGATGAGGATTTGGTATTACACCATTCAAGCGGTGCGGGGCTTGCCTGGGGTATGTCGGGTGGGGAGATTGCAGGGTCGGAGGTGAATGGCCTTGCCATCTCTGGGCTCCGAGAGACCATCCTTTACCTAGAAAAAATTGAAATGGGATTGCTCCAAGATATTGACTATCTGGAATTGAGGACCTGTCCTGAGGGCTGCCTTGGTGGTCCTTTCACCGTAGCGGACAAGTATCTGGCAAAACACCACCTTCAAAAATTTATCCAGATCTTTGGGGACAAAACAAGGGTCAAATACGGCTATATTATAAAGCTCTACAAAGAGGGATGGTTTGATGCGGATTGGGGGCCTGCCCCTTCCGTTACGAGACCCTCCCATCGCGCCATCAATGAGCGCATCGAGAGAATAAATCGAGTGGATAAGATCCTCAGGACACTCCCCAGGAGGGAATGTGGGATTTGTGGGTCACCGGATTGCCGGACTTTTGCGGAGGATGTGGTCGATGGAAACGCCCCCATTGAAAATTGTTTTCTCATGCGCGACAACTTGGGCAAATAAGGGTTATGGAGGGATGATGCCTTGATGGGGGATCAGGGGAAGAGATTATTACTTGACAAAGACTCTTTTTGCCCTTTATTGTGAAAAAAGTCACATATAAGTATGGGGTGTGAAGTCTCTGCTTCCATGTTGAGTCTCGCTACCTGAGCATCATCTTAGCGCGGAGCGATCAGGGCCTCGCAAGCAGGTCCCGAGATGCGAGAGCAACCCACCTGCTGAAAACCTTGGCTCTGGCGGGAAGGTGTCGAGGGGCCCACCCCTTTCACGGTTCTCCTGATCTAGGTGACCGGGAACAACATATTCCTCCAGTTCCCATTTGACTTTCTCTAAGACATGAAGTAAGAATCCGATTCGATTTCGTTCTTGGTCCGCTTATCACAAATTTTTATTTTGAAATAAGAAAAAATGTTTAACAAAACCGAAAAGATTTTTGCCGTAGCCATCTTGATCATAGGTTTGGCTGTAAGCATTGTGGGGTATTCTTTTACCGGAGCTTCAGGTCCCCCCAAAAAGATATGGTTTGACACCGCTGGAGGTGACGTGATTTTCGACCATGCTTACCATGCCTCTTTTTCGGACTGCTCCGATTGCCATCACAATTATGAAGAAGACACCGCAGCAGACAATGAAATGAACTGTCGTTCTTGCCATTATTTTGGCGAGGCACGGGAATCCGAAAGCGAAGATCCGACCCATAAGCGATTTATAGGGGCCAATTGCATCGATTGCCACAAGGAAATGGCCATGAAGGTCACCTGCAATGCCTGCCACATCCAACAAGGTCATGCTTTTGAAGCGTCGGGCCGCACGATGCCACCCTTGCCCGAGACTATAAAATTTGAGACGGATGGCGGCCTGGTAACTTTTAACCACAAAGATCATATCAGTGAAGATGTGGGTGAGCCCTGCATCACATGTCACCATGAACTGAAAGAAAAAATAGGCATGGAGGGCCTAGAACGAGAAAAGAGTTGTCGCGCCTGCCATTATGAGCGGGCGGATAAAATCCCTGAATTTAAAGATGAAAATCATACGCGATACATCGGTGCCCATTGCACGGAATGTCATGGTACAGAGGATTGCGGTCTGTGTCATGGCGTGTAACTCGGAAAGCGCACAGGAATAGGAATTGACTGCCAAATGCAATTGAGATCATTTTTCGGAATTCTCCCGCCCAAAATAGCCTACATGGACATAGACGCTCATGTGGAGTCACTTGACATGCCCGAAAACCTCATTCTTCTCTGGTCTGAGAGAGCGCGGACTGACCTGGCCTCGAAGGTGGGGGATAGGGTGATCACGGGCCAAGATCTGGCCCGAAATGGGAGAGGTCCCTTTATCTCAACGGCCACCGGCCAGATCCGGGCGATTGACGATTTCCGAGGGCCTGATGGACATGATTACCTAGCCGTTGCCATTAAAGCAAAATCGCAGGACTCCTTTGATCCCACTTTAAAGGCCATAGAGGATATTGCCAGCGCTGCACCTCTAGAATTAAGGTGGGCCATAAATCGTGCAGGCTTTAATACCTTGAGCTCCATTTCCAGTGACCCCACACTCTGGCCACCGGTCGATGTGGTTATCCTCAGTGCGCTTGACCTCGATCCTGTTAGCATAGCAAATCAGCAGGCATTTCGTGAACACGGGGATCAGGTAGAAAGCGCATGCCAACTTCTTTTGCGATCCACCGGTGGATCCCGGTGTCTCTTAGCGGTTCCGCAGAATTTGTCCCATGTGGCCCATAACATTTCAGGCCGTACGGCCACGGTTGTCCTTGTTCCGGCCGTGTACCCAAATGGGTTGCCTGAAATCTTGGCAAGAAAATATGGTGCGGGCCTGCTGATGAGAGGGAGCAATGAAGGCGTTGTGGGGAACACGCTGGTCGTTCCCATTGAACACGCACTGGCTATGGTTGAGTGTTTACACTCGGGCAAACCCCTGGTGGAGAAAACCATAACCTTTTCCTCTGGACAGAACGGCAAACCGAAGAATTTCCGCGTCCGTATCGGTACGCCCCTTGCTGAGGTATTGCACAAAGCCGGGACAGAGCCCCAGCCAAGGGACAAATTAATTTTGAATGGAATAATGAACGGCTACACTTGTTTTTCTGATGAGCAGCCGATCACCTCTACCACCGACTCGGTCCATTTACAGAGATGGTCCGAAGTCTTTGCCTTTCAGAACGCGGCCTGCACCAATTGCGGCAAATGCAATGCCGTCTGCCCGGTGGAACTGGAAGTCAATCTCCTTGGACGTTTTTCAGAATACGGTATCTTTGAAAAATGCCTGGCCCTGGGAGCTGAAAACTGCGTTGAGTGCGGTCTTTGTGCCTTTGTCTGTCCTGCCAGACGGCCGTTGGTACAGTTTATTGTCCATGCAAAGCATGCCATTAAGGCTGAGACATTCAGAGCTGTGAGTATGAAAGAAGTCATGGACAGTGATACACAGGGACCCATTCCGCCAGCCATCAAGCTCTTTGACACTTCGCCAGAAGAAGATCCCTCCAAGGAATGAGTAGGAGGAAAAGCCCAAGAATGAAGCCATTAAATCTAACCGTCTCCCCCAGTCCCCATTGCCACTCAGGGGCAAGGATTACCGGCGTTTCCTTCAGTTTTTTGGTGGCCCTGCTGCCCGCCGTGGTCCTGGGTGTTTACTACTACGGTCTTGATGCCATTCGGGTCATGGGCGCATCAGTCGCGTCGGCCATGTTGGCCGAAGCGCTTATCCAGAAACTCTTACGAAAACCCATAACCATTGCTGATGGAAGCGCGGCTGTGAGTGGCCTCCTGCTGGCATTGATCCTCCCAGCCAGTGTGCCTCTCTATGTGGTGGTGGTCGCAAATTTTGCTGGCATTATTATCGGGAAGCAATGCTTTGGCGGTCTGGGAGCCAATCCGCTCAATCCGACCCTGGTTGGCTGGGCCATTATCCGTATTACCAAAACCTGGGCTGGCTTCCTGGATTTCGACCTTATGCTCATTAATTATGACACCGGTTTTATCCTCCAGTATCCCTTGGCTGTCCTTAAGGCCAAAGGGCCTGCGGCCTTGTCCCGCTTTGACTTGGTGGCCCTGTTTCTGGGTAAGCAGACGGGAGGTATCGGGGCCTCCGCCATTATTTGTCTCTTGTTGGGCGGGCTCTACCTGGTGGTCCGCGGCGCTATCCGATGGGAGATTCCCCTCTGTTTTCTCTTGGGTGTGGTCACGGTGTCCGGCATCTTCTGGTTGGCGGACAAAGCCGCCTATGCCAGCCCCCTGTTTCACCTTCTCACCGGGAATGTTATGATCGGGGCGTTTTTTCTTTCCACAGAGAACGGCAGTTCGCCTGTGAATCGCTGGGGCATGGTCGTTTTCGGTTTCGGGTGTGGGACTTTTACTGTGATATTGAGGGCGTGGAGCATCTATCCCGATGGCGTCGTCTTCTCCTGTCTTTTGATGAGCCTCTTTGTACCGATGCTGGATAAACTTAAGGCCAAACAGCGTATCGAGCGCCCTACCCCTTTGACTGCCTTGACTAAAACTGCTGAAGAGAGGACCCCTTTATGAAAGAGATTATGCAGATGATCGTTGTTCTCTCTGTGATATGTACGGCTTGCGGCCTGGCCCTTTCAGGGATCCGCAATATGACTGCGGAGCGTATTGAAAATCAGGTACTTATGAACGTTCAGGGTCCCAAGGTGAAGCTTGTGCTTGATGGCGCTGAAAACGACCTGATTGCAGATCGCAAAAAGATCACGATTAACGGCGAGGAAATCCTGCTTTTTGTGGGCAAGAAAGAGGGCAAGGACTGGGCGATTGCTTATGAGACGGCTGGAAAAGGGTTCGGTGGCGATCTAACGATTATGGTTGGCTACGACCTTGCCCTCAACAAACTGACGGGTATTCAGGTCATCTCCCACAAGGAAACCCCAGGTGTGGGCTCCAAGGTCGCCGAAGATCAATTCACTGGGCGTTTCAAAGGACTCGATATTGGGAGCAAGTTTGCCCCCCAGAATGAAGGGGGAGATATAGATGCCATCTCCGGCGCAACATACTCGAGCAAGGGCGTTCTTGAGGCGGTCAGAAAAAGCGTTGAACTCTATCCAGAGATCAAAAAAGTGGGGCCCTAAGAGGCGGTGTCGCAATTCGACTAAACTGTCATTCCGGGCGAGCCCATAGATTGTGGGCGAGACCCGGAATCCAGGAAGGCAACGAAAATCAAAACATTCTGGATCCCGGCTCGCATCCCGCTGCACGGGATTTGGCCGGGATGACGAATTACGACACAGTCTCTAAGGATTAGGTTA
>Ga0209427_10002115_pt1 | contig 23258 bp, 24 predicted proteins | sample DeeMarSWOR136_30_FD_187465 | JGI IMG/M metagenome (GOLD analysis project Ga0209427, IMG submission 187465) | Marine sediment microbial communities from White Oak River estuary, North Carolina - WOR-1-36_30 (SPAdes) (version 2) | ecosystem: Environmental > Aquatic > Marine > Intertidal zone >...
GGCTTCGGGCTCAGGCGGGGTTACAACCCTCTCAGAGGCCTCACCCCCCCTCCTCAGCGTGATCGAGATGGTGGAGACCCCTCTCGTCCCCCCACCCTCCGTGGGCATCTGCTCAGTCCCGATCTCGATCTTCCCAGCCGATAGGCCGTTCAGGTACCGGTTCCTCGCGATCTCCGCCACGTCCACGGCCCTCGATATCGCTCTTCCCCTCGCCTTCAAGACGACGTTCTCCGTCCTGGAGCTGTTCAAAGCCGTGATCAATGCCATGACATATGCCATTGGTGGTTTGTTCCCGACGTACACAATATTGGCGTCTCTCATTTTGGACACACTGATAGGTGTATCTCCCTTTAAAAAGATAGGGAGCCCACCATGACGGCCCAACCTCCCCGATCAGCAGGCGTGAAGACCATTGTGCACGCACTCTGAGGCATCTCACCGAGCGCTCAAACGTGCTCCTCTTGTCTTTCCACCGCGTTCGCAGGATCCCAGTCAACGGTTGCATGCTCGAAGATTAAGACCAGCGATCCGCTTGGGCGTGCGTGTGAATAGGGGAAGATTTGAATTCAAGCTCAAAGTTCTATTTGTACTTTGTTTCTAAGCAGTACCTGTGTAATCAGGAGCACTAGTCCCAGTGCCAGTCCATACACGATTGCCCTGTTCAGCGGTTGTGACCACCCTGTTCCCAGCATGACTGGAAGATAGTTCAGGATTCCATGTAGGGCTCCAACGAGATAGAGAGACCCTGTCAAATGATACAGTAACCCTACAAGAAGGAACAGAATACTACCAGTCAATACCTCAAGAGCTGACAGGGGGCTAACCAGTAGATGGAACAGGACGAAGGAAACTGCGACCACTGGAAGCCCAACGTGAGCGCCATAGTTCTCCACAAACCTCGTCTGTAGATACCCCCTAAATGCAATTTCTTGCCAGAAGCTATTCAACATGGCTGCTGTCACTCCAGTCAAGACTGCAATTGGGAGAATAATTGGCGTCATTGGTGTTTCTACAATCCCTAGTGCGATGCCCAGCCCCAAAGAGAGTAATTCAAGAACACAGCCAACTATCACTCCTCCACCGAAAAAGATGAATGCAGCGGGTTTCCACGCCAGGCCGATTTCCGCCCAGCTGAAATCTCTCCTATCTAACTTTGTTGTAAGCACATACATCAACCCTGCCACCGCCAAGAGGTCCATAATACCTGATACTATCTGCGATTCAGTGGTATCATTGAGTAAACCAATTCCCCTCAGGATTATGCGATTCAAGACAATTATCACCAACAGGGAGAAGGCTACTATGAACAGACGCCAATAAGCTCTGATGGTTCCCGTTTCATTCCTGGTTAGTTGAACAAACATCCTACCAATCACCGCGCGCCATGTCAATTTTTTTCACCTACTAGAGCATCTGTAATGCCCTTTACACCCTGATTCCCAATTCTCGGGGCGAGGGGGTATTTTGCCCCTCTCACATAGTGGTTATTTCATGAGAAGACTATTTTTCCTCCCGTGTGACCCAATAAAGAAACGAATAACGCAATACACAACTGCATCAGTACATACAAATAGCTGAACCAGTCTCCAGCCAACAGCACAAAGGGGTCGACAGTCCGCCATACAACGCAGATAGTAGCTGCGATAAACAGACCAATGCTGAACGCAATCTTCTTCATGAAATCTCCTGTCATTTTCCTATCGTATGCTACTTTCCAGCTGATGAACCCGGATAGCGCGCAGACTGGCGTAGCCAAGAACCCGAACACCAGAACATAGTATGAAGCGGCCTCAAATGAGGCATCTCCAGTGAAAAGAAACAGGATCGATAGTATTGGTATCAGCGCGCCATAGGCGATGGGAAAATGGGTGATCATCGGGTGGGGGGCCATCCTCCTAATGACCTGGCCGAGACTCTTACGCTCCTGCTCCTCAGCAAATTCCCCGACAGCAGGGAACCTTGAGAAAACCGACTTGTCATGGGGCGCGTTCACCAATTTTTCCGTTAGATCTTTCCCCGCTGAGTGGATGCCCATGTGGGTCCCCTCGACCCAGAGACTGCTGTCTGAGACATCGTATACCTTACCCTTGTAGGCGACGTAGGCTGGCCTGTCTTTTCCGTCATACTCTTTCAAGGAGGATTCTGTGAACTTTTTCCTTTCATTTTCCATACGAAAAGTTTCTCATTGCGAGATATAAAATCATGCGCGGAGGCCTCTGCTAATCCCCTCTGCTTCACTTGCGTGTGGAAGTAATTCACTTCCCTTGGCCTGTATTTGGTATATAGTAATTCCGTTGTGAAAAAAGGAAAGGATCTGGGTTAGATCCCTTCGTATATGACCTTGTACTCCTTCTCCGGTCCCATCTTCGGGAGGCTCCACTCTGTTCCCCGAGCAGTGGTCACGTACTCAGGCCATGGCAGGTCTATGGGCGGGTAGAAGTCCTTGGGCAGCAGCGGCGCCACCCACTTCGACCCCCCTACGCCTCCCCCCGTCCGCTCGACGAACTCCTGCTTCGCACTCGCCAGATAGTCTGGATGGATTATGAGGTCTACTATGGACGCCCCGATGGTCTTCGCCGCCGTTAGTATTGTAGGATCTATAGTCTCGCGCCTACCGCCCATGGCGAGCCTCGCCCAGGACGGGTACCTGTACCCGGGTTCAGGTGCTTTCACGATCGCTCTGGACGTGTAGAGCCGGGTGGAAGGACAGTTCCAGGTGTACTCGACGTAGTCATCTGAGCCCGAGGTCTCCACCCAGGGCGGGAGGAAACTCCTCATGGCGTCGTCTGCCGCCGTGATGGGGGCGATCTCCTGGCACTGCTGGGTGAAGGGGTCCTCCATCGGCTCCAGGTCCAGGTTCCTCTGAATCTCACGAACAAACGTCTTCGCGTCCTCTCCAAACTCTGGGGGTCCAGCCGCCTGCAGGTTCCGATAAACGACCTCGGAGATCTTCTTGTTGGCCAGGCCCACCCTCATCCTCGCCACTATCCTCTTCGTGACCTTGGTGCCTGTGCTGACGCCTACACCCTTGGCGTTGTTGTCCAAGACCCTCTCGATCTGCTCTTGCATCGCCAGCAGGGGAGATCTCCACGCGTACTGGATCTGCCCTATCTTGGGCGGCACATTGTCCGACGTGCACTGGCCACCTACCATGAGGAACTCGTTCATGGTCCAGTTGGCCGTTCGGGGAAGCATCGATGTCTGGGTATACTTCGTTGTCGTGTACATCAGGCAGACGGCGTCGAGTGCGCCCGGGATCCGAGCCGCCCTGCCATAGGGCACCTCAGGCCTGAACCACTTATCCGGGTGGATAGTCTCGAAGGTGTAGACGTTGCTCCAGTAGGAGCCCCAGGCGAAGTCATAGGTCACACCGTTACTGCCCCAGGGATGGTAGCAAATGGATGCGTCGAAGTCATCGAAATACCCCTTTGCCGCGTGGATGGCTTTGGAGCCGCACACCTTCTCCGCGGGCTCTCCGAGAAACTTCAAAGTCCCCTCCAGGCTGTTCTCCTCCATCACCTTCTTGGCCGCGAGGAAGCCGAAAAGCGCCCCTGCCCCGAGCGCTGAGTGGGGGTCAGTGTGGCCCGCCGCCCACCGATGAAGCTTCTCGTCCCTCAGAGCAGGATAGGGCTCCGCCGCCTGGTTGAAACCGGGGACGGCGTCGTACTCCGCGTAGCCCCCTATAACCGGCTTGCCCTCTCCCCAGAGCGCGCAGAATGCCGTGGGCATCCCGCCGGATCCCTCCTCGACCTCGAAGCCCTCATTCCGGAGCAACTCCACGTAGGCTGCGGCGGACTTGTACTCCCTCCAGGCCGTCTCGGCGTAGTTCCAGATCTCCTGGTGGAAGTCGGAGATCCACCTACCGTTCTTCTCAACGTAGTTGAAAACGTCCTCTACCTCAGGTAATACCTCAACCATGAGTCCATCAAAACAATAGATACCTTCCACTCATTGATAATACTACGCAGCACCACCCAGGAGCGCGAACCAACCACCAGACAGAAGGAGTCTCAATATTCAACATGTTATATCGTGAAGGAAAGCTTAGAGGGCGCGCGTAGTTTGAGGATCTCCTCCGCCGCGATCCTGGCCGCCACAGCGCATACACCGGGACACTTGTCCAGGCCATCATTCTCGTACCACCACTCGGCTTCCTCCGCTTTGAAGAAGTCTATACTACGCCCGAACAGCTTCTTCTGGATCTCGGAGCACTTTACGGTTCCGTATTCTTCCCTGAACCTGTCGAAGACCTCGGAGGCGGCGGACATCGTATCCACATAGCCCTCGAAGTCATCGAGGCGCTCGGTGCCCTTCTCGAGTCCGACGGCCATGAGGGCTCCTATCAACGCACCGCATGTCTCCCCTTTTCTGGCGACTCCGGCAGACAGAGCAGTGCTGGACTTGAAGGCAGCCGTGAAGGCTTTTTCATCGCCCATAATATTCAGGTGTGTCTGGAGGGCGTGAAGGACGCATCTGGCGCACCCTTCGTAAGCTCTGTTATTGTCGTAAGCGGCCTTGGCTACGCGGTCAATTGTTTTTGCCTTCGACCCGGCAACCTCTGAACGAGTGTCGTATCTGGCAGTTTCCTCCGGGTAATACCTTCTTACCATACCGATCTCCCTGTAGATATCCTCTGTAGGATATACATTAAAAATAAGGATCCTTTCTATGAGAGAACTCCACCCTCTAATGACGCCTTGTCATAATCTAGGAGAGGAAAGTTTTGGTTTCCTGAAGTGCCTACTTTTTACTCCTCCCTACCCCATGGTACCTTCGTAGAGGAATAAACATGGAGAAGAAAAAACTCTGTGTCTGGTACAATGAGTCTTCCGGTGTGAAAAGGGCTTACGATCTAGGTTTAATTGACAAGAGGTGGGTGGAGACATACTGTTGGAACAATGGTAAAGACTGTGTGAGAAAGAAGAGGTTCGAAGAAGAAGGCTACGTCTCTCCGGACTACGTGTTACCCGACGGATCCATAAGCCGGCCCGTCAAGGAGTATATGAAAAAGGATGGAAGATCATAGTTCCTGACCGAGATTTCACTTTATAAATGGTTGTCAAGCTATAGGTATCCTTGATAATTATGATCATGAAGGAGCTAGCTGAACAAATAGAATCCCAGCTTAGAGTCGCCACGATGCCCATCGCCGTCAAACTCCTGGAGACGGAAGAAGAAGTGCCTGAAGAAGCTGTAAGACCTCGAAGGGACCTGGGATATAGCCTGTCGACGTGCCAGGCTTTCTCGTATAGCAGGCGCCGTGGCTTGACGGTTGCCCAGCTCAAAGAGGATATGTGGTGCCCGGAGCCTGTCATAGGATACGGACTGGAGGAGGCCCCGAGGTACTTCCTTGAGGGAAACAACCGGTACCCTTCAGACGTCGTGGACATCGAGGCAGGAAAGGCGTGGGCCAGCGAGGAGTTTCCCAGGCTTCCAATCGGGAAATACATTGGGGTAGTCTCTGCGCCGCTTGCAGACGCCGAGTTCGATCCTGATGTGATACTCGTCTACTGTAACCCGGCTCAGATGACGCTGATGCTCCTCGCATGGGCGTACAGAACCGGGCTGGATATGGAAACCAAGTTGGGCGGGCACTCCGCGTGCGTTTACAGCGTGGTCTATCCGATGCAGAAGGACAGCTGCTGTATCAGTACTCCGTGTGGCGGTGACAGGTGGCGTGCCATGGCTGGCAACGACGAGATGATATTCAGCATCCCAGTGGGTGATGCCGGGCGGATGCTTGAGGGACTCAGGTACATGGAGGAGACGGGGCGCAAGATGCCCTTCGGTTTGAGCATGCAGCCCGAGTATCCTCTAGAGGGAAGCTACCTTAAGATTGCTAGGATGCTGGGCATGGATCAGGTTGATAAACCGTAGTCCCATCCTAATAGGGGCCGAATGCGCGCGGGCGAATCCAACAGCTGTGTAAAATATATTTTGGGGTCCTCTCGTCTATTTGCTTGGCGAGGTGGACTTCTCATCTCCTGGGGAAGAGCGGCCTGTAGTCAGCGGCCTTTCTTATGAGCGCTTCCTGTTCTTCGTAATCCATGGGGCTGAAGTTCTCGGCCGAATCGATCATCATCCTGGCGATCTCCATGTCCGATGAGGTCGCAGCCGTGGTGACGTCCTGCGACAGGGTGAACCGTAACGCCTCCTCTATCCCCGATGGAGTCGTGAAAGGCTGATACCAAGTGTTACGAGTCTTCTCCTCGGTGGGATAAGGGCCCTTAGCCACAGACTTCATGGCTATCACCCCCATGTCCAGTTCTACGGCTTTCTCCAAGACGGGGACGTAGTCATTTCTCGGTTCAGGGTGCGCGTGCAGCACGTAATTGACGGGAAGGAGGACGGTGTCCAGCTCGCAGAGTTCTAGGGTCCTCAAGATGTTCTCTGGGTCATGGCTCGTGATCCCAATGTATTTTATCAGACCCTCCTCCCTGGCCTCCTCGAAGGCCTTGAGGGCTCCCTCCTCGCCCGTAACCATACTCAGCTCCTCCGGATCATCCAATCCGTGGAACTGGTACAGGTCAATGTAGTCCGTCTGAAGACGATCCAGGCTTCGCCTAAGCTCCTCGGCGGCCTCTAACTTCGTCCTCTTCCCGGTCTTGCAGGCGAGGAAGACGTCATCGCGGTACTCCTTGACCCATTTCCCGAGCCTGACCTCGGCATCGCCATATGTGGGGGCAACGTCGAAATGGTTGACACCACAATCCAAGGCGTATTTCACGAACTCGTCCCCCTCCTTCTCCCCAATAGGGTAGATGAAGACTGCTCCACCCAAAGTGACCAAAGAGCTCTCGTGCCCTGTCCTGCCCAGAAGCCTATATTTCATCAGTTACAACTGCCCCGTACATGGTTTTAAGCATCGCGAGACTTAGAACTCGGCTACGCCTATACGCAGTATTATTCTAGTGAAGACTATAACATATTGAGCAGCAAGGGCACTCAAATGTCTCTATCAAATGTAGCGCCTGCTACATCAGTAATGAGATAAACCGTTTGTACTTGACAGATCTTCATGGTAAACTCGACATGATTATTTATTTTTTCTTAAAGTTTAGATGGTAGACAAACAGGTTACCAAACTCCTCGCTCAGCTCGAACCCCGCCTCCTCAGCCCACTGGACCTCGGTGCTCCTCCTCGGGTAATCCGGATCCGGGAGAAGCTCCGACAGGCACACCATGCCGTCGGGCTTCAGTATTCGTTGGCACTCCCTTAGGACCCGGACGGGCTCTGGGATCTCGGGGAGGCACGCGATGGCCAGAACCCTGTCGACGCTCCCGTCCTTGAAGGAGAAGTCGTAGGCGTCCTCAACCCTGGGCTCGACGTTCGACACACCCTCCCTCTCCACCCTCTCCCTGAGGCGATCCACAACCGACTTCTGTATGTCGACAGCATAAACCCTTCCGCCGGGCGACACCGCTTCCGCCACGGCCAATGTGTAGGAACCCTTCCCGGGGCCAATCTCGACGACCGCCATGCCTGGCTCGAGCCTCATCCTCTCAACGACGACTTCGGGCCTCTGAACCAGCCTCCTCCGCACGGGGTTGTCTATTAGCTGCGTGGCGAAGCCGGGAATCGGCACGTGAACGAAGTGTTTGATCACCCTAAGAACCACGAACATGAGAAAGAAGAAGATGGCGAAAATCCAGAAGATCCTACTTAGGACCACCCCGATACCGAGCATCTTTTAACCTCGCGTCAGTCTCAAGTATGGCCAGCGTGCTGTAATCAGCTAAGCAGCACATGTTCTTATCTTCTCTGATGTTCAGTCAGGTTTGGAGGTTGCTACACGGCCGTTTCCATCTAGACGGAGCATGATGGAGACTAACCATCGGACGCTCCATCATAATTGTAGTAGTCGACTCGGGTCAGAAGGTTACTGCGTTTCTTGGCTCCTGGATAAAGAAGGCAGGCAGCAGCGATACCCCCGTCACTGCCGCTATGTACGTAAATCCCCAGTTAAACCCATAGAGCTCAATGATGTAACCGAAGATAATGCTGGAGAACGAGGCGACTGTGAAGCCGATGGTGAAGTAAAGACCGAATATCTGGTCTAGCTGGCTCCGCTCAACGCTGTCGGACAGGACGCTCTGAACTATAACGGTCTGCACCATGAACCCGATGAGGAACAGCAGCAACGCCAGAGGCCAGAAACCCTTGACGAAGTTCAGGATCAGATAGCCCAGGCTGCTCGCCACCATTATCCCTATAATGAGGGGCTTCCTGTTCATCCGGTCCGACAGGTACCCCCAGAAGAAGGGGCCGAAGACGCCGCCGAAGAGCATAACGGAGTAGAGCACGCTGCTAGTCTCCGACGTGAACCCGAGTATGTCTATGAAGTAGAGCGGCAGGAAGGTCCTGACGCCCATCCTGAAGGCCATGACGCTGCGCAGGAGGCTAATGGAGAGCACGTTCCTGTTCCTGAGCGACTCCCTCAGGCTAGACCAGTTCAACGCGTCCCTCGTCGTGGCCTCGACTGAGCCTGCTCCCCTCACGAATAGGATCAGAGCCACGGAGAGCAATAGGGCTGGAACTGACAGGATGCCGAGGGTCGACCTCCAGCCCATCCTAGTCAGAAGGTAAGCGGCGATCAGGGGCGTGAAAGAGAACGCAAGGGAGGGGATCGCCTGGTTCAAGCCGAGCATCCTCCCCCTCTTTGAGGGGTCCGTGGCCGCAGATATTATCGAGGCCCCGATGGGATGCTGCGCGCTGCTGCCCACTCCGCCCAAGACAGTGAACCCGAAGAACTGTAGGAAGCCACGGCTCAGAGCGGCCAGAATGTACATAACCGAATTAATGAGGTTACCGACGCCGACGATCACCCTGCTGCTGAACCAGCGCCTAAGGAATCCCACGAACATCTGTGGGAACCCAGCCGCGAAGGTAGTCGCAGACCGTATGAGCCCAAGCTGAGAGTAGGATAGGTCGAACTCGCCCATTATGTCTGGGTAGAGCATGGGCATCGCCCCGCTTATGACGTGGTTCAGCATGTGGAGTATGATCACGGACCATACAAGGCTCGAAGACTGCGGCGCCCCTTCGTTCTCTTGGCTCTCCATGGATATCACTTATGAATAGGGAGTAACCATGTCCGCCGCTTATATTGATAACGATATCTAGTTACACCTCATGGGACAAACTCGTGCTAGCAAGAAGCCTTATATGGTCTCTGAAGGGTTATGTGAGCCACCAGAGGGAAGTAATCCATCTAGATGTCGATAATTGATAGGGTTAGAGGGTTCCTCTCCGATCAGTCGAGGAATTTCAAGGTCCTCCTCGTAAGGGGTGCAGGGGCCCAATTCATGCAGCAACTGGTGGGGAACTTCAGCAACCTATACATAGTCGAGCTTGGAGCTACCGCCTTTCAGCTGAGCGCCGTAAGGTCCGTGGGAGCGGCGGTGAGCGCCCTGATATCTCTTCCCGTGGGCTGGCTCTCCGATGTCTACAGCATAAAGAAGATCATGACCCTCGGCATGCTCGTCCAGATAATCTCCGTCGCCCTGTACGCCTTCGCCCAGGACTGGAGGTGGATCATAGCGGCCGTCATCTTCGCCACCCTCACTATGACCCTCGTCTTCAGGATCGAGAACATACTGCTGGCCAACAGCCTCTCTGACAGCGGAAGGGCTAGGGGTTACGGGATGCGGGAGACTATAATGAGGGTCTTCAGCGTCTTCGCGCCGACCATAGGAGGTGTGCTCGTCAAGTTCTTCGGAGGCATCTCCGTCGAGGGGATCAGGCCCCTCTACTACATCCAGCTGGTGGGGGTCTCGGCGGTGAGCATCTTCGTCATATGGAAGCTGGAGGACATCGAGACAGACGGGAGGGCCACGCCGAGCAACTTCATCGGGGAGTACAGGGAGATGTTAAGTTCAGGGCAGAATCTGAAGCTCTTCGCCTTCCTCCAATCCCTCGGCTCCATCACCATGGGGCTGAGCATGCCCTTCCCCTTCGTCTACGCAGCCCAGTACAAGGGGGCCGACTCCCTAACCATAGGATATATGGGCACCTGCCTCAGCCTCCTGGTGATGCTCCTAGCCATACCCATCGGCACGCTGGCAGACGCCAAGGGGAGGAAGTTCACAGTATTCATCACACGACCCTTCTTCTACGCCAGCTACATCCTGCTCGTCCTAGCGAAGCCAGGAGCCTCGTGGATGCTTCTGCTGGCTTGGTGCTGCAGGGGAGTCAACATGAGCAACAGGTCATGGATGACCATGAGCATGGAGATGGTACCCCAGGAGTTCAGGGGAAGGTGGACGGGATTCCTGAGTCTCATCCAGAACCTCCTACGGGTGCCCGCCATGCTCCTAGGCGGCTACCTCTACGAGAGCGGCCACCCTGAGCTGGTCTTCATTATACCGGTGGTCGTAGACCTGCTGGTGAGGATGCCCCTCTTAACCAAAATCCCAGAAACCATGAGGAAATAAGTTTAAGCCCCTCATCTGACCCCGTGGATCAAAGGATGTCAGGAATCTAGAAATGCGTCTGCTCGCGTAACCCTCATATCTCGTTGGATATCCGACACCCGGGCGTTCATCCTGAAGATGGCTATCATTACTACAACCAGGGAAATTGACAGGTTGATGAACTTGTATCTCAGTGGGATGGTGTAGATTATGATGGATAGCCCAGTGATGATTATTGCGCTTAAAGCCATAAATATTTTCGATGCATCAAACCTCTCGAATCTCTGAACCGTGTTGTTAATCTCCGTCCTTTTGTCCACGTCGAAGTCTATCAACTCGTGTATGATCTCGTTCATCATTGAGAAAGGGATGATAATCATCAGGAATGGGATGATGGATAGAGCAAGGGGACGGAAGGCCGTGAAAGTTATCAAGAACTGTAGAACCCCCAGGAACAGTACGTGTGAGACCAGGTCTAGTACGGGTCTGGACTTCAGTCTCAGAGGCTTCCAAGAATAGAAGACTCCTATGAAGGCGAAAACTACTCCAAGGGAAAAAACTAAGGGGCTGATAAACGCGAGCATTAATAGACCTGCAGATAGGACGAGTAAGTTGGATAGGTAGCTCTGGTTTCTGGTTATCTCGCCGCTGGAAATCGGGTTCCTCTTCCTCTTATCAAGGTCATGATAGTCGTCTTCAGCATCCTCTAAATCATTGTACATATACCCGAAGGCCGTAAGACAGAGATTGGCGAGGAAGATAATGATGGTTTTATTCGAGAAAAGGTTTTCAGGAGAGATTAAAAACACCAGGGGAAAAATCAATAACAATACATGTAAGTACTCACCTATTCTAGTAAATCTCAAAAGAAGGCCTGTTTTATGCATACCTTATAAGACAGTGTGATTCTTTTAAACTTTTTATCTGTACTCATGAAATATACACATTTTTCCCTAGTTATACTCCTGCCTGGCGTAACTGTTGTCCGTGGGCTTCACTTTCAGTATCATCGTGACGAAGTCGTTTTTCGTGATCTCGTAGATATATTTGATCAAGCTCATCTTCTTTATCCTGCGGATCGAGTAGTTAACCCTCATCCTCTTGTCCAGGACCATCTTTCCCTTGGGTTTTAGTCTCTTGTATATCTCTATATCATCGGAGTATGGTAGGTCCAGATAGCCCCCTATCTCGAGGAATGTGTCACGGTGGAAGGCGGAGTTGGCTCCGCAGAGATGGTAGTAGCCTACCATGGCTAACACTCTCAGGAGATGATTTGACAACTGGAAAAGCAGTCTGTATACGTAGGCTTCATAGCTGTTCAGACCCTCGTAGTCGAAGGGGTCTAGGAACCCCGTCACAGCGACGACGCCCTCGTTCTCGAAGTGCTCCTGCACCACCTCCAGCCACTCTCTGTAGGGGACGCAGTCCGCGTCCGTAGTGACTATGATATCGCCCTCGGCCCCCCTCACGCCATCGTTCCTGGCTCCACCCACACCATCGCTCACCTGCTGAATCACCTTGTCAGCGTACTTCTCGGCGATCTCGACGGTCTTATCGCTGCTCTGGCCGTCGACGACTACGATCTCGAAGTCCTCTCTGGGGATTGTCTGCTCGTCGAAGGCCTGGAGGCATCTCTCTATATTCTTCTCCTCGTTGTACGTTGGGATGACGACCGATATCATGCGACTCCTCTCATCCTTGATGCGGCTTCTTTACCCGATAAAATAGCTTTATCCATATTGAAGTATTCCCATTCCCCGAATCTGCCAATGGGTATGATGTTGTTGCTCTCCAGGTAGTCATTCACTATCCCCACGTTCTTCTTGTGGTCGAGATCATAGATAACGTAGGCGTACTTCGAGGTCGATACATCGCACACCTCGATCTCGTCCCTTTCGGTGATTATCTCGGTCTCCGTAAGGTCCTCCATGACCTGATCTCGGATCATCTCCGTGTTTACGTCAGCCTCCCTGTGAGTCACTTCAACCAGGATGCTGCTGCGGCCTCTCGGCGTGGTTTGCTCCGAGAAGTTCATGGGGAAGCTAATGCGGTTGAATATGAACTTCTCTTCCGGAAAGTAGAGCCAGTGTTTATCTATGATGTCAGGCCTCTTGATCCCTACGTTAATGCAAACGAGGGAGTTGTAGACCAGGGAGCCCATTGCCCTGACGACCTCTTCCGGGGGGTCGTGCAGGATCCCAACTAGATCGGGCAAAGGGATAGAAGATAGGACCTTCTCAGAGGCGATCTCCCGAGTCTCCTCCCCTTTCCTGTACCTGACCCTGACCTCAGTCTCTGATGGCCTGACCTCAACTACCTTGGAGCTGGTGGAAATGTTAAGATCCCTGGATAGCTGGTCTGCCAGGGAGCCTATGCCGCCGTGTTTGGGGTACATAAACTCCGCGTTTGGTCCGTAGTCCTTCTTTAGGGTCCCCGATGCCCCTTTCCTCATCTCCTCGACACTGGGGGAGGGTACCCTTCCCTTGATCCAGTCAACATTCATCTTGGAGAGATCGTATTTCCAGATTTTCTGGTTGTACGGGATCATGTAATGTCTCGCTATGCCATCCCCGAAAGTTGTGATGATCCATTCCTCGAAATTCTTTGGCTCAAAGATTTTCCGTTTTATGATACCGTCAATGCACTCTTGAATGATGTCCTCAGGCAGTGTCTTGAGGTTGACCTCGAAAGGATACCTGACGTACATGCCTTCGAGGTAGATGTACGATTCCCGAGCGTGTCTGCAAAGGTTTCCCTTTAAAAGGTCTTCGAACAAGGTCCTGACATAATCGTCTCTTGTGAACAATATGTGGGGGGCGTAGTCGAAAATGTATCCGTCAATGTCAACACTCTTACACAGCCCGCCGACTGCGGGGTCCTTCTCAAGGAGAAGATGTTCGCTGCCTAAGTGAAATGCAGCGCTCAACCCAGCTAGCCCAGCTCCGAGTATAGGTAACATTTATATGACTATATTTTCGGGAGTTACTTCCTAATGAATCATTTGATATAGTAAGTAGGTTTAATCTCAAATATCAGTATTATCTCCCTTTTCTTCCTTTTCTATTTGTATTAGACCATACAGTGGCCCCGTGTCGAAATCGATTTCAGGGAGATCCTTGACGGCAATGGACTTCTCCTTCTTTGGTCCCCTATCTCCTCTTCTCTTAAACCTGGAGCAGTGGGTCTGAACTGATACATCAATCTGTCTCAACGTATGAGCCCTACATCTATAGATGACCCTATCGCCCTCCATGCTCTTCGTGGAGAAGATGCAGTTAAGACAGGAGACCTTACTCAACATACGAGGTTCCTACCATGCCCCACTAGATTAAGAATTATGGATTTCTGAAATCGATAACTCAAGTATTACTTGGCTCTACAAATAAAGTGGTCTGCTATTCTCGTTTCTCGTCTTAACTTGTGCAGTGCATTTCAGGCTAAAATGATACGTCTAAACAATACTTATTGTCCACAATCACTAAAATCATGGGGTGCATAGAAGTGCTAATGCAGGAGAAGGAGTCGCACATCAACTCCATCATGGAGTCCCTAAGAAGGAACCCGTACTACACCAAACACCTCAAGTATGCGGGTAGGGACGTTCTCATGTTCCTCGACCTTACGAATATACTGTGCCATGCGAGTGAGTACCGCCTCTGGATTGATCTCGAAGACCTTGTCTATATCTTCTCAACACTCTACAACCTCAGGAGCTTCTACGCGTTCACCAGCTCTAATCTCTCCGGTGGGATGGTGAACTTCCTCTACGAGACGGGCTACGTCGTTTATCAATCTCCTTTCGACTCGGATGCCATAATGGGGTTCGTGATCTCCGACTTGACTAGGGATATTGACGTGGATCTGGTCATCATAGGCACCCATGATGGGGGATTCCGTGGGATCAGCGACCAGCTTGTGAGAAAGGGGATCGATGTCGCGTTCCTCGGATTCAGGGAGATGTTCTCTTCGTATCTCAAGAGCAGCCTCCTGTTCTGCTTAGAGGACCTGAACATCCTCTCCCACCTCAGAGAAAAAGGCGCGGTGGGAGAGTTCTTAGACGATGCGGAAATCCCTGTAAGGGACAATTCCTAAGGTTTTTCGTAGGACAGATACCAGTGAGCTACATAACTTTATGTCATCAGAGCTGGATTCAGTTTATCCTCCTAACAGCGATTATCTCGACTGGTCGTTTCAGCCTCTGACCCTCAGCGGGCTGTCCGTGGATCAACCTGACAATGCCCATCCCATCTACGACCCGACCAAAGGCCGCGAATCCCTGACCATCTGGGTTCCTGCGACCGCCGAAGTCCAGCTCAGGCTGGTCTCCGATGCAGAGGAAGAAGCTGGAGGTAGCGCTTCCTGGCTCTCTCCTAGCCATGGAGATGGTGCCGTCGATGTGTTTCAGATTCGTGTCCTGGGTCGTCTCGTGTCCGATAGGAGGGTAGGAACTCTCAGGTTGAACACGGCCACCCTGGATTACCTCTATCTTCACCTCCGAGTCCAACTGGTTTCCCATAGTGACCGTCCTGAAGAACGAAGTTCCATCGTACATTTTACCGTCCACATATCGTAGGAAGTTATTCGAGGTAAGGGGAGCCTTATCCTCGAATACCTCCACAGTTACGTCTCCTAGGGATGTCTTGATCAGGACTATTGGATTTCTATCAGAAGGTAACATTTCAACCGATTGTGCTTGTCCGTTTGTGTTATAAGAATTCGTTGAGCTGGCTGGCCTTGAAGCCAAAAGGAGATCTCATTGGTAAATCTCCAGACCGACCTGTAAGAAAGATTATATGTATTGTATTTACTATTTCTTGCCTAGAGCGTTCAAATATTGACTGATGAAAGGGACTACTGTTTCGGGCAGAGCAGTTCAGCAACCTGGGGAATTATCATCGGCGTCCTCATAATCCTCGCTGGACTCATCGAGATCTTCGGCGGAATGTATGACTGGCTCCAGTGGGATAAACTCTGGCCCTACCTGCTGATCACATTAGGTCTGCTAATAATTGGAAACATTCTCTATAAACGCTAATGAACAGCACTCCTTTTTTCACAATTCTTTTTTAAAGAGCTAACATAAGCACCACCATCTCTTCCTCGCTCATGGTGACAGGGCTGCCCCTTATCCCCCCGCACTGAAGGAACTCCTGCCAGGCAGGAAGCAGGGTCTTCATTCGGAATTTTAGAGGTTCATCCGGGTTGTGCAATGGGTTTCGGCTTAATGGGAACAAGATATGCTTAGAAGCCCAATAGTCCAGGGCAAGGGGATCCGTGCTCGCTGATAGCTGGTTAGTCCTCTGAGGTAGCGTGTCGGGATGCCCGTTGACGGCGTTGATAGGCGTCCAGATTGAGTCGAGTATGATGAGATCAGGGGCGCGTATATGGGAGTACATCTCAGCGCAGGTTAGGCCGATGTTTTCATGGTACACGTCGCTGTTCCAGTGAACTGACAGGACACCGAAATAGAGCTTCAAGGCACCTGTGACCCCAGCGGAGCGGTGATTCTTCATGACGGGTACGCTGATGAGCTTCAGCTTGGAGTCGTCGTAGCCCCCGCCCGTCCACACTCCACGCCTGAAATCCACCCGCCTTCCACCCGCTGTATTGAACACCGGGTAGGTGAGGTCCCACGGATGCCTTTCGGGATGCGGGTTGAAGAACCTGTAACCCTGACTTTCATGATCATCCTCAGCCACATTAATCTCATGATACTCATCGAACAGAATGGCAGAGACGGGCGTGTCCCTGAAGAGGTTGTCCACGAGCCAGAGCCAGGTATGAGAGGCATCCTCGGCGTTGGCCGCTACCTCATCTGTTGCATACCACGCGTCGCACATGTCACAGTTGAGACTGCCACGACCCTGACCGTTCTCGAAAATGACCACCTCTCCGGTGAAGCCATCCGGGTGATCTAGGATCCGCTGTATCAGCCCGCGCATAACATCGATATTCGTCATACCGCGATGCTTCCACTGGGCGTTGACCTTGATCACCACGAGGTCATCGCCGGCTATCAGACCCCCTGGCCCAGATAGAGAGCTCTCGGTGGGTGACTTGTGGAACTTGAACCCGTTGCGTCCCATGAGCCTCAGAAGGGCCTCGACACCTGGATGGTGATTGGACCCTGAAAAATCCGGGACGGGAATGTTAGTCACGTTGAATATCTTGGATGTCATCTAAACCACTTCGTTTGTCACAATTCAATATGCCTAAGATGGATAAAACTTGCACAATATAGCTCTCAGGCCAAGCATACATTGGATACACAGCATACCTAGAGTAAATTTATAAGTTACATGGGCTCGCGCGACTTTAGATGAAGGCTCTAGGTGAAACTATCCTCTACTCCTCATACACGATACTGGATGGTGAAGAGCCCTACACGATCAGCGTACCTTTCCTTTGTCAACGATGTGGAGAATGCTGCAAATTCGGCTATCCATCGAAGGTAATATCTACCGACATACTGGAGTATCTTGGCCTCAGGAACAATGAGGAAGACTGGCTAAAATGTTTTGAGAAATACGTCGGAATTTTCAAAGACGGTAAACTATCAATATACAAGCCTTGTGGGTTTTATCGTAACGGTGAGTGTATGATCCACCCAGTTAAACCCGACGAGTGTAGATACTACCCTTTACTGACAGATCTCGGAGTAGAGCGCGATGCAGCAACCGGCGAGCCAAAATGCCCAGGTTACATACGTCACAACATGTTTATAGAAGAACTCGTCAGGAAACGGCATCGGAAATGGTATGGGAGCCCGTATCTCTATCCAGACGATGGTTTGAACCTAAGTTGCTCACCTACAAAACTCCAGTGGGATGAAGTCCTCAGGAGTATCATGTATCTGAATACGTCGTCTAAAGAGCTAGAACTATTTTCGCTTCTCAATGACCGTCCAGTATTACTGGTATCAGCGCATGCTTGAATCGAAATGCTGAACTAAATACAATTTAGGGATTCAAGGCATCACAATATAACGATAGGAGTAGAACTTTGCATTCTACCATGATAAAATTAATACAAAGTCCCTACGATGACCCTACAATGGAGTTAGGCGACTACAAACTCCGGTTATTGAACCGCTATACGGGAATATTATTACTGCTAGTCTTGATGCTGTTTGTGCATTCGAGAGTCATACCCATTCATCCCATCATATTCATCGTCTGGCCCCTTAGTCTATGGTTCGTTACCGAGATCGTGACCAGAATGAAGGGAAAAGGGTTGCTTGCTTATACAGCCACCTTCGCAGCTTATCTAGCAGTTACGCAGCTCCTCGTGGTAATAAGGCCAGAGGGCATCTTCTTCGACCTAGAGCCCATCTATAATTTAGTAAATTTATCATATGTGGTTTTAGCTGAGGCGATCCTACTCTTCCTCTATGATGTGATCATTGCCAACTCAGTGACCTCAGGAGACGTCGCTGCCTATGTCGGCTTCGCTTCCACGATACCATGGCTCTCACCAGCCATAGTGGAGGCGTTCATTATCGTGCGTTGGTTCTTTGAGGGTAAGTTGCAGGAAATGATAGTTGGGAAAGGCGTCGGTGGGGCTGGGTTCAACGACATCCTGTTTTACTACGGGGGTGTGAATCTAGCTGCTTCATCTTTGGTACTAACCGCCGGTACGCTAGGGTTGCTAGGTTCTAAGCGGTTGAGACGCAAGATGAAGGAGGACAGGAAGAGGAGAGAGAAGCTGAAGGAGGACCTCCTCTGGATGGCTAAGGCCTGGGAGAATCCCATAACACTACTAAGCTCTCAGGATCAGGAGGAGTTCCTAGACGCACACAGCCACCTAGACGAAGGTCAGAGAAACGAGCTTCTCAGGAAAGAAGTTCTACCATCAAAAGGAATAGTCCTTATAGACCCCAAGGATATGAGATGAGGGGGCTACTCCGTCGAGAACGAGCTGGTTTCCTGGAAGCTATACGTCTGATAGTATCTCCTTATTGGAGTAGAGAAGTGCACGACGCACCTGACTCTCCACCTAAGTTCAAGTGATGCTGGGTCTTCAGGAAGTACACCTCCAGTCTTCTTTATCGACAACCTAGACGGGCACAATAGCTCACCGTGAGGGTCGATTCGTGTATCCCCAGGAGGAGCGTATGCGGTCGTCCCCACGTAGGCCTCGTCGCCCTCTCCAAGCAGGTACAGCTGGAGGTTCAGAGAGGAGAATTCTAGGCGATCGTAGTTCGTAGGGTTTCTTATCTTAACTGTGACATAGATGTCGTACTCTTCATCCTCGGGCATAATCACGATGCTGTCGAGGTAGACTCCGACCTCTTCCATGGAGTTGAGTAGCCCCATATAATCCGAGACGTTAAGAGCCAGTAGTCCTAGAGACGCTATTACTATCGCTCCGAATATGGCTGAGAGTGCCATTAGTCTCTTCTGAGAACCACTCATCAGATGTAGAATGGACTTCGTGGATATAATATTTAAACTTAAGAGGTGGTTCTCAGTTAGTTGGTTGGTAGGCTTGGTTACTATGATGAACGTTACTAAACGCTACCTCTTAGTCTCCCTCGGCTGGGCTATCTTCCAAGGACAGCTCCTTTTCTCGATCCTCATTTCTGAGCAGCAGAATCTCAAGCCCCTCTGGTTCCTCGTATCCTTCCTCGTCTCCTTGGTTGCTTCCGCTCTCATTGATGAGATAGAACAAGTCTTGAAGTATTGGCTCCTCTCCATCGTCCTCTCAGTGCTCATCGTATTCACCCTCATCGTCTTTCCCATGTATATCGGTGTTCTATCCGCGGTGTACGTCCCTGTCATGGTTGTCGGTTCTATCAGGCCCCTAGCCTCAGTGCTCATAGTTACAACACCTCTGGGGCTTGTGGGCTCCTTTGCGGGCCAAGTGATAAGGAACAGGCTTCTCTAAGGGCTATACGTCGAGGTGGCAGGCGACCATGTGCCCTCCTCCTATGTCGACGAGCTCGGGCTCTAGCCTTGAGCAGATCTCCTTGGAGGCAAGGCAGCGGGTGAAGAACCTGCAGCGCCTGGGCGGGTTGATGGGGCTAAGAACCTCCCCCTTTATACTGACCTTCTCCTTCCTTGATGAGGGGTCGGGGACCGGTGTTGCCTCTATGAGGGCTCTCGTGTAAGGGTGGACGGGGTTCCTCACGATCTCATCACTCTTCGCCACCTCCATGATCCTCCCCAGATACATGATAGCTATCCTGTCACAGAAGTGCCTCGCCACAGCAAGTTCGTGAGTGATGAAGAGGTAGGATCGGGTCAGCCCCCTCAGCTCCATCATGAGGTTGAGTATCTCCCCCCTCGTCGAGGTGTCTAGCATCGAGACAGGTTCGTCGGCGACGACGAAGTCGGGGTGGATGATCAGTGCTCGGGCCACCGCTATTCGCTGCCTCTGCCCCCCGCTTAGCTCATGGGGGTACCGGAACATAAAGTCCTCCGGAGGCGTCATCCTAACATGCTCTAGGATCTCGGCCACCTTCCCGCTCTTCTCCTCCTCGCTCTCGATGAGGTCGTTTACCTCTAAAGGCTCGCCCACTAGATCTAGGACCGTCATCCTTGGATTGAGGGACTCATAGGGGTCCTGGAAGATAATCTGCATCTTAGGTCTCAGGGGCTTCATCTCGGATCGGGAGAGCTTTGTTATATTCGTGTCCCGGAAGTAGATATCTCCACTTGTGGGCTCTATTAGGCGTATCAGGAGTCGGCCTAAGGTTGTCTTTCCGCATCCGCTCTCCCCTACCAGCCCTAACACCTCGTCCTCCTCGATGTCGAAGGAGACATTGTCAACTGCATGGATGTTGAGGCTCTCGCTCGAGAAGATGGAGCTCAGCAGGCTCCTCCTAACCGGGAAGAGCTTCCTCAGGTTTCTTACCCTGATCAACGCCTCCTCGGTCATATGCTCAACTCCCTGGGATGGTGGCAAGCCACATAATGACTGCCTGTAACCTTCTTCATCTGTGGGGGAGGCTCATTTCTGCAGACATCGGTTGCAGCAGGGCATCTCTGATGGAAGCGGCACCCCAGGGGTGGGTCGAGCAGGTTTGGTGGAGCTCCGGGGATGAATTCAAATGTGCTCTTCCTCTCCTTGTCGTGGACCGTTGGAAAGGTGCTGATTAACCCGTGGGTGTAGTGATGAACCGGATTCTCGAATATCTCATTTATCTCACCCCACTCGACGATCCTACCCGCGTACATAATGTTCAGGTAGTCGCAGAGCTCGGCGAGGACGGAGATGTCGTGGCTGATTACCACGAGAGAGAGGTTCATCTCCCTTTTAAGCCTCCTGAGGAGGTCCATGAGCTGCTTCTGGACTATGACGTCAAGGGCAGTAGTGGGCTCGTCCGCTATGACGAGCTTGGGGTTGCAGGCCAGAGCCATGGCGATCATCGCCCTCTGGCGCATACCGCCGCTGAACTCATGTGGATAATGGCGACCCATTTCGGGATCAATGTCAACCTTCTTCAGAAGGTCGCGGGCGATCTGCAGAGATTCTTTCACGGGCATTCTGTCGTGGAGCAGTATCGACTCCGCTATCTGGTTCTCCACCTTGAATACTGGGTTGAGGGCGTTCATTGCCCCTTGAAAGATCATCGAGATCTGCTTCCACCTGACCTTCTCCCTGAACTCTTTTTCACCAAGGGAGTAGACATCTCTGCCGTCGAAGTAAACCTTCCCGCTCTCAAGGATCCCGTTCGAGGGCAGGAGTTTTAGGAGGGAGAGACCCAGAGTCGTCTTCCCGCACCCTGATTCACCGGCTAGGCCTACCGAGGAACTCCCTTCAACTTTAAACTCTACGCCGTCTACAGCCTTTACAACGCCCTTTATAGTGTCGTAGTAGACTCTGAGATCCGAGACCTCTAGCAAACTCACACTTATCGCCTCCTCAGTCTCGGATTGAGTATCTCGTCAAGAGAGAATCCCATCATCACGAAGCTCAGGGCTAAGAGAGCTATGCAGAGTCCTGGTGGGACAACCCAGTAGAGTTCCTTGATGGCGGCATGGTAGACAACGTCGTGGAGCATCTGCCCCCAGCTCATTATACGGGGGTCGCCGAGACCGAGGAAGCTCAGAGCCGCCTCCGCCGTTATAGCGGCTGGTACATTCGTCGCTATACTCACAAATACGAGCCCCATGACGTTGGGTAGGACATGTCTTATGGCGATGTGGGTTGTGGACCCTCCGGCAGCCCGAGCTGCCTCTATGAAAGCCCTCTCCTTTAAGCTTAGTACTTGGCTTCTGACTATTCGGCTGAAGCTCATCCATCCGAGGACACTTATTATTATAATTATGTTCCAGATGCTCTGCCCAAGGATGGCGATTAGTATCAAGAGCAGCGGTAGGTAAGGTATAACCAAGAGCATGTCAGCAAACCGCATAGAGAGTTCATCAACCATGCCCCCCATGAACCCCGCGAATAGCCCAACGACCAAACCTATGGAAACGGATATGAATGCAGAGAGCAAGCCTACCATTAGAGATATTTTCGCTCCATGAGCGAGTTGGCTGAATACGTCCCTCCCCCATTGATCTGTTCCAAGTAGGCCAAAACAAGTGCCCATTAACTCAAAGTTCAGGTCATCTAAGTATAGACTGGGGATGGATGGCGAATCCTTATCGACGTATTCCAAGGATGTCCCAAGATAGAACTTGTACTCCCCTGTGCCATTGAATACACTGCGCGCGGGATCCGCGAAGACTCCTTCCGGGAAGATCATTTTGACACGCAAAGAATACGAGTCGACTTTGTACTCGGGCTGGAACCAGTCTATGTCGGAGGTGATAGTCCTCTCCCACAGAATATAATTTTCCCCTCTCGGGGTAGACAGGTATATCCTTAAGACCGCCTCGACACCTTCTATTCCCTCGACCTTGATGGCGATGTCACTCCTGAACCTCTTAGGCGGGTCTATGTACTTCCACTCGAACTTTTTTGAGATGTTGAGGCTCGTTATCGGTTGATTGGTAGAGGCCCCTCCTAAGCTGATTAGCAGGGAGCCCGGACCGCTTCCGAATGGAGAGCCCTCATTCGAGTACGAGATTCCAGGGCTCTCATCCGAGTTGAACTCTATCTCCCACAGTGAGATCTCGCTCTCATCATTAAAGCCGGTTGACTCTACCGGCTTTAAATTTGGGACGAGGCCCTGATTCCCTGGTAAGAGCTTGAACCAAGCAGGGGGAACCCTCCGACCTCCGACATCCCAGTCATTCACAGGATCGTAGACGGACAATGATGGACCGAATATGGCGAAAAACAAGAAAAAGGCGATTATTCCTATCCCCAGTATTCCTTTCTTGTTTTTTTTATACGAGTCCCAGAAGCCCTTCACCCTCTCCATGAGGACATTATATCTTTTCCGACGCGTCGAGATCGTCACCTTTCATCACCTAGTATTTTATCCTCGGGTCGATCAGGCCATACACTATGTCAACAACGAAGTTGCACACCACCGTCACTAGCGCGAATATGAAGAATAGGGCTTGTAGCACCGGGTAATCATTAAACTGTATCGCGTTCCATGTGTAGAGACCAAGCCCACGCCAGGAGAATACTGTCTCCGTGAGGATCGCCCCGTTCAGGAGTCCCGGTATGGTTAGGGCGATGTTTGTGACCAGAGGAAGCATTGCGTTCCTGAAGGCGTGTTTGAAGAGGACACCTCTCTCGGTGACTCCTTTAGCCCGGGCTGTAAGGATGTAATCCTCGTGAAGGGTCTCAAGGAGTGTGCTCCTCATCATTAGGAGCCAGCTCCCGTAAGAGAAAAGGAAAAGCGTTAGGGCGGGAAGGAACAGGTGCCAAGCGATGTCGAACGCTTTTACGATCGGATCTATTGGAGGAGGTCGTGAGATTGTGCCTGCTAGTGGAAA
>Ga0209427_10002118_pt1 | contig 23245 bp, 22 predicted proteins | sample DeeMarSWOR136_30_FD_187465 | JGI IMG/M metagenome (GOLD analysis project Ga0209427, IMG submission 187465) | Marine sediment microbial communities from White Oak River estuary, North Carolina - WOR-1-36_30 (SPAdes) (version 2) | ecosystem: Environmental > Aquatic > Marine > Intertidal zone >...
ATTTATGATAAAGAAGTACTTAATAATACAATTAGATCATTAGAAAAAATTGATGAATCATTTGATGATATTTGGGGTTGGAAAGGAACCTACGGAAAACAAGGATCTAAATCAGAAGAACAATTAGAAAAAGAAAAAAATTTAGAGATCATCAAATATAGGATTATCGAAAACAGAACATGTCCAAAATGTGGGAAAAAAATGGATAAGATGAAATCCCACTATGAGTGTCAACATTGTGGCGAGATAGTAATATTAGAAGGATATAATCAACCAATTTTTAATATTCCATCAAGAGATCTTGATTTAAACTTTCATACAAATTTACCAATAAATTTTTATTTGCCGGTAGGAGGCATAACAGTGAAATGGTTGATGGGTGAGTGGAAAGCGTTAGCAGTTATCTACTCGAAAGACAACCCAAATAGAAAATGGCTAAGATTCTATTGGTGGGTACGAGATCTTAGCAATATTTTAAAATACGGACAAAGAGAAATGGGGGAAGGCACTCAAATGGGTTGGAAGACCCAGAAAGGCCTATCTTCTCCAAATATTTACGATCGGAAGCTTATTAAACCTTTGATTAACAGTTTGGAAAAAATATCAACAGAATTAAATTGGAATATTAGTTAATGAACTATTTTTAAAAACTGAGTGATAAATGTGGCAGAACTCCAAGACACAACATGGAAAATGTTATTAAATGATTTTGAAAATGGACTTGAAAAAGCAATAGAAGAGCTACAGAAAAGAGATGTTGAAAATATTCCAGGAGCTAAAGAAGCGCTTATTCAAAGACTAAACAATATGAGACTTCATTTTCCTCAAAATAATGGAGATATTTTTTTAAAATCGATAAATGAGAAAATTCAAAATGCATTTTTTCCAAATACCAAAAATTTCTCAGAAGCATTCGAGAAAATTTTGAAATCGAGAACTCATGAACAGGATTTCATCATAAATGAATTATTAAATGGATTTATAACTTCAAAAGCAAAAGCAATTGCGTCAGGAACTCAAGGACCAATAATAGATAGAATGGTGGAAGCATTTAGTAAAAGAAATGATTTCCATATCGTTGATCATCAATTTTTTGCTATGTTTGGAGATCCCAATAAACCTCGACATTATATAAAAAAGCAACTTGAAGAATTAGTAAGTATGTTTGGACTAATTTCAAAAGAATTATTAATTGAAAAAGATATAAGAAGGAGTGAGGAAAAACTATATACATTTTACACTTTCCCCGATGACATCATAAAAATACTTGAAGAAAAGTATCTTATTATTGATGATGATCTTGGATATGCTTATGTTTCTGAAGAATTTGATAGAAACGTGTTTATCTGCATGTTTCTTGCTAATGTTGCCATACATAGAGATGATCTCGATAAAATTGGGGATTCTTTTACAATCAATGGCATATCTGCCATTTTTGCCTTAATTTTGTTACTAAGCTTTATGCCAAAATTATCAATAGACGAAACCAATCCACTTTTAAACGATCCCACTTTTAACACAGAGAATATGAGTGTTATTCCAAAATCATGGATGATAAAACAGGTTTTAGAACCTTTATTTGAACCTCTCATTAAAATTACTGCATATAGAGTAGGAGGAGGTTTGTGGCTCTCAAAAATTGTTGATTCTGAAATTAATAAAAAAATTCACAATCAAATAAGATTCCTTCTTAAGGATGTAAATAAATGGATCTTAGGGAATTTATGTCGAGTAGAGATACCAATCTTTGTTGAAATATCAAACATTTTTACAGAAATTTTAGTAGGATATGAAGAAGAATAAGATGAGGAAGACCTAAGGTATTTAAAAATGAGTTATAAAAAAAAGTCAACACGAACTATTAAACCTGGAAGAAAAAGAGAAAAATGGACTGATATTTTTCCTCGATATTTAACATTTATAACTCATATGCGTCCAATTTTAAGAGAAACAAGAAGAATAATTATCGATTTAGATCCAGATCTGCTACTTGATACTGAGATTTTAGATAAGATCCGTCAAGAGGAAGAAAAAAGAAATATTCGTAAAGTTAGAGCACTTTCAGAATTTTCTGCTATGTATAGATCCAATGTATATGAAATCATTAAAGATTTTATCATTAAATATAGAGAAAAAATACCAATAATAGATATTAAAGATTACATTATAGAATTTTTGCATGAATCTGTAGATACATTAAATGTTTTACGTCATATTACTAACCCTGACGAACTTAATTTAGAGAACACCTATCTCTACCAATTAGTAAAATACATTGAACAAAAAATATTCCCAAGAGGAGCTAATTTAAAAATTATATATGAGAAATTATTAGAAAATTCACCAAATTTCTATGAATGTCAACGTCATATATTACAATCACATACCTATTATAGAGAAAAATTAGAAAGCCCAGATTTTTTTGAAATTCCAGTTATGTCTCCAAAAGTATATCAAATTATTAATAATATGACCTCTCTTTATAATTTAGATCCTAATTTTGGGGAATTTCCTGAAAAAGAGAATTATGAAATTCCAATGATCTTAAAAAATGATGTCTTTTTGCCTTATATTGAATCAATTGCAAATGCGGAAGAAGAAGCTATAGAAAAAGTGGCTGAGCGTATAGGCTTACGGTTAATTGATGGAATATTTCTAGCGCCCCAGGAAGATTTTGTTGAGATTTTACTTGATAATAATTACCTACGTGAAATTAAACAATCCGATGGAACAATGAGGCTTTTACCTCAATTTAGTAATGAAACACTTATAATTTATTATTTAGCATTTGCATCTCAGAGAAGAGGATTTCTATCAAAAGAATTAGTAAATTGGATTTCAATGAATTTTGCTTTTTTAATTTATATGGGGATCTTAAAATGGAAATTATCCGATGAGAATATCTTTTATGCAATTTTTAAAGATTTACAAACAAATGAGAAGATACTTCCTTATTTAATGAAACTCATTTGCTTTCCTAATTATATAGGAGTAGATAAGATGAAAATTAGAGATTCTATACAATATCGAAAAGAAATTTTTAATTTTATAGGATCCCAAATTGATAATCTTAAAGAATTTATTGATGATATCGCCACTTTTTGTACAAAATTTGAAAATAATGAATGAAAACAAAGTTTAAGAGAGTTGAAAGAATATTAGTAAAAAAAATAATGAGATTGAAAAAACACTTATTTATACAGATGACGTGATAAAAGAACGTCTTGGTAAATATGGTGCTGTATATCTTTCAGAAGATATTAAAGAATCAGTAGAAGATATTTTGGGAAATGAAACAAAAAAGGAGTTGTTAGATGATTTTTTCAAAGCTCTAATAAAGTACAAGGAGTTTACTGAACAATTAAAAGATACTAAGCTGACTCCTAATTTGACTGTGCTTTTATATGGGCCCCCTGGAACTGGAAAAACATCTTTAACAAGGGGATTTGCTAAGAAATACAATATACCAATCTGTATTGTAGAATCTGATAGGCTTGTATCCCCATTGTTGGGAGATACAATAAAAAACATTAGAGGTGTTGTTGAATTAGCTGCAGACATTTCAAAAGAGAGAGGAGCTTTCGTCCTCTTTTTTGATGAAATTGATGCTATAGGTTCTGAAAGGTCAAATATTCATGAAGTTGGAGAAATTAAAAGAGCAGTAATTTCTTTTTTACAGGTAATCGATAGAATTAATTATGAAGGAGTCCCATTAGCAATCTTTGGAGCTACTAATCATCAACATCAGCTTGATTCTGCGATTTGGCGCCGTTTTACATTCCATTTTGAATTCGACTTCCCAAACTATCACCTACGCAAAGAAATTATCGAATCATTTATTAATAAGATAAAGAATGCAAAAATTGGGGTTGATAACTCAATATTTTCCAATTTAAACAATGAATATAAAGAAATTCAGACGATTGCAAAAGAATTAGAAAACAAATTAGGTCGAGAAATTTCAGAATTCGATGATAATCTTTTATGGGAGGAAATTAACAAAAAAAGTAAGAAAGACGGACTTCTAAAACTAACTGTTGGGTATTCAGGTTCTGATATTGAAAGAGGAACGAGAGTAGCGTTATTGAAGGCTATTAGTACAGAAATACTTACTTATGATATATTTTTTAATTCATTACGACTAGTTGGTGGCACAGCTACCCACGTGGAACGACAAGATATTTTAAGTAGTACGAAGATCATTGCGAATAGATCTAAAGTTAGTAAGGAAGAAAGAAAAAGCTTACCAAGCCCTCCTGAAATTTAATAGAAATATAATAGAAATTTAATCAAAATTTAATCATCTATGATAGAAAACCAATTGTTTAACCTTGAAAAAATTAAATCTCTAACATCCTCTATAGATGTACTTCAAGCGAAATTATATCAATTAAGTGAAGATTCTGAACAAGTGAAAGCCTATAAACAGTCAGTAATTCAAAATTTTACGAATGAAGCTTTCCTATCTCAAGTTGAAAAAATTACAGATTTAATGAAGGAAATCAGAGGAATGTTGGAAAAAATATCAAAGCATAATATTAATATTTTTTTTCGTCTTCAGGAGAGTTTGATCAAGAAATATAAAGAAAAAAACCAAGAAAAATTAAAGAATTTAAATTTAAATCAAGAGATGTTAAAAGAAATTGGATTAAATTTAATTGAAGAAAGGAAGATTAACAAGACAATACACGAGATTTCATATATTCCATCGATTGACTTCGCTCAGTGGTCAGACATCTTAGATTCTTTAAAACAAAATTCACTCTTTTTAAGGACTATAAGAAAAATTAAGTTATTTTATGAAACTTTGATCCAAGATAAACTCAAAATAGAAATAAGCAGAATACCAGGAGATGCGGATATATCGCTAATAGAAGATTTCAAAACAGCCTTTCTCGAAGATCCAAATATCACATTTTCAGAATTTCTTCAAGATTTCGAAAGTGATTTAACCCAAAAGGATCTAGAGACAAAAAAAGAATTAATTGCAATGGTAAAGGAGAGAGAAGAATTAGAAAAATTGAAAAAGAAGCAAGAAGAACAAAAAGAAGCCTACAAAGATTACTTAAAATTATCAGACAAAGCATTTGAAAGGAAAATTCGTAAAAAAGCCAGAGAGAAATTAAGTGATATAAGCACGAGTGATAAAGAGACGAAAAAAATTGAACTTAGTGAGGAAGTTTCTGAAAAAATCGAGAAATTCAAATCTAAATTAGGAAAAAGTTTTGAAGAAAAATATTTAATTCAGAAAGATGATGAACAAGATCCTCTTGATTTAATTAGAGAAAGAAAATTCAAGAAAGAAAAGGAGTATAAGAAATTTAAGGATCATTTTGAAAATATATAAATCATTTATTGGAGTGTTTTGAGATTTCAGCAAAACAATTTAATATTTCCATTGGTTCTAAAGAAATACCAATTCAAGATAGATATACGGTAATAAAGGGTAAGTTTAAAAAAGATATGGTAAAAAATCTTGATAATCAAATCTTCTCTGAAATTCTTGAGAATATTGACCTAATTCCATTGAACAAATTCATAAGAAACTATATAGAACGATTAGATACGTCTAGTAATTTTGAAATGGGGTTATCCTTGTTAAAAATACTTAATGAATTTCATAATATAATGAAAAAAAACATCGACATCATCTCACAGTACAGTGAAATTATAGAATCAGCAATTTCAATTCTTAAATTTAACTCTCTCGTTCAAAAAAGAGATGATTATTTAAAAGAATTAGAAATCATGGAAGAATATAAAAGATCTAGTGATACTGCTGCAATTCTTGATTTATTAAATAAATTAAATAAGTCAATAGAAGATAATAAGAAGAAACTAAGATATATTGAAGAAGATTATATTCAGCGAAAAAACCAAATTGATCAAATTAATGAAACTATCAAAAATTATGAGATAAATGTTAGAGATCTAACATCACAGAAAAAAGAATTTTTTAGTCAAATAAATAAAATAACTCGTGAAATGTCTGGAAGCTCCAGCACGGTAAAAGAAGAATCAAAAGAATTCCCAGAAATCGATGATAATCTAACGAATGCTCAAAAAATAAAAGCCTTTCAAAGGAAAGCGAGAGATGCTCAAAGTGAAATTAATGAATTAAATCTGAAAATAGGAGAAATAAAATTGAAATTCAATGAACTTAACCCTCTTTACGAAATATATAAACAGGACTATGAAAAACTTAGAGATCTAATCAAAGCAGATGAAAAACGAGTAGAAGAATTTCAAGCAGAACTTAGAGAGAATAAACTCGAAAATAGAAATAGTTTCTATAAAAACCTCAAGGTAGATGATTTGAAATCCGTAAGATCGAAACAAGAAATCGAGTTTGATCTTAAAAAAACTGAAGAAGAATTGAAAATCATTTCAATTCCAGAAGATTTATATGATCAAAAAAATCCAGAGGATTTATCTGGAATTGTAAAGAAATTAAACGAAATTATTAATACCTTGAAAGACCCTAAAAATAAATTAAAAATAGAAAAAAATGAGGATAATATTGTTGAAATCTTTGAATCTTTTCAAAGAATAGAGACTAAGATTGATGAGCTCGAATCTTTAATTAATAAATTCTTACATGAGATTAATTTGAAATCAAATTTTAGAATCCATCTAAATAGTGATAAACAAAGCTTTTATATAAAAATTGGATTTATTCGAAATAATCGGGAGAGAATTACTTTCAAAGAATTAACTACACCAGAGAAGATATTTTTTATTATTACATATTACATTTCAATGGAAATTCAAGTTAAAAATGAAAATATAGTCTTTTCAAATTTATTTATCCCAAGTATTTATAATAAAGCCGGTTCCATCTTAAGAACAATTAGAAAAATCTTACCTCTTTTTGAAAACGAACGTAATCTTGCTTCTTTTAATTTAATTTTTATTCTATCTAACCTAGAAATGAAAAAAGAAATAAAAAATTTAAAAACAATAACAATACAATCAAATGGGTGAAATAAATAATGTCGACAAAAGAAATTGAAGAAGTAACAAAAAACATTACAAAAATCATTTTAAAAAATCCCCAAAAGATGATTAGAGAAGAAGACCTTAAGAATTTAAGCAAAGATTTAAAATTTGAGCAAGTTATGAGTGAAATATATGTAAATTTACAAAATATTGGATTTGAATTAATTAAAACTAAATTTCTTGAACAAACATTTTATATCTTAACATCTGAGGGAAAGGATGATGATATTACGCCCTCTCAATATGGTGCTTTAGCGTTAATAGTAGCATTAAGCAAAGAAGTCGATGAGAATATAAAAATTGAAGATTTAAAAGAAATTTTTGCTAATGTCTGGGATACTGATATCCAATTTCTAATTGAGAATGATTATTTAAGAAAATTTGATGATTTAGGAACAATAAAAGTAGCTCCCTTAGGAAAAGCCATCATGAAAAATATCATTGTAGATATAAAATTAAAAAATTTACTAAATTTGTTTAATGAAGAAAATTAATTAAAAATAAAAAAAATTATTCCTCTAAGTCTAATTTAAACTGTTCATAAATTTTTCTTACCCTATCTGCGCTAGGGCCCTCACCTTTCACACCATGCTCGTCCACGACGATTTTCCCGCTTAATATGGAAATAATATTTTGATCTTCAATATAATTAACATGACCTTTTGAGAAAATTGCTGCAATGCGTTCGCTCAATGCGACCATTGGGAAAGGTTCTTCTTCCAAACTCACGAAATTATAGAAATTACTTCTTACAAATAATTTAGGGAATACCTTATTTTTTTCATTTTTTGCATTGACAAGAATCAGGTTTGAATCCTCTGAAATTCCTTTTAATTGTCCTACAAAATACTTTTCTTTATCAATATATACCTTAACGATTTTATCAATTAAAGTTCCTAACTCAGTATTATATTGTCTTATTGACATGATACATCAGAACTATTTTCCTTAATAATAATATTATATTCTTTTGCTTTTATTCTTAATTTATTTAATTACCTCATTAATTAACTGAGGGATATTTTCTCCAGTTAAAGCACTAGTTGTAATAATCTTAAGATTTGGATTAATTTTTTTTCCATCCTTTATCATTTCCTCAATGTCTACATCCATTACATCTTTTAAATCTATTTTATTAATTACTGCAATATCAGAATATTTAAACAACATTGGATGCTTACGTATTACCCAGGGACCTTCAGTAATAGAAACGATGACAACTCTTTTATCAGTACCTAAGATAAAATCGGATGGACAAATTAGGTTTCCCACATTCTCTATTAAGAGAAGATTTACCTGATCCAAATCATAATTTTTTATCACTTGGGAAATATGATAAGAATTAAGGGCACATTCTCGTCCTGTATTAATCTGTATTGTAGTAACTCCGTGTTTTTCAATCCTATTAGCATCAACTCTAGTGGTTACATCACCATTTACAACAAGAATGTTATAATCCTTTGATAATTGTTGTACAATGCTCTCAATGATTGCTGTTTTTCCCGCTCCAATTGCTCCCACAAAATCAACAGATTTTATATTAAGTTCCTTTAAAGTCTTTTTATTTTGCTCTGCTAAATTCTCATTATTTGCAATTAAATCCTCATTCAACTCAATAATTCGTGAAATTTCTTTTTCAGGCATTGTAGAATATCAAAAAAAATGATAGTATTATTTGAAATATGAAGATTAAGTCTTTTTCATTGATAATTTTTATCAATTTTAAGTATAAGTTAAAATATACTTTTAACGACGTAGAATTTTGTATCTAAAAACGATATAAGCTCCTAAAATTCCCCCTAGCTCAGGTAAATAGATTAATAAATAAGCAAGAGAGTATAACGCGTATAATAACCCAAACATTAAACGTATCGAAATTATCGTTATTAGAAAAGATCTCCCTGACATTCTCATTGGAATAAAAGTCATATATGCTCTCATTTCCCTTGACATCATTGGGAAGATAATATATGAAATTAAGCCGTATAATCCACCCCATGCTAATCCAATATATACCGGTAAAGAATCTAAAGGATAAATTGCAAGCATTGATAATCTTAGTAAAATATAGAACAATGCCGAAAATAAACCGCTGATAATAAACAATTTTATTAAAAAAGAGGCGCCAAATCTATTTTCAATGTTTCTCGCCATAAAATATAAAAAGAACAACATAAAGAATAAAAAGAATAAACTAAAAATTGCGCCAATATCTGATACTCCTAAACTGCTGGTACTTATAAAAAGACTTGTTAGAAAAGTGTGAATTGTAAATTCAGTTACTACATTATCTATATTTAAATAAATAAATTGAGAAATTCCATAATAATCAAAGAATAAAGCAGTTATTGAAATTATAATTATTAGTGCGAATAAAACCTTAGTATAATTATATCTGGTTGATAATTTCTGTGATTTTCCATAAACTCTAAGAGTTTTTTTTCTCTGTTTATCTTGTCTCCGCAAATATTTTCGTAATACCTTGGGTCCTTGATCCAAATATTCTTGGGAAGTAGTTCTCTTTAAAACAACATCTTGACGACGTTTACTTGAACCTCTGGGAGTGGTTGGCACAACTGGTACATGTTTTAATTCAAATGTACATTCATGATTTTCTGGTAATCTATGCTTCTTACAAAAAGTACCACCACAATATTTACATGTAAAAGGAAGATATCCGATCTGTTCACCACAAAATTCGCAATATGTCAGTTAAATTCACCAAACAGCGATTAAATTTTTCAATCCTTCAAAGAAATAATTTAAAAGAATATTAAATTAAAATTTTGATCCTTCATAATTTTTACTTTTTAATTTTTATTTAATTATAAATTAAAAAGACTCATTAGGGGTTATAATTCTTATTTTTAATTAATATATAGATTAGTACTTACTGGAGCATAAATAATCATATAGGTAATTATTAGTAGTGTTAACAATGAACCACATAACATAACATATATTTTTTTATTCCATTTCCAAATATTTTGTCCATCTAAAATACCAATAGGAAGCATATTAAAAGTGCCTAACATGAAGTTAATATTCGCAGCTAATCCGATTAACATATTAAGTGGATAAGAGGGAATGATAAATGAGATCACAAAAAGGATTATACCGTATACAAGATTGATACTAGGACCAGCAGCTTTACATAACCCTGTGGTTCTACCTATTTTGCTTAAGCCTAAAACAACGACAGCTCCTGGTAAAGCTAAAGAAGGAAAACTCCCTCCCCCCGAACTTAATGAAAATATGTTAAATACAACGCCAATAACCGTTAGCATCATTCCAAATGTCAACAATCTAAATTTAGTCTGAAGATTGAAATGTTTTGCTACTTGCCTATGCCCAAGTTCGTGAAAGAAAAAAGCTGTGGCATAAAAACCTGCCAACATGAAAATTGCCCATTCATCCCCTGAACCTATTAAACTAGGATAGAACGTCAACAAACCAATGATAAAAATCAATGAAACACCAACCACAAAATGGAATAATTCTGATTTATGGGGTAACAAAATTCCTTTAAATTCAATTCCAGAATCTGGGTCAAATGCATTTGCAGGAACTTGAGCTTCCTGGCGATACCAAGTATATGTTCCATCTGTAGTTCCACGAGTTACTCCTGGAGTACTTTGAGGTCGATATGTCTGGTTCTGAGGAATAGGTGCTACTTGAGATTCATGACTATAGGTTTGTGGTGTTAATATGGATTGCTGTAATCCTGAACTCTCTCTTATAATATTACAGTCGTGATTTTCTGGTTCTTTATGTCTTACACAATAAGTAAACCCACATTTTTCACAATAAAAAGATTCTCCAATTATTTCATCCCCACAATGAGCACAGTTTACCATAAATCCACCAAATTTTACTTTTTATATGAATTATTTTTTAATTAATTATTAAATTCCAGATTTAAAATATTATTTAGTATATTCTCTTCTTCAATGATTTATATAAATAGATTTTTTTTAGTCTTTTATCATTCACTTTACTAAATTTTATTAATGTGAAGTCTACTATTAAACTAAAGTTAAAACAATTTATTCGTGAAGGTTATGAGTGAGGAAGAAAAAGAGGAAGAAGAATATTCAATAGAAGAGGAACGAAAAAAGCTAGCTGATTTAGGTGTAGATAGTACTTGGAATATCCTAACTACTGGAGAGAAAAAAAAGAAAGAACAAGAAAAAAAGACTTTTAGAGGTTTTAATTGACTCTTATATCTTCAATTTTTGCGTAGAAATCATTTATTTAGACTATTTTCTTCAGGATTAATTAATATCAAAAAATTTAATTCCTACTGAATATACTACTTTTACAATTTTAAATTAACTTTAGTAAAGATTTAAATTGTCTAGCCCTGTTTCAATTCAGGATGGACCTTTTGCATCAAATACATTAGTATCAAAAAAATTTCTTCTTATTCATATTTTTATTATTTGGGGTTCTATCTTACCCGTTATCATAGAATTATACGCTTTTTGGAAAGTTGTGGATGAGAATTCTATATTCTTCTACTTTCTTTTACCTTTCCAAATTTGCATTATTTACCTAATCTTAATCATAAGTTCTGCAATTTTATCTAAGATATTATTAGGGATAATTAATTTGATTCATCAACCAAAAGAAGGTATATTCAATAAAGATAAAAATGATAAAGATTATTATTTCTGGAGTTTAAGAGCAGTAGTGAAGAAGTGGCCAATTTGGCTCTCAAACTTAATTCCATCCTCGTTTATTAAAAATCTTATGTTAAAAATATTGGGAATAAGAACGGATTATTCTAATAAAATTTTTTCAGGAAATATTGACGTTGAATTTATTGAATTAGGAAAAAATATCATTATCGGTCAGGGAAGTTCAATAAAATCAAGCATGATTCTACAGGGACATCTAATTATCAAAAAAGTTATAATTGAAGATAATGTTATAATTGGTTCGAATTCATTTATAGCTCCAGGTACTCATATAGGTTCAAATATGACACTTGATTCTATGTCTGTAACTAAAATTCATCAAATTTTCGATCCCCTTTCTTCTCATAATCAAAATCTACCTGAAGAAATACATAAGTCCTCCAGTGACTTTTTTTTAAATTTGAATGATGGGGAATTAAAAAAGAATTCAAATACTTCTTTAAATCCTGAAGATAAATTCGTAAAAGATTTGACCTATAATATAACCACATTCGGTTTTATTTATTTTTGTTCCAATTTCATCCCTATATTAGGCATTATATATTTCTGTAAAGAATATTTTTTCCCGTTTTGCTTAAACTCTCCTAATTTTTTCCAGATTCTTATAAATATCCAATCCTTCCTAATATTTCTAATTACACCTCTATTTCTAATTTTTTTAATATTGATTAATTTATTCACAGTTATTTTTATTACTAAAGTGTTTTATAAAATAATCCAATACAAAAATCCCGCTATAGAAGGATCTTTTCACTGGAATAATAAAAATCAGGATTTCAATAGTTATTTCAAACGTTCTTTTATTTTAAGATATGCAAAATGGAAAATACAAAAAAGCTCATTTCCATGGTTAATAAAACCTGCATTTAATTTCATAGGTAACTGTTATTTTGGAAAAAAAACTGTAATTGAAAATTCCTATGTGGCAAAGGAATTTTTAAAAGTGGGGGAAAACTCTTATATAGGAAAGACTTTACTTGCTAACCATCTTTGGGATAAGAATCTTACCATTAAAGGTATAACTATAGGAGATAATGTCAATATCTCAGATAATTGCTGCATAGCACCAGGTACAGAAATCGAGAATGGTGTTTCTTTATTACCTCTGTCTGTTACTTCAAAATACGAGAAACTAACCTCTATTTCAGTCTCTATTCATTCACCCATAAAAACACTTCCCGAAGAAGAGTTAATTCGAATAATTAATTATAGACTCGGTGATAATCGTGAGGATTAACGATATATTTGTTACAAACAATGCTGTTGAGTGTAATTGGGGCTTATTACAAAATTTCATATTAGTATGGCTATCTCTTTTCCCTACAAGTCTGCTCTTTGTTTTATTTTACAACCTTTTTTCCTTATGGATTCCTACTATTGTAATAATTTGTTTTTTACCTGTTTCAATCGTCCTCTATTATGGAATCTTTTTTCTATTACTTCTCTTCTTTTCAAAACTATATCTAATCATTATAAATTTAATTCATAAACCCAAAGAAGGAATATTCAAGAGATCTTTGAATGATAAAGACTTTCTTTTCTTTCTATTAAGAAGAAACTTAAAAAGATTCACTTTAAAAATATATAATTACTTTCCTTTACCTTGGGCAAAATTACTAGCTCTAAGAATATTAGACATAAAAATTTCCTATAATACTGGAGTATTAGACAGCTATATTGATTCAGATTTCGTAGAAATTGGTAATAATGTTATTCTTGGTGAAGGGTCAATAATAATGAGTTCTATGATTATAGGGAATTTATTTCTTATAAAAAAAGTAATTCTCAAAGATGGGTGCACTATAGGTGCATTTAGTGTAATCTCTCCGGGAACAGTAGTTGAAGAAGGAGCCATTCTTGGAATGGGAAGCTATACTCAAGTTAACCAATATCTTAAACAAAATTCCATCCATGTTGGAAGACCCGCGAAAAGTTGGGAAATTAATAAGTAAGTGTTAACACTGAACAAAAATTAATTAAATTTCTCTATATATATTATAAATATTAGAACTACAATCAGAATATTAGTGAATTAACACGAAAAAAGGTAAAAGGACCGTTTTTTGTCCAACGTGTGAACAAAATGTGGTATTGGGACGAAAAACATTTGATCATATTTACCATGAGGTTCTTTGCTTTTTAGTCATCCTAACCATAGGTTTGGGCTTTCTCGTTTATTTTATTTTAAAATACAGCAAGAAGCCTAACAGATGCCCAAATTGTGAGTCTGAATTTGATTTGAAAACTCTTAAACCTCTAAGATCTTGAGTATACTATAAAAATTAGGGAGTCTCTTAAATATTTAGCTCTTGATTTTCATTTCTTTATTACATCGAGGACAGATTTTATCATTTTCTGTGAGTTGTTTTTTCATAATTATCTTTTGATATTTACATTTCGCATTAGAACAAGTGAGAGTATATTTTACCAGTGTTATAGAGGACTTTTCGAGGTCAGATTTTTTCTCTCCTTCAACCTTACCTTTTTTACCTTGAATTGGCTGCTTTTCTTCTTTCTTTTCTCTTTTTACATTCTGTTCATTTTTAATCCACTTGTCTAAACCCACTTTCTACTCACTATCTAAATGGTGTTTTTCATAAATAAGAAAGAAATTCTAATATATAAAAAAAGAGAAAAAAATTAAAATTTATTTATCAGAAAGTATCATCTAATATACTTGTACTTCCCCTGCAATTAGACGCTTTCTCAAGTTTAAGAAGCTTTCTTTTGACATTTTCCTATCGTAGACCTCATTCGCAATCTTCTTTACTGAATCGAAGCTTACGTTGTCAGCAGGGATTAATTCGATTGAGGAAATCCAAGGATCTGTTATTGGACGGCCTATTTGTGAGAGTAGCTTAACATGGACTTCTAGGATATCACCTTGACCTTGTTGGAAAATCTCTCTCGAAATTTCCGTTCCAAGAACATTGTATAGTTTTCCTACGTGATTTATCGGATTTTTTCCACAAACCGCTTCCAAACTCATTGGTCTGCAGGGAGTTATGAGACCGTTGGATCTGTTGCCACGACCGACCTCGCCGTCATCACCTGCTTCTGAAGACGCACCTGTTATAGTTAAATACATAATCCCTTTTTCTATATTATCTGCTACGTTTACTTGACAATTAACATCACGCTCAGGGATGACATCCGATGCCAGATCTAATATAGCATCTCTTATTTGATTGGTATAACTAACATATTCACTAGCATCCTTTATGTACTTACTGACCATAGCAGCAGCAACTGTAATGCCCACCTCATTCTCGATTCTCTCAACCATTACCTTGATATCTTCACCTGAAGCTTTACATTTTTTCTTAAATTTATTTGAATTTATCAATCTCTCTGCTTCTAAAGCTATCTTTTCCACATCCGAATAAGGAGCATATCCTACACCGAAACTGGTATCATTTGCAAGGGGAACTTCTTCTGTATGATGAGATTCATCAAAAACTCCTGTTAAATCTATTGATCCGGGTCGCACGGCGTAATCAAACTGGATATCCTTGTTTAGATCAAGGTTTCTAAATATGTTAGAAAGTACTTTACGCTGAGTTTCTAAGCAAATAGTTGGGATGGGAACATATTCAAGCTTATTAGTACCATCTCCACATTCTGTAAGTATCTGATTTATCGCTCGTCCAACAATCAGAAAATATTGTGGTTGTATAATAAGCCCTCCACCAAATTCGGGTTTTGCAGTACCTCCAACAAGAGCAGCCTTATCGACATTATGGTGGTATACTCGGCCGAAATGTTCAAGATAATAAAGACATAAGGCTCTAGAACAAGCGTCAGCAACAGCATCGCAGACGGTATCAGGATGTCCAATTCCCTTCCTTTCTACAAGTTCTGGGAATTCGCTTTTTTCAATAGGTAAGAAGTTAGCACGAGTAATTTTTAACATTTCATTTAACCAATTTTGTAATGATATTAATAGTTCATCTAAATATTTTTTTAAATTATTTATCAGTTAAATTCCTTATTAAATGATAAATGCAGTTGTTGCATTTTAAGAATGTGAATATTTATTAAATATTTTACATTTGTAATATGCATAATATGCATAAAAAATTGAAATCATAAATACAATAATACATCAAATTATGAAAAATTTGCCCCCTTTAAGCGAAATAAAACGTCTAAGAAAAAAACTAAACATAAGTCAGAAGGATCTTGCCCTTGAATTGAAATTGACACAATCCACTATCTCCAGAATTGAAAGTGGTTTGATTGATCCTCCATATACTAAATTTAAAATGATATATGAACATTTAGAGAAAGAAGGAGCTAAACGCAAAAAATCTAAAAGGCAGGCTAAGGATATTATGACTCATGACATTAAATTTATTAAACCAGATTCAACTATAAGAGAAGCTGTTGAATTAATGAATGAACATGGTATATCACAACTTCCTATTATTGAAAACAAACATAATTATGGAAGTATAACATCAAAGAAAATTCAAAAATATATAACTGATAATCCTGAAATCTTTGGTGTAGATGTCTCTCTTATCAAAGAATTACCCTTTCCTGAAGTTAATGAAAATTGGGGTGTAAAAGATATCTCTGATTTACTTATTAGATATTCTGCTGTTTTAGTAAAAGATGATGGACACAATTTTGTTGGAATAATAACTGATGCGGATTTTCTTAAACTCACTCATGACTATTGAAAGACAAAATAAATTATACTAATAATTACTGAAAATAGAGATAAATTAAATAAGTTTTAAATCATTATCATCATAGAAAAAGATTTAATTATATCAATATTTAAGTAACTGGATTTAATGATAAGTAGTGTTATTGAACAAATTAATAATTTGTTGAGAAAAGCAAATTATGAAACCTTCTTGTTAGGAAATTTTGCTACTACCAAGAGTAAATTTTGTTTTGATTTACTAGTGAAAAAAGATGACATAATTTTTAGTGTAAAGGTATTTCCTAATATTGATAATTTGAATCAAGATGTAGTTCGTGATATTAAATCTTTATCTTTAATCTTAAAATCTAAACCATTATTGATAGGAATTAGGAATAGGTATCAAAAATTAGAAGATAACACAATATATATTAGAAATGGATTACCATTCATAACTTTTAATACACTCGAGAAAATTCTTACAAATAATATATATCCCCATATTCTGGCGAGAAGAGGCGGGGGAGTAGTATTTTTAGACGGGGATTTAATGAAAGAGTTAAGAGAACAGCAATCAATAACGAGAAAAGAATTGTCAGAAAAGCTAGGCATAACTAAAAGAACTGTCAGTTCGTATGAAAATGAGAGTATGCGTCCTTCAGAAGAAATGGCCAAAAAAATTAAAGATATATTAGAGGACAACGATATATTTAAAAAGATTAACATCTTCAAATGGAATATTAAATATGATATGGAAAATAAGGAAATATTTGAAGGAATAGAATTGAGTGAATTTGAATCTCATGTTGAAAATATAATTAAGGATATTGGCCTTTCTTCTTATTGGTATAAAAAAGGATCTATTCCTTTCAAATTGTCATTATTTTCTCATATAGATGAAGTTGAAAGTGATGGTTTTTATCCTCTTTTTTCTGCCCTCTCAGAAGAGCAAGGTAAAGTGAATGAGATGAATTTTAATTGTTTGAAGATGTTTAATGATTTATTTCATAAAACCGCACTTTATATTATTGATAATAATGTAAGAATTCCAGGATCCATAAAAGGAAAAGAAATACATATCGTAAAAATAAAGAACTTAGAAGAAGTTGATGATGAGGAAGAATTTATTGAACTCATCCAAGACTCTTGAGGAGAAATCAGTATTGATTTGTGGTATAGACGAGGCTGGTAGAATATAATTCCTCTCGAATTTTATACCAAAAGGCCCCGTTATTGGCCCTCTTGTCTTATGTGGAGTTTGTTTTAAACCAAATAATCTACCTTATTTAGCTGAGATTGGTGTAAAAGATTCAAAGAAATTAAGTGCTAAAAGAAGGAGTACATTAGCAAAGTTAATTAAAGATAAATGCCATTCTTTTAAAATCCTTACAATTGCTCCCAAAGAAATTGATCAAAGGGAAGATATAAAAATTACATTGAACAAGTTAGAAGAATTAAAAATGGCAGAAATTATTAGAGAGTTAAAACCAAGCTCTATTTATATTGATGCAGTAGATGTAAATGAAGAAAGATTTAGAAATTCAATATTAAATCTACTAGATTATACCCCTAAAGAAATAATCTCAAAACATAAAGCTGATGATCTCTATCCTATAGTATCTGCAGCCTCTATTATTGCTAAGGATAAAAGAGACACTATAATTGATGAAATGAAGAAAAAATATGGAGACTTCGGATCAGGCTATTCCTCGGATAAAAAAACTACTGATTTCCTTAGAGAGTGGATAAAAAGAAATAAAAAAGCACCAGATTTCGCAAGAAAATCATGGGATACAATAAAAAAAATAGTAGAAGAAGAACTCTCTAACAAAAAAATAACTGATTTTTTTTGATTTCAATTTCTTTTTACTATTAGGATTATATGATTTGCAGCATATTTGTGAATATTTATACTCTCAAGGACACTATATCCTCCCTTTTCTAGAACTTTTTTTTCTTGAGCATATACAACTTCAGATTTCTGAATGCTATCGATGGATTGAGACTTTATTGCTAAAACTAAAAAACCATTCTTTTTAAGATAAAAATTACAATTATTTAATGCAATTTCTGCTTGATTGGGTTGAGAGACATCTTGATAAATAAGATCTATAGGAGAAAATATTGATTTAGCATAATTTTGCGGATATCGAGCATCATCTAATATTGGAATAATATTTTTTCTTCTGGTTGTATTCTGTATTAATTGTCTTATACTTCTTTCTGCAAATTCAACAGAATATATCACACCTGATTCTGCAATATCAGAAATGTGAGAAACGGTGGTACCAGACGAGGCTCCTAAATATAAGCAATTTAAATCTCCTGATAAAAAATCACTTCTAGGATTTTCCAATAATAATGCTGCTAGCTTACTTCTATAAGGATCCCATTCTCTATACTCCTTTCCTTTATAAGATACTAATTTTTCGCCATAAATTCTATTTCCTTTATCTAGATTTTTTGTATAAAGTTTCATCTTTCCCGTAGGTCCAGATATAAAGACATTATAAAATTTTGGATGATTCCTCAATTCTATTTTAGACATCTTTTAGTTTAATTCCTCATCTTCTCTTTTTTGGTTTTCTTTTTTTAATTTGTGTAGGTTCCGTTTTAATAGGTGGATCTGGATATTTTTCTTCAATTTCTTTTATTTTTAGTTCAATCTCTTTTGCTATTTCATTTCCTATGAATTCTCCACTAAAATAATCTACTTTGGCAGCAATACCAATTTTCCCTGCGACTACCCTAGCTATCTTGCCTCTATGATAATATTTACTTCCCCGGATTTGGTTCCATTGAAATATTAATCCATGTTTCGGTCTTTTTTCTCCAGTTTTGAGGAAACGATATAATGCTTTCTCAGCACCTAATAGTTGAATCCTAGATGCGGGCATAAAAGCCAGTTTTTTTAAACCTCCTGCTTTCGCAATTAATTTAGATCCTATTAGAGATCCTATAACCGAATTTATATTAGGAGCAGTTTTTTCCATTAATTCTGTTAAAAAATCTTCTAATCCTTGACGATATGAATCTAACGATACAATTTGAGTTGCATAATCTTGAACTATTTTCATATCAAAATTAGCACCCATAGATTCTGAAGCATATTTTTGTAAAATTTTGATTTTATTATCCTCAATGTCAAAATTATTTTTAAGATTTTCATAACTAAATCTCTCTCTTATTCCTAAAAAAGAAATAAGTTTAGCTAAAAGAATATTATCCTCAACTACTTTATCTGTCAATTCAGGGAAATGTAATCCATACCACTCTCTAAGATGACTAGAAAATAAGCTAATTGATTTCTTAATCACATCTAAAGTATTGACTATCTGAATGATCATATTATCAGAATGTCCACTTGCCTCACTCACCTTTTTTTTGGTTAATTCTTCGCTTATTTCTTTGTACTGTGCGAGGATCTCATTTTTAGATTTTATTATACCAACTTTTTTTAATTGCGATTCTAAATTTAAACGAAAATTTTTAAGTTCGAGTGAAAAACGTTCTAATACTGCTTTATGTCCCAATACTTGTAATGTTAACGTCTGTAATTCTTTATTATCAAATATAAATTCATCAAAACCAGAATTTTTCAATTCTAATAGAAATTTTTCATAAACGCTCTGAATTTTTCCATCATTAATAGCGTTGTAAAACTCAATTATTTTATGTTTTTGATTTTCAAAGTCAATAAAACTCAATATATTTCCAGATTCATCAAATGCAAAGATTCCAACAAAAGTATCAGCTATATATGACTTCATTTTTCTGATATGATTCAGAGTTATTTCTTCTTCATTAATAATTATTATAAAATTATAATCATTATTTTCTTAAAAAAATGCTTGAAATAAATCTCTCCGGTTTAAAATTAAAATCACCACTTATTTTAGCCTCTGGAATTTTAGGAGTGTCTTTTTCTTCAATGAAGAGAGTAATTGATGCTGGAGCTGGAGCCATCACAACTAAATCCATTGGTCCAAATTCAAGAAAGGGTTATAAGAATCCTTCTATAATTGAAATCTATTCTGGAACTTTTATAAATGCTGTTGGGCTTGGGAATCCTGGAATAGATAATTTTCTCTCAGAAATAAATGAAATTAAGAAGTATAAATTTCCACTAATCGTGAGTGTTTTTGGGGCTACTAACAAAGAATATCTTGATGTAGCTTTAAAGGCAGAAGAAGCAGGTGCCAATGCTATTGAAATTAATATATCATGTCCTCACGCAGAAGTTGCTTCAATTGGCATTGACAAGGATTTGACATTTGAAATTGTCAAATTTCTTAAAAAAAAATTAAATATACCTCTTTTTGTAAAATTAAATCCAAATGTAACAAATTTAAACGAAATCGCGTTAGCTGCTGAAAAAGGTGGTGCTGATGCAGTAGTAGCGATTAATACATTGACAGCTATGGCAATTGATGTTAATACAAAAAGACCTATCTTATCTCATGGAAGTGGAGGTCTTTCTGGAAAAGCAATACATCCTATAGCAATTAAAAAAGTATATGATTTATATAAAATTTTAAAAATTCCAATAATAGGATGTGGTGGAATAGATTCTTGGCAAGATGTCGTTGAATTTTTTCTCGTCGGAGCCTCAGCAGTACAAATTGGAACAGCTTTATACCTGGGTGTGGATCTTATTACAGAAATCAATGAAGGTATGGTTAAATATCTTAAATCCAATGATTATAAATCTATAAATGATATAAAAGGCTTAACCCATCAGTTTAAAACTCAAGAGGTGCCTGATTTTGACTGAAAACACTATTCACATGGTAAAAATAAATCGAATTATTAATGAGTGCAAGGATGTTAAAACATTTATGTTCCATAACTCAAAAAAAACAAAGCCTAAACCAGGTCAATTTGTAATGGTATGGGTTCCTGGTGTAGATGAAATACCAATGTCTATTTCAGCATATGATGACGCAAATAATTGGGCTATTACTATAAAAAAGGTTGGGGATTGTACCGAAGCATTACATAATTTAAAAATAAATGATTTTCTTGGAGTACGAGGACCATTAGGAAATTCCTTTAATAAACCAGTAAATAAAAATATGAACATCTTTCTCATCGGTGGGGGTATTGGAATGGCACCACTTAGGTTTTTAGCGTATGATCTTAATATATCAGGTTATGAATTTACAATAATTCAAGGAGCTAAGGTAGAGAGCAATTTAATCTTTATGGACGAACTATATGAACATGATCACAAAAATTCTGAGTTTCATGTTTGTACAGATGATGGAAGTTATGGTGAACAGGGAGTGACAACCGATATTTTTGAAAAACTCATCAAAGATTACACTTCGGAACAACTCAGAAATACTGTTGTGTATTCCTGTGGACCTGAGACTATGTTGTTTAAATTATTTCAAATATGTAGAAAACATAATATTGAATTTTACGCAAGCCTTGAGAGGATAATGAGATGTGGTTGCGGGATATGTGGATTGTGTGCTCTAGATCCATTAGGACTTTTAGTTTGTAAAGATGGACCCGTTTTTGACTCCAAGCAATTAAATAAGATTGAAGATTTTGGAAAGTTTAAGAGAGATTTCACTGGCAAAAAGATTTTTATCTAATTATTATTCTAGGAAAAACCTCAGAAGCATTTTTTGTTGCTTTTAATCATAAAGTATAACTTATATGATGTATTTCAATTATTCTGAGTTTTACCATATTCTCCTAAATTTATTCAAAATTTTTTAGAAATGAATCCTCGCGAAAATATAAACCAAGAAATTAATAAAAAAATCGCACGAGAAGTAATTGACTACTTGATTAAGAATCCAGATACTATTCGTGGCAAAATTACTAGTGTTAAAGCAAAAATAGGTAAAAAATATAATATAGGTAAGGTAATTAAAAATGCCACTATTCTAGACTATGCCACAGAAGAAGAAAAGGAAAAAGTTGCCCAAATTCTTAAAAGAAGAAAAACTAGAACACTCTCGGGTGTATCTGTGATCGCTATTATGACTAAACCACTTCCCTGTCCAGGAACTTGCATTTACTGCCCTGGTTCTGATTCACAACCAGAGGAAAAAGTAGCTCAATCATATACTGGTAAAGAACCAGCAGCTATGAGATCTATTCATAATAATTATGATCCATATCTTCAAGTTCAAAGTAGGATAAAAGATTTAGAAGCAATTGGACACATTGTTGATAAAATCGAGTTAATTATAATGGGAGGTACCTTTTTATCAACAAATCCACAATATCAGAAATATTTTGTTAAAAGAGCATTAGAGGGAATAATAGAACAAAAGTTAGGAAGTTTAGAAGAAGTTAAGAGAGTAGCTGAAAAATCCAAAAGAAGGGTCGTAGGTATTACTATTGAAACGAGACCAGATTATTGTAAAGAAACACATATCGATAATATGTTAGATTTTGGAACTACTAGAGTTGAAATTGGTATTCAAACCATTTATGATGAAATCTATGATTTAGTTAAAAGAGGACATACAACTTTTGACAGTATTGAAGCCATAAGAATTACTAAGGATGCTGGATTAAAAATCAATGCACATATAATGCCAAACTTGCCAGGCTCTAGCCTAGAAAAGGATTTAGAATTATTTGATAATTTATTCTCTAACCCTGAATACAGACCTGATATGTTAAAGATTTATCCAACATTAGTAATCAATGGGACTGAATTGTATGAATGGTGGAAAGCTGGAAAATATTCTCCATATCTAGACGAAGATCTAATCGATCTAATTGCTAAGGTTAAAACGAACCTTCCCCCATATGTGAGAATTCAAAGAATTATGAGGGATATACCTGCAACTTTAATCGAAGCTGGGTGTAAGAATAGTAATTTAAGGCAATTAGTACAAGAAAAATTAAGGGAAATGAAAGAAAC
>Ga0209427_10002119_pt1 | contig 23243 bp, 22 predicted proteins | sample DeeMarSWOR136_30_FD_187465 | JGI IMG/M metagenome (GOLD analysis project Ga0209427, IMG submission 187465) | Marine sediment microbial communities from White Oak River estuary, North Carolina - WOR-1-36_30 (SPAdes) (version 2) | ecosystem: Environmental > Aquatic > Marine > Intertidal zone >...
AAAAGAACCAGTATAGTACTCATTTGGGAAATCAACACCTTCAATTCCATAAGTTGGGGATAGGTCAACATCGATTTGTGTCCATGGTGGGAAAGATAGTTCAAAATCAGTATAGTTTTCAAAATCATCCTCGAAAATTATTCCACCCTTTGTAGTTAGTGGATTTTCTGTATATATTGATGAATTTTCTAGTAGATTAGTTGTTGTATTATTTGATGATTTATCATTTGCAGATATTGTTGTGGTTGATAAAATTATTACAATTGTAATTAGTAAAACACAAGTACCCTTAAGGATATAGTTATTTTTCATTTTTCACCTCCCTTTAATTTATATTAATTATAAAAATATATGAAATATTTAAAGTTTTAGGTAAAAATGTTTGTATTAAATATAAATATATTTAAAATATTTAAATTTTTTAACAAAAATGTATTACCTTTTAAAAATATAATTGAGGGGTTTAGCTTTGTTTTGAGGGAGGAAAGAAAGGAATGAAAAGTTGTTAAAATAATAATCATTCTCTCTTCCAGACTAAACCCCGCAATCGCAGGGATATAAACTTGTATTAAATAAACCTTACTACACATGTTATAACATGTCTAGTTTTTTCTTTTTAAAAGATTTTATATAATATAAAATAAAAAAAGAAGTTATTTAGATAGATTATATAACATCTTTTTTAGATAGGTATTGCAGCAGTGGCTTGATCAACATAATGAGCAAAGTATCGCTGTGTGAAATTTCCACTTGGTAATTCATGTATCGCAGACCGATAGTGTGGTACCCAATGACTAATTGATGATATGACCATTATATTATCTGATGTAATATCTTCAAATGTTTGGTTACCATGTTTAGCCGCGCCATCAAAGTTACCTGTAATTGTTTTGGTTTTTCGTGGTATTAGCAGTACAAATTTGTTTATTGCATAGTCGAGTAACGCAAAGCGATAGGGGTCTCCTATTGAGTTATCCCAACGTGATACAATTTCTGTAACATAAGATCTGATTTTTCCAAAGTAAGGGAAATTTCCTTCATTTGTTATATTAACACTTACAGTTAATTTAGCTCCTCCATCCCAAGTAACAGAGGATTCCATAGTTATAGGTTGTTTCGGAATTCTTTGCCCTTCTTGCTCTATTAAAGTTCGGTATTCAGCTTCTGTTAATGGAACTGTGCTTTTCCTTCCAATAAAGTTTGTATCCCCACCATCAAAATAAACAGTTGGGAATGCATAGATTTTGTAAATACCAAAGCTGTAATCACGATTTCTTTCTTTTCCAATAGAGGACATGTCGTTCACAAGAGCAACATAATAAAAAGGATAGTCACCACTTTGATATATGTTGTATAAAGCTTCAGTTGCAAAAGGACAATTTGGACACCAAGAAGCTGTGCATTCCTCTGCAAATACTGTATGGGTAAAATCAACTGGTAATGGATCATAGTTGACGGTAAAAGAAATTGCTTGAACTGTTGAGGCTATCAATAGCGTTATTATTAACCCTGTGATAACATGCTTTTTCATAATAATTCCCATTTTATATATAGAATAAAGAGGTATTAATAATTAACGCATGTTAATAATAAATTTTTTTATATTTTTTAATCACATTTTTATAACAAAATTCTACTATAATAATTTTTAGATTTGTTTATAAACAAATTAAGAATTTTTTCCTTCGCTAATAATTGTAAAGATAGAGGGCTATACTTGTACAATAACATATTAATAATAAAAACACTCAAATCTAGTTTCAAATGGTGATAAATATGAATAAAAAATCTGTATCAGCATTGGTAGTAATGGGATTAATTTCAGTAATCATATTTACTGCTGGTCCTGTAAGTGCCTGTCACTATGAAGTTGGAACTTACGAAAGTGATTATACAACAACAAAAAACTCTTTTTTTAAAGGAGAAACCATCTATGTCATGGGAAATGCCTATGGATATAATTACCCCTTGAAATTAAGAATTAATGATCCTGCATGTAATGTTGTATATTATTCTAGTGAATCAAAATATGTTGTTTATGGTTATTTTTTCTTGAATGAAACCTCTCCAGTTGGTATTTGGTCTGTTCAACTTGGTGTGTATTACTGTGGTTATTGGCATTGGTCAACAAGTTCTGGAAGAATTGCTTATTTTAGTGTGACAGATGCAAATTTTGTATTAATAGTAAATGTTGATGGAAACGGAAGTGTAGTTGTTGATCCTGATTTGAGTTATTATTCATTTGGTTCAATTGTTAATCTGTCTGCAGTTGCAGATTCTGGTTGGAGTTTTAGTCATTGGAGTGGCGATATTACTTCAAGTAATAACCCTGAAAATATTATTATGAATAGTGATAAATCAGTTACAGCTCATTTTATTCAAAATCAGTATATCTTAGATGTTAATATTATTGGAAATGGTAGTGTTGTTAAGGAACCGGATAAAACATTTTATGTTTTTGGAGATATTGTAAATCTATCTTGTTTTCCAGAGTTCGGTTGGGCTTTTGATCACTGGGAAGGTGATATTACTAGTAATGATAATCCTGCTTTTGTTACAATTGATGGAGATAAAAATGTAACTGCGGTTTTTGTTGAATCTTTATACACTCTTACTGTTAATATCGATGGAGATGGAGTCGTAGATGAAAATCCATCTGGTCCATATAATTATGGTGATATTGTATCTTTAATTGCTACTGCAAACATAGGTAATATATTTAGTCATTGGAGTGGCGATCTTGAGTCTGTTAATGCATCTGAGACAATTGTTATGGATGCTAGTAAAACTGTTACTGCTCATTTTATACAAGAAAATTACACGTTGATAATTAATATTGAAGGTAGTGGTAGTGTTAATAAGACACCTGATCTGGAGAATTATTCTTATAATACTTCTGTTGAGTTAAGTGCAATAGCTGCATTTGGTTGGGTTTTTGATCATTGGAGTGGTAATCTTAGTGGTAATGTAAATCCAGTAACAATCAGTATTACAGAGGATAAAAATATTACAGCGCATTTCATACAATCAAACCAAGGAGGTGGAGGCTCAAATAATGGTGGAGGCGGTAGCGGAGGAAACGGAGGATCCACTAGACAATCAACTAATTTACATCCGTTTGCTAATTTATCTGCAGGAGAACCATATATAGGTTTTATAGATGAAGAGATTGAGTTTAACGGTTCACTTAGTTATGATCCAGATGGCCAAATTGTTAAATATGAATGGATATTTGGTGATGGAACAACTGGTGATGGAGAAGTTACAACACATGTATACTCAGCTCCAGGAGACTATGAAGTAGAATTAAAAGTAACAGATAATGATCGTGCCAGTAACACTAGTAAAACTATTGCAGTAATTGTTGTACCAAATCGTGCTCCTTCTAAACCTGTTATTATCGGTCCAACTGAAGGAAAAGTAAATGTTAATTATTCTTTCAGTGTTTTTTCAACAGATGATGACTCTGACGATATTAAATATACAATCGATTGGGGTGATGGTAGTATCAGTGAAAGTGATTATATCTTATCTGGAGCTCTATTTAATTCCTCTCATATATGGCTTAAACCAGGAGAATACAAAATCCTAATTAAAGCTGATGATGGTAAAACAAATACTACAAATGATTTAACAATAGTTATTCATGATGATGAACCTGCTCCTGAATCAGATAACTTCCTTTTAATCTTACTAGGTCTTCTTGCATTGATATTGTTGCTAATATTACTGTATCTTGCAAAAAGAAATAAAGACAAAGAAAAAGCTAAAGTTAAAAAGAAGAAAAAGAAATAATTTTTAATCCATTTCTTTTTTTATTTTTTATAATATATTTTTTTTAAAAAAATTTATATACAAATTTTTAATACTAATTTTAATTTTTATGAGAAAAAAATTTATCAGAGATAAACTTTTGATTATACCTGGTTATGTTGTTGGAATTATTTGTTTAATGATAATTACCTATAGAAGTTTACTTGCATTTTTAAACGAAAATAAAGCTATTACAATTTATATAAATAAATATGGTGAACAATATTTTGATATTACAGCTCTTGCTGTTATTTGGTCTATATGTTTAATTGGTTTATTTTTTTTGATTAAAACCTTAAGAGAAGAAATACTCTTAAAGAAAAATAATTACAACTTACAAAAAAATCCAATTTTAAATAAAAAAGATTATTTTTTTGATTTAAATTCTGAAATTAAATTAAATAATAAAAAAGCAACCTTTATTGGATTTTCTTCTAACTCTTACAATGAATTAAAGCAGAAATTTAAAGAAAAAGAATAATTGTATTTTGTTTTTTCATTGTGGTGAAGATTTTATATTACCTGCGTTCTTTAAGCGCTATTGCTTTTTCTGGACAGATTTCATGGCAGCAGTAACATCTGATGCATTTAGGATAGTTAATTTTTGCTATTGTTGAAGTATTAATAATTGCATGTTTTGGGCAGATTTCTTGACACATTCCACAAGAGGTACATAAACTTGTAACTACAGGGCTTTTACTTGGTGTTTTTTTACCAGTTAGTATATAATTTGCTGTGCTTGGAAGAATAAAACTATCGTGTTTTACATCCTGTGGTTTTAATTGTGGATAAGTTATTTGTTTAGGCCATAATCCTCTTATTTTTGCTTGTTTTAATACAGGTATTCCAACTGGCTCGATATTTAGTATGTTGCAGATTGCAATATCAAGAGCAATTGCATTTTCTGAAGCAAGAATTATTCCGAGATTAACTGGATTTCCTCCTGATGGGCCTTCTCCTTGCATTCCAATTATACCATCCATTATAATCAGATTTGGTGGTACTATAAAATGAACATCAATCAGCATGTCTGCAAAAGAGTTGCGTCTAAGAAAAAATGAATGATATTTAGCTTTTGTCAAACCTGGTATTATACCAAACATATGTTTTATTGCAAGAGTCATTGTCATATATGAATGGGTTTTGATTTTTGGTAATGCTATTATTTTGTCTGCTTTTTTTACAAAATTACAAATTACCGTTTCTTTAAGTTTTTTACCCGATGGAATTTGTATCTTTGATGTTTTTGTATCATAATTTAATTGAATTCCTAATTCATTTGAGATTTTTTGTAATCCAGATTTTTTATAAACACGTCTAAGTCTACCTTTTATAAATTGGCCGGATGGTGAATCTCCTATATATGGAATTCCACCTGCTTCAATAACAAGTTCTGCGGTTTTTTTCACTAAAACTGGATTTGTAACTACTGCTTTTTCTGGTTTAGTTGCATTTAAAAGATTAACTTTTAATAAAACTTTTTCATCTTTGCTTACATAGTTTTTAATTCCATCTAGAGGCTTTAATAAGGACTCTAGATTTATATCTTGGTAAGTTGATTTTTGAATGCAGACTTTTTCTGTATTTTTTTTTATTGACTGGAGCATCACGAGAATCTGAGATATATAATTGTAATATAAAGTCTTAGGAATAAATTTTAAAAAAATGTTAGACAGAAGCTATAACCCAATATATTTCATACCTCCCCAATTTACTTTTTTAATTCAAATCTTCTGTCTAACATAAATATATTTATCTTTCATAGTATATAATATTTTTTATTAAGTTTAAAGTTATAATATTTACAAAAAAAGACTTTAGAAAATGTTAATTTGTTACAAAAAATTAAATTAATTATTTACTTTCTTGTTTTTTCATAAAATTTTTTTGTATTTTTTTTGAAGGCTAAACAATACATGTAGAGCTAAAAAAACAATTAATGGTATGATTAGATTTATATGAATTTGATAGGATGTTGGTTTTGATAATCCGCCAAACGTAATTGTTTCTATTAGATGATAATTTGTAATACCGTACCCAGTTATAATAAAAAGAATTATTATGATACTTAGTAAAATATGAGTGAGGATTTTTACTAATTTAATTATTTTCATCATTGTCACGGTCCAAAGAAGTCTTTATCAAGATCTCCAATATTTGAGTATCCTCTACTTTCCCAGAATCCTCTATAGTCTGTGTTATTGGATACTTCTATTTCTGTGACCCATTTGATCCACTTATATCCCCATTTGCTTTCAGCAATAAGTTGAAATGGAAATCCACGTTCCGGTGGAATTGTTACATTATTCATTTTATAAGCTAAAAGTATGTCGTTTTGCGTTATGTAATCTACAGAAAGTGAAGTGGAATATCCATCATATGCTTTAAAAATAAGTATTTGTGCAAAAGGATCTGGTTTCGACTCCTCAATAAGCTCTGATACAAGCACTCCTTCCCAGAGAATTTTAACGCTCCATCCTTCTACGCAATCTAATGTTACTATTTTTTTATAATGTTGGAAACTATTAAGCACTTCTTCATAAGTATAGTTTTTTGGTGTTTCAACTAATCCTGTTATGTTTAGTTGATAAGTTGTTTTGTTGATTCGTTGTGGTCCTTTGATTGAATTTTCATTAAAATCATTTACTGATGATAGTTTTTCTCCTTGATATTCTCTTATTTCTACACCATCAAGTTGAATTTCTTGTTTTATACAACCTGCAAAAAAACTTACTATGATTGTTTGAGAAATAACAAGTGCGATTAATATAAATTTAATATGTTTCATAGGTTTCAAACTCACCAAATATTAACAATTGTTAATATTTATATTAGATTTATCTATTTAACCATATCGATAATCGTTTTGTAATTTTTAGTATTTATGATGATTTATTATCAACATTACTTTTTATTGACGTTATTGAAAAATAAAATTATTAAAAATTGTTTAACTGTATAAATTTTCAATAGAAAATTTTATATTTATATTTAAAATTTAAAATATGGAAGAAAATTATGAATGCAAATATTATTTTTAAAAAAATAGTAGTTGTAGGTTTAGTAATTCTTTTTTGTAGTGTTGCTATTTCACCGGCTTTGGGTATATTTAATTCATCAAAATTAAAAGTAAAAAGTCTTTTGATAAATCAAGAGTACTTGCTTCCACCACCACAATTTATCAATATGTCTTTTGAAGAATCAATAATGCGAAGAATGTCTATGAGGAATTTCACCGATGAATCTGTTACAGATGAGGAGCTTTCAACTATTTTATGGGCAGCATATGGTTTAAGAGTTGATGGTAATCTGACTGTAGCTGAAATTAATAGTTCTCATGCATCTATTATTTATGTTCTTTTAGAAGATGTTTATAAATATAATCCCATTAATCATTCATTGGTTTTTTACAAAGCAGGGGATTATAGAGATGTTGTTGGATGGCAATATACTGCACCTGTTCAATTGGGTTTGTGTTGGAATACCGATATTGCAGATGCCAATTTTGGAAGTGCTGAACTGGGTGCTATTGGTCAGAATATATATTTTGCAGCTAATGCAATTGGTTTAGGAACTGTAATAACTGCAGAGATTCCACCTGCGATTAATCCAATTGGGTTACCTGCTAATGAGCATGGCATGGGTGTTATGCCCCTTGGTCATTTGGAGTTTGATTATAATTTTAAATATAGGCCGCTACTTTTTTCTTTACTTCCTCGTGTTGAGTTTTCTGAAACAGAATTAACAACAGCATTAGAGAGCCGAGTTGAGGTAACTTCTTGGGTGAATGACTCTATTTCAAGAAAAGATATAAGTCATTTAATCTGGGCTTCATATGGATACTCATATTATCTTGATAAAAGCGGTGCAAATGTTGTAAAAAGGCATCATACTGTGCCTAGTGCCCATGGTTATTATCCATTTAGAATTTATACTTCTACAAAAAATGGTATTTTTTATTATAAATATGGTCTTTATACTGTTGATATTTGGGGATTACCTGTTGTTTCTTTTTTGTTACCAATTCGTTTGGGTGATAAAAGAACAAAAATTGCTCAAGCAAGTGAGTCATTTGCTTCAGATGCACCAATGAATATCATTATTATTTTAGATATTAATAAAACAGTTCAACGGGATGATTTATCCGATATAAGTATGCGTTGGATTTGGTATTATGAAGCAGGAGCCGCTGCACATAATGTACTTTTGCAAGCTGTATCACGAGGGCTTGCTGGTAACATTTTAACAATTAATGATAAAGAAGCTATTTGCTCGTTACTTAGATTAAATCCTGATAAATTTGATCCAATGTTTGTTGTACCAGTTGGTTAATAAAAAACATAAAAAAACTAATCAAATTCTTTAGTAAAAAATTAACAAGGATAATATTAAATAAATATTATATATGTTTATAATTTGATATATATGCCTAAAGATTTGAAAATAACTTTTTGGGTTATGTTATGTATTATATCCCTAATTTTAAATGCAATTACAACCACCCCTTCATCAATAGACAAGAATTCATCTATAAAAATGTCCAGTATTGATTTAGAGATTAATGCCCCAGATATTATTGAAATGATTCAACAAGTCAATGAATCTAAACTAAAAAAACATATTCAAACAATTCAAAACTTTGGTCCTCATAAAACTGGATCAGAAGCACTAAATCTTGTTGGAACCTATATTTATAATGAACTGAATTTAACTAATTTACATGTTGAATATGTGCAATGGAGCAAGAAAAAATTTTCAGGAAAAAATATTGTAGCAACATTAAAAGGGATTGGAGAAACCGACGGTATTGTTATCGTGTGTGCTCATTACGATTCAGTTAGTGTATCACCTGGTGCTGAGGATGATGGCTCTGGTGTTGCAATTGTTTTAATGCTTGCAGAGATTATGAGTAATAATTCTTTTAATTCAACAATTAAATTTATTTTATTTTCTGGTGAAGAGCAAGGAAAGCTTGGTAGTAGCGTTTATGCAAAAGCTGCAAAAAATAATGGGTATAATATACTTGGTGTTCTTGCTCTTGATAAAGTTGGTTATGCAGTGACTTCTGAGGAAGGCAATAAGGTAAAGCATCATACAAATGATGCATCAGAATGGATGGTTGATATAAGTTCTGATGTGGCAAATAAATATTATGATTATATCGGTCTTGAGGTTATACGCAAACCACAGGATCCAGGTAGTGATCATTTATCTTTTGTAAATGAAGGATTTCACGGCTCGGATTTTGTTAGATTCGGAGTTAATCCATTTTACCATACAAGCGAAGATAAAATTGAACACATGAATATAACGTATCTAGCAAAAATTTGTAATTTAACACTTGCAACTATTTCCACAATTTCAGGTTTAAACCCGGTTCTTAAAAATGATGATTTGAATGTAATAATTAAAGGTTCATATTTATCAAAACCCTATCAAATTTATATTAAAGTTGAAAACAAAGAATTTGAAAAAGACACTGCAAATGTTACAATAGAAATTGGTCTTAAACATATTTTTTTAAATCAATATGTTTTAACAAAAAAGAAAGATTATGTAATTCCTTGTCACTGGATTTTAACAAAAGAAGTTGGAGAGTATTGGGAATTTTTAGTAGGCTCTCATACATTTACAAAGGGTTTATGTAAACTAGAAGTAGTTATTAAAGGTATAAATGATGATGTCTATTTATATAGAAAAGAAATAAGTTATGGCTTAATTTTTACTAAACTAAAAGTAAGATTAATACCTAGATTGTAACTTACTTAAGTAAAATCTACAATTGTTTTAAAAAAGGAAAAAAGAAAGAAAATATTTTGTGTTTTTCTAAAACCCTGTTATATATCGTAGTATCGGAAATGCTTTTGGTAATAACTCAAATAATCTTTTTATCAACAGATTATTTGAAATAGATCTAGGCATTGTTACTTCCAGGTAACTCCAGTTGCTTTCACTACCATAGTAATCTTTTACTTTAGCCGATACTGTATAAGTTCCCTTTGTAGTCCAGGTATGACTAACTGTTACTTCCTCGTTATGATAATATGGGCCAATCCAACTTGTATTTGTTCCATCGTCCCAGTTAATAAAGTAGTAGATTTTGTCTCCATCTGGATCTGAAGTTAAAAAGTTATATGCATAACTTTTTCCTTTTTTACCATTAGTTTCACCAGTAATATTTGGTGCATTAGGTGGATTTTGTGTGTAGAAATTATATTTAAAACCATTAAACATTTGTCTTGTATCTTCAAAAGAAAAACTGTCAAATGTAACATGTACCATCTGTAAAGGCCAAATCATTGTAACATATCTAGCAACTTCATCTCCATCGGGTTGCACAAAAATTTCTTCTAAAAAAACATCTTCAGAATTTAAGTAGAACCATTCACCTGGAAATGGTGAAATTTCTGATCCGCGTAGCAACCAAGTTGTTCGTTCATGATGATCACTTAAGAAAGATATATATTCGGCATCAAGGTCATTATCCATCCATAGCGAGCTTTTGTATATAAAATCAAAATCAGCATTACCATCGACCAAACCATCATCTGTGTCTATTCCTAAAAATCCCAGTTCATACCAACCTGGTGCATCAGTAAAGTAATATAGCCTAGCATCAAAAGTACCATATTCATCGTATTTATCTGGACCTGCCGGATTTGACCAAAAATCAGCAACTAGTATCTTCATATCATAATCAGCAGCTGCATCACAAGCACCTTTTCCCCAATTTTTTCTTAAAACATCTCTTGAATGATTATCAAATCCGAAACTAGCATTTGCGCGTTCAGATGCATTAATATTTCCACCAACAGTCATTTTGCTACGATTATCTCCTGCAAAAGACTTTGGCCGCTCATTATGATTATGACCGATGCTATAGCTATGACCCACTTCATGACCCGCAGTATGACCAATTGCATTACCTAGTGCTGTTGTATTCCAAGTTCCATCTGGATTTTTAAAACTTCCATTTACACTTGAGTCATTCATAAACTCTCCAAGATAAACATAGGTTGTGTTACTTTGAGGAGGCCAACGACCCCATGCAGGTTTTGCTTGATTAGGATCTTTTCCCGGTTGTATTTGAACAGTACGATCCGCGCTACCTGCTTGAGAAGGATCATTTGTAACAGATACATTAGGAGCACCAACAGCTGGTTCATAATTGTCTTTTATGTGCTGAATAATTCTATTTTTTAAAGCTGTTTTCTGGGTATCATTTAAGTCAGAGCGTCCATCTATTGCTGATGTATTTACATAAATTGTTACTTTAGCTAGTAAAGATTCTATATATTTATTTACAACTGTTAAGCTGGATTGATTTGAAGTTGTAGTTGCAGAGATAGTACAAGTAAACAGCAGCATGAAAACTATTGCAGTTCCAACAAATTTTTTCATTAATTATTTTCCTCCCAAAAATATGTTTTAAAAAGATATAATAAAATAATATAAATAATTTTTTATTTTTATTAAAAATTTACGAAAATATTATGTTAAGCATAGTTAATTAATATGATTTGTAAAATTTTATGGAATTAATGAAATTGATAAATATTATGATTTTTTTGATGATTATAAATTTTTTTTATGTAAAAAATTTATAGACAAATTGTATCCCCTTGTTTTATGCTAAGTCTTAGTCTTCAAACAATTTTACCCTTTTTTTTATCTGCAGCGATTGTTATAATAATCATGCTTATTGCTGAAAAATATGGAACAAAAACAGGAGGAATTTTGGGAACACTACCCTCAACTATCATTATTGCATATATTTTTATTGCATTAAATAAAGGAGATGTCTTTGCCTCAATTTCAGTTTCTGTAGTTCCTGCGGAAATCGGAATAAATTTAATTTTTTTGTTTATTTTTGCAATACTTGTTAAAAAATCAATTTATACTGCATTTATTGCATCGTTTATTGTTTGGACTTGTTTTTCTTTTGTTTTATGGGCAATAGATTTAAAAAATATTTACATCTCAATTTCAATATTTTTTTTATCACTAATTTTTACGGCCTTTACCCTTGAAAAAATAATAAAAATTAAATCATCGGGACAAAAAATTGTTCATTATACTCTTACAAAAATTGCATTACGTGGGCTTCTTGCTGGAACGATTATTACAATTACTGTATTACTTTCAAATGTTGGAGAGGTAATTTCTGGAATTATTTCTGTTTTTCCCGCAATTATTACTTCAACAATGTTTATTTCTTATTATGAGCATGGTGCTGATTTTGCATCTGGTCTTGCAAAATCAATGATAATTGGAAGCTGTAGTGTTATGAGCTATGCTGCATCGATTCATTTTTTGTATCCACTTTATGGAATTATTTGGGGCAGTATAATTGGATTTGTATTTTCTGTTTGTATTACATTAATTATTTTAAAATTAAGGAAGAATTTAAGTTGAAAATTAATCTAAAAAAACTTTATTTTTAGCCAATAAGAATATAATTAATAGAAAAGGCTATTTTATAACTGTGAGGTAAAAATGCTTTGTAATATCTGTGGTGTTGAAGAAACAGATAATCCTGATGGAATCTGTGATGATTGCAATTTCAATATTTTAAAAAATAAGGATATTCCACCAAATTTCTAGTTTTCAATATTGTTAAATTAAGGTAATTTATTCATTTATATTGATGACAGTTTATTCTCATTCACGTCTAAGTTGTTATGAACAATGTCCTCAGAAGTTTAAACTTCAGTATATTGATAAAGTTGAAACTGAGGTTGAAGAAAATGTTGAGGCTTTTTTAGGTATTCGTGTTCATGAAACTTTAGAAAAACTTTATCGCGATCTTCAATTTCAAAAGTTAAATTCTTTGGATGAAATTTTTACTTTTTTAGAATCTGAGTGGAATGAAAATTGGTCTGATGATATAATTATAGTGAATACCGAGTATAATAAAGATAATTATCTTAATATGGCAAAAAAGTACGTAAGTGATTATTACAGCAGGTATGCACCGTTTGATAAAGGTAAAACTGTTGCTCTTGAACAACGTATTTTGATTGATTTGGATGATGAAGGTGCATATAAATTACAAGGTTACATTGATAGGTTAACTGAGACTAAAGATGGATTTTACGAGATACATGATTATAAAACAAATTCCAGGTTGCCGCTTGCTGATTATATTAAATCTGATCGTCAGCTTGCACTTTATATGATCGGTGTAAAGAAGAGCTATCCTGATGTTAAAGATGTTCGGTTGATTTGGCATTTTTTGAAGTTTGATAAAGAAATTGATTCTACAAGAACTGCTGAGGAACTTGAAAAATTAAAGGCTGATACGATAAGCCTGATTGATACTATTGAAAGTGATAAAGAGTTTATTGCAAATGCTGGATACTTGTGTGATTGGTGTGAGTTTAAAGTTATTTGTAGACAATGGATGCATTTGTATAAAATAAAGGAAATGCCTGAAAATGAGTATTTAGCAGATTCAGGTGTGCAACTTGTTAATCGATATGCCGAACTTAAAAGTAAGCAGAAACAGGTAAATGCTGAGTTAGATGAAGAGCTTACAAAATTGGAGAAAGCTCTTATTTTGTTTGCTGAAAAAGAAAAAGTTGATTGTGTGTTTGGGACAAAGAATAAGGTCAGAATTACTGAAAGTGAAAGACTTTGTTTTCCTAGTAAAAATAGTAAAGAACGGAAAAAATTGGAAGAAGTATTAATTAAGTATGGAAAACTGGAGGAAGTGAGTCAATTGGATACAACAGCATTAGGAAGGATTATACTAGAGAAACAGTGGGAAACTAAAGTACTAAATTCTTTAAAAGAATATGTTGAGTTGGGAAAGTCAAAGAGGTTGTATTTAAGTAAAAATAAAGATTATTAATGTATTTATTAAAAATTGCCTAAATTTTTAAGAGAAAAAGGAGTTAATAATTATAATTTATTATTTTAAAACTTTCAATTCGACCAAACACCATGTCCTTTTTTTCTTAATTTTTGGGTAAGCCATCGTTCAATTTGTTCAGCCTCTTCACGTTTTTCAATAGGATTATACTTCTTAAATTTCCGTGGCACTAGTCGAAATCCATATTTTTTAGCAAATCGATTTGCCTTATAACCTATTTTATGTTGTCTAAATCTGATTTTTGGATCATGAGTTGTTTGTCCAACGTAATAGCAAGCAAGCTTGGTATTCATATGAGGATTTTTTTCTCTGAATTTTTTTGAAATCAATACTTCTTTTTCAAGCTCAATGACATAAACGTTGTATAGCATCTTCTCCTCGCTCTTACAATGGTAATATGAATAAAAAATTTACTAGTTATTAATAATTACCTCTATAGTAATTTTATTCATATCTTAAAGCTTCTGCTGGAGGAATTTTTGATGCTTTTCTAGAAGCAGGTAAAATGCAAATAAGAGTAAATACAAAAGCAATAAAATCAATTAATATAATCGGCTGCCAGTTTATAACAAAGTCAAAGCCAAGTTCACTGAAACTATCTCTCCAAATAATATAACCAGTAAAAATTCCCAAAAAAGTTCCAATCAGAATACCTATTATAGCTATTGTTGATGTTTCAATTACAAAAGAAGAAAGCACCATTTTCTTCTTAAAACCAATTGCTCTCATCATACCAATTTCTTGTCTTCGCTCATGAACTGATCTAATTGTTATAATACCAAGACCCGCAATTCCAATTATTAGACCAAGTGCCATGAAAGCATCAAACAAATAAAAAAATTGATTCAAAGTAGAAATTATATTCAAAACAACAGTTTCAACAACAATCGTTTGCATTCCATTACTTAAAAAAGCACTTTCTAGCTCTTTAGCAGTTTCATCCACGTCAAAATCTGTTTTTATGCTGAAAAGAAAAACAGATGAAGTGTTAATTCCAAACTCTTGCTCAACAAAGAAGATGTAGCTAAAAATACCTTGAATTAAAGTTGTATCAAGAATACCAATTACTTTCTTTTCAACAAGCATGTCATTTTTATCTTTTATTTTTATTACATCTCCAAGATTTAACGATAATACACTATTCTGAGGTGGACCTGTAGTTACTATAGCATTTTGTGGTCCGAAAGACCCGTCAACAATAACTAAAGAACTATTGTCCTTAATTGCAAACCAAACTTCCTTTTCGGACCTATATTCACTTAAATACTCTGAGAAATAAAATTCGTTTTCTTCAATAAATCGTCTGTCCACCCCAAGCATTGTATAAAAAATTGGTTCTTCTGGTCCTTTGGTTGCAGAGATATTTACTTCACCCGAAGTTAAGCTTGTATATTTTTCAATTTTATTTAAAAATCCTTTTTCATCCAGCTCACTAGTTAAATTTTCAATTGGAACAACTGGATTACAAAAAGCAAGCACCTCGTATCCACCTGATGCTTCTTGCACCTGTTTTTCAATATTTGTACCCATCATACCAATTATCATAGACATTGTTGTTATTGTAAAAATTACAAGGGCAAAAATAGCAATAGTCATACCGGTTCTAAATTTAGACTTTAGTGCATAAGAAACAGCTGTTTTTATAACAGCTGCCTCAGACTTACCTCGACCGATTAAAAAAGTAAATCCTTTAATAATGAAATTGGAGTTTACCATAACAAGCAACAAAGAGGCAAAAACAAGAAAAACACCTGAGATGATAAACATCTCAATACCTCCAGTATATTGCGGAAAATATTCAGAGGGAAGCACCCATAAAATAAAAAGAATAAGACCAATAAGATTTAATGCAATCTTGTCACCGACCCATCTGCGTAAAATCAGACCAAATCCAAAAATCATCAAAGAAATACCTGAAATAAAAGGAGCAATTTGTTCATTACCAACACCTAAAAATAAAAGCAATAAACCAAATGCAAAAATAACAATTCCATTTCTTAAAACCTTTTTATCACTTCTAGGTATTGTCGGCTCAGGAATATTACGAATAGCCCGCACTATATTTAGTTTTGAAATTCTATTTGATGTAAAATATATTGTTAAAATAGTAATTAAAAAACCTGAGACAAAACCAATAACTACACTACTTAAAGTGAATGTAAAATATTTAAGGATATTAACCGCACCAAAAGATTTTAAAATCTCTTCCAGCAAAAAAATGATTGCATAACCTATACCGATTCCAAAAAACACTCCAACAAAAGAAGCAACCAAAGCATAAATCGTCCCTTCTCCTAAATACATTCTTTTAAGGTGCTTTCTTTGCATACCAATTGCTCGGCTCATACCCATTTCAGATTTACGCTCTTCTGCAAGCATCACAAAAATATTAATTATAAGAATAACACCAGCAATAATAGAAAAAGTTCCAAAAACAATAAACAAGTTCGATAACTGCTGCATATTTTCTTTACCATCTTCAAGAACTTCTTTTTTATTTTGCACAATTTTAAACTCTAAATCATTTGTAATTCCAACTTTTTCAAACGCAGCTTTAACTTTGCTTGTATAATCCATTCCCTCATATACATCACCTGAGTTTGAAATAAGAATTTGATTTATCTTACCGTTTTGTTTAAGAACATCCTGAGCAACATCAAGTCTAATAAAAATACTATTACCAGTACCTGCTCTTTCTTCTTCCTTTAATATATGAGCAATTGTAAAAGATTTCAAGGTTTTAGAAAAAACAGTTACTCTTTGATCCACCTCCGCTTCTAAACTTTCAGCAAGTACTTGCCCAATCATAATATCATTAGAATTCAAAGAAGTAATATCTTCATCTTTTAAATTAATAAAAGAACCAAAACCTTTTCTATGGCTAAAATCAACTCCAATAAAACTTACACTGGGTTCAGATAAATTTGTTTCAAGATTAATTACGGCAACCCTATCGGTAATTTGTGGTGATAAACCATCAATGTACTCTTTATCAATTTCCTTATTTAAAGTAATAAATATTGATTCATTGAAATAATCTGCATGCCCTGTGGGTTTTAACCCTTGTATTATCTCATCAGTTGTATAAAAGGATTTTAAAATCTCAGATTCAATCATATTACTCATCGTGTCTCCTATTACTAAAGAAGAAGAAATAACTCCTGTACCAACCATTAAACCCAAGATGATAATAGCAGCGTAACCCTTTCTTTTTAAAATGTTTCCTGCACCAAGTTTAAAAATTATTTTATTTCTAAACATCAAAATACTAATTACTCCGATTACAATGATGAACAACCCTAGAAAAATAAACTCAAACATTTATCTTCACCAATGAGTTGGTACATATTCTTTTATTATTACACCATCTCCCATTACAAGCACACGGTTTGTTCTTTCTGCGATTTTCGAGTCATGTGTAACCAACACTATAGTAAGGCTTTGCTCTTTATTCAACTTGCACATTATATCCATAATTTCATCTGCAGTTTCTCTATCTAAATCTCCAGTTAGTTCATCTCCAAAGACAATAAGTGGGTTGGAAACCAGGGATCTGGCAATAGTTACCCTTTGTCGCTGGCCGCCAGATAGTTCCGCGGGTTTATGATATTCCCAACCTTTTAGTCCCACAACCTCTAAAGATCTTAGTGCTTTTTCACGAGCTAGTTTTGCTTTTTCTTTTGATATAAGTAGCGGTAGTTCAACATTTTCAACAGCAGACAAGACAGGTAAGAGGTTATAAAACTGGAAAATAAAACCCATTCTTATTGCACGATATTCTGTTTTTTCTTCATCAGTCATTTTACTTAATTCTTTACCCTCGATTTTTATAACACCACTAGTTATTTCATCAAGACCTGAGAGGCAATTAAGCAATGTTGTTTTTCCACAACCTGAAACACCCATTAAAGTTACCATTTCACCTTTTTCAATTTTTAAATTTACTCCACGTAATGCATGAACTTTGATTTTTCCTGTTGCATAGATTTTATGAACGTTTTCTGCTTCGATAATATAATCCTGTTTTTTGAATGTGACTTTTCCAACAGCACCACATACTGGACAGCTTATCTTTAAAACATCACCAGCATTACCTCTAACCGAAATTATCTTCAAGCAATTTGGGCATCTAACATCTTTTTTAATCTGATTTGTTTTATCCACTTAAATCACGACTTTTAACTATTGCATTTAATATTATGCATATAAATTTTAATATGATGATAACCAACACAAACTTTATTAATTAACAATTGTTAATAGAATTTAATAGTATGAGTTGAAAAATATGAAAACAAAAATAACTACTATATTTTTTTGTACAATCTTAATAACACCAATATTAGCAATAACAGCAGCTGCAAATTCACCACCAACCAACCCATCAATAGATGGACCGACAACTGGAAATCCTGGAGTTCAATTAATCTATGGTTTTTGCTCAACAGATGTAGATGGAGATAATATTACTATATGTATTAATTGGGGAGATGGAACCAACGAAGTATGTATTGGCCCATTTACATCAGGTATATGTGCGACAGCAACCCACATTTACCTTAAAAAAGGAAATTACATAATTAAAGCAAAAGCATCAGATGGACAAGCTGAAAGTAACTGGTCAAGCCTTGAAGTAAATATACCAAGAACCAAAGGAGTTTACAATTCACCATTATTAAGATTGTTTATGCATTTTCCAAAGACATTTTTAATAATAAGACAATTTTTAGGGTTATAAATTAATACAATTTATTATTATTTTTTTTAAAATTCTCAATAAGATTAAACAACATATTATTTATTAACAACCATTTTATATTTTATCATTTAGGAAAATATTATGATACAAAAAAGAAGATGTCGCTACTGTAGAAAATTATTTTCAAATTCAGAACTAAAAAATGATCTTGTTTATGGTCCGATATGTAAAGATTGTTATTACAAGATGAAAAATAAAAAATAAATTTTATTACTGCTTCTTTTTGTATCTTTCTTTTTGATTAAAAAAAGCAATACTGTTGTAACCTGCATAAACTTTAGCAGAATGTAACTTTCCTTTAGGAATAAAAAACCTATCGCCTTTTTTAAAAGTATATTTAATTCCATCCTCAAAATAGTCAACCTTTCCTTCAAGGACAATCTCCCACTGGGAATCATGAGAATGTTGCGGGATCTCAACATCTTTTCAAACTCCATAAAAACAACTTGTTCGTTTTCACCATTAACTAAATATAACCTACCTCCATCTAAATTAACTTTAGCTTGAGAAAGTGCCAAAATAGGTTTTGGAAAAATACTTTGCATAAGACCTCAACAAACACTTATAGTTTTATTACTTTTAAAATATAGCTTTAAATTATTTTAACATCATTATTAAATGTTTTAACATGCATGAATAGATTTGTTCTTTGAATTGGTTTTTTAGCACTTAATTTTATAATTATTGTTGAGTTGTAATAACCTTCTTTGGATACGGTTATTGAATATTTCTTATCAATTTCTAAAAAACCTATCACATAAAAACCATTAAATCTGCTTATTTTGGTTCTATTTTCAAAGGATATTTTTGTAAAACCTACTAACCAATTTGCATGCTCGAAAACACCACAAGTTCTTCCGAAGATCAATCCATAAAATATAGGTTTGGGACTTTCATTTTCTTTATTGTCAAGTGGTTCTGATTCAAAAAAATCAAAGTTTACTTCCATGTTTGGACAATTCTCAGAAAGATATACCATTTTTGTTATTGGTTCAAATCCTGATTTGTATGCTGTTAAATTATAATACTTGTTAACTGGTAAAAAAAGTCGATGCCATCCAATAATACCTGTTTTTGTTTGTTTTACTTCTGCATTCACTTTTACAAATAAATATGGTTGCCAAAAGTACAATCCTTTTGAGTTTCCAACTCTTCCATAAATTTTTCCTATACAAGTGGGCTCTTTTTCATCATCTATTTTTATTGTATTTTTTGCCTGAAAATTTGAAGAAAGTAAAATTAAAGCTACTATCAAAAGTATCAATACAAATTTGAATTTGTCCATCATATCGCCACCAAAATTATGTTAACATGTGCCATGTATACATATAACATTTATATATTTTTTCATCTCAGAACATCTCAGATATTATGATATCATAAGGTTTTATTGCTGGACGAAAATCAAACCAAAACACTGAGATAATAGTCGGCGGTCCCCAGATTGAAGGATAATAATATTTTAAACCAAAGATTATCTTAGGTCCAAATGGTTTATTCCAATAATTTCTTCTCCATATGTTTTTCAATGAATCTGTGAAAAACGCATCATTATAAATATTATTATAGATGTTATTTTTTGAAATGATATTTTTTTGAGAATCAAATAAATAAATCCCATTTTCATTATTTTTAATTTCATTGCCTGAAATTAAACAGTAAGTTAACTTATCCGCGAAGAGACCTAGTTTATTTTCTTCAATAATGTTTTTCGTGATTATATGTTTTGAACCTCGAATGTAAATTCCTTCTGAGTTGGACACTATCGTGTTTTTACTGATTTTGTGATTTTTTCCACTAACATTTATTGCTGAATGTAAATTGTTTTTGATAATATTTTCAGTTAATTCTGCATTTATACAATATCTTACAAATATTCCATTTTTATTTTCTATGATTTCATTTTTTGTTATTTTTAAATTTACAGGAATTTCAGGATAATCATAACCTATGTAGATTCCCTCAAAATTGTTCTTAAGAGTGTTATTTGTAATAATGCAGTCATTACAAGTATAAGTTTGAATCCCATAAAAAATATTAGAAATATTCAGATTTTTAACAGTAATTCTATTGCATCTAAGTAAAATCACCTGTCCCGCATTATCAATTATTTTGTCTGATTCATCTGTTAAATAAACTAGTGGTTTACCATTGACAATGTTGTTTTCAACAATGTTGTTTACTAAATATACCTGCGAAATCAATAAACCATTATTAGTAAAATTATTGTTAATTATTGTATTTTCATACGATGATCTTGTTACTATTGCATTATATCCATTTTCAGTAATTTCATTATTTGAAATTATAGTATGAGCAGAACGATCAAGTCTGATTCCATCCCAAGGATTATATTTAATAGTATTTTCATCAACTAAGCAATTAAAAGTTCCTTCAATTTTTATTCCAGATACCACATTATTTTCAATAATGTTATTGGTAATTACTGAGTAGTGACATAGACTATGTAGCCAAATTCCCATATTTTTATTAGAGTTAATGGTATTATTTGTTATTGTACAGTTTTCAGCTCCATAAAGACGAATTCCATAAAAGTTATTTATAAGGATATTGTCAAAAATTATGCAGAAATTACAAATATATAACTGAATACCTGCAGCCCACCAATTTCCTCCAGGTTTGTAACCATTTTTTATAGTAAAACCATGAATTTCTACATTATCTGCTTCGCATAATATTGTATCTCCATTTCCTTGACCATCTATTGTTGTGGTTTGTTTATTTTCACCTTCAAGATGAATCGATGTAGCAATTTCAATATTTTCGTTATAAGGTGATGAGTCATCATATACAAAAACTGTATCGCCATCACTTGCATTTTCTATTGCTTCTTGGATTTTAGAAAAATTACCCAGTCCACTACCACCAACATAAAATGTATTTCCATTTATTGGGCAAATTGATATAGATTCTTTACTACTTTCGGTTGCATAGTAAATATTATTTGCATTAATAGTTGGAATTAACAATATGAAAATTATTATTAAACAAGCTTTTGAAAGTTTTTTATTAATCATATTTTTCACAATTTTTTTTAAAATTTTATCGTTTTCTACCTAACAATCCTATGATTATGTAAGACCTAATCCACCAAGCATCAAAACTTTTTCTAATTCCACCAACATTCAAATACACTATAATAATCCCAATATATTTGCTTTGAAACTCCAACGAAATTTTTGTTATTTCACCTTTATCTAAACCTTCAATAGTTCCTTTTTCATATTCAAAGCAACCTCCTATTGGATGCCATAAACTGATTTCCCATGGGATATTAAATAAGAATTCATCACCGATATTTTTTATCAAGGCATTTATAATGCGTCCTCCCCATACAAAAACTATTTTAATTTCATCATCTGAATTATCCTTTAATAAACATTTGTTTCGTCTAATTTTATTACAACTTATATTTGCATTAATACCTGGGGCTATTAAAATAAATATAACTATTAAACCTAATACTGCTATTTTATTTTTCATTTCAACACCAAATACTATGTTAATATGTGACACGTATACAAGTAACATTTAAATATTTTTTGGTTAACTTCCATTTATTGTTATATCAAAATCAATTTTTTTCTAAATAATTAAAGTAGTGAATAATTTACTCAAATGAAATTATCATTAATTTCAAAGTGTAGTTATAAGACCTTTTTCATACATTATTGTTGCATCCATAACATACCCTTCAACATTTGAAAGAAAATCTAATGTTTGATTTAGAATTTCGAGCATTTCTTGTTTTTCCTCTGGAAGAATCCCGTTAATTCCAGAATACACAACTTTATTATCCAGCCAAATACTGTTTGTAAAATGATCTGATGCAAGTCTACAATTTTTTACTTTTAGATGTTCTAAAAAAGTCTTAACCTCTATTAATTTTTCTAAAGGAGAGGTTGGTCTATAAAAATTAGCTTTCATTTTTTCTTCTAATAATGAGCCGTGTTGTACCACAAGAGTTCTTAGTCTAATAAAATCAGGATTCACCTTGTTACACACCCTTGCAGACTCAACTGCATGCTCCTTAATCCGCTCTTTTCCACCAGCACCAATTAGTATATAAAATGATAGTTCAATACCTGCATCTTTTGCAGCAATGCCTCCTGCTATCATATCTTCTGGAGTTGCGCCTTTTTCCATGAATTCTAAGGTTTTTTTATCACCTGATTCAAGACCTACATGGACTCTTGTTAATCCTGCTTCTTTTATTTTTTTAAGACGCACTGAACCTAGTTTCACTAAAGTTTTTGCACGAGCATATGAAGTAATTCTATTAACATTTGGAAAACAAAGTTTTATGTGTTTAATAACTTCTGCAATATTTTTCATTGCAAGACTGTCTGAATCTGCAATAAAAACTGAGTTTGCACCTTTGTATATTTTTACTGCATTTTCAATGTCAATTTTTATTTCTTCGATTGATCTTGGTTGGAATTTTATATTTTTATACATTGTACAAAAAAGACATTTATTCCATGGACATCCTCTTGAGGCACGAATTAAAGCAGAATATGCTTCATTAGGTGGTCTGTAGGGTGGAAAATCATAGTTTAACATATATACAGTAAGAAAAGAAAAAATACGATTTTAATTTTTCCCCTCTTTTAAGGCTTTTTTTCCTAATAAATCACAAAAAAATCAAACAAAAAACATTAAATATTATAAATTTTATAAATAAATATAAATCTAAGCAAAAAAACTAAAAATTAGAAATTTATATAGATATGTAGATAAGGGGGAGAAAAAGGATGAATGAATATAAGAATAAAA
>Ga0209427_10002120_pt1 | contig 23241 bp, 22 predicted proteins | sample DeeMarSWOR136_30_FD_187465 | JGI IMG/M metagenome (GOLD analysis project Ga0209427, IMG submission 187465) | Marine sediment microbial communities from White Oak River estuary, North Carolina - WOR-1-36_30 (SPAdes) (version 2) | ecosystem: Environmental > Aquatic > Marine > Intertidal zone >...
GAGGCAGCAGGACCAGGAGGTGGACGTGAGGATCAGCCCGGGCTACGGAACCCGCCAGGGCACCATCCACTACTCGATGATCGACAGGCACACCTCCGTCGGGGACCCCAGGTACCTAGATCCCTACTTAGTCGCTTGGATGAGGGCTGAGATGGACTGGAGGTTCATAGTGCCGCCGGACGACCTGATGAGCATCGACACCCGGGGTTTCAAGAAGGGGCCGGACACGGGCGTCGTCCTGGAGCCGATGAAGGTCCTCGTTCCGACGGGCAGCCCCAGTAACACGAAGTGGCTTGAGAGCATCGGCGTCGAGGTCGTCGAGGTCGAGTGCTCCAGCATGGTCAGGCCCCGGAACAGCGGCTCCATCCACTGTTGCGCCGGCAGCCTCATCAGGGACCCGGAGCCGGCCGACTGATCTAAAAAAGCTTGCGCAAATCCGATGAGGGCTGGGATGACGATGGATACAGTCCCGTCCTAGCATGTGACCTCCCGTTTAGTCATTAGAACATACAGCTGCAGCAGGGCCAGCGAGTAAACCCCGGATCATGACAACTTCAAAGGATTCTAGCGGGACCAGAAAACGCCTTAAGAACCGTAGAGTCCAGATAAACCGGTCGAGTTGAGGATCGGATACGTCGGCCTCGGGAGGATGGGGCTGAGGATGATAGGGCGGATCATGGAGGAGCACGATGTGGTCGCTTACGACATCGACCCCCAAAGCGTGGCAGAGGCCGCGCGCCTGGGCGCAGAGCCCGCTAACTCTCTTGAGAGCATGGCGGGGAAGCTCCAGCCCCCAAGGGTGGTCTGGCTTATGGTGCCAGCGGGGGAGCCCGTTGACTCCGTCATCGGCGGCCTGGAGCCATACCTCGGGGAGGGGGACACGATCATTGACGGCGGGAACAGCTTCTACAAGGACTCCGTGGGGAGGGCCGAGAGATTGGGGCTGAGGGGAATACGCTTCCTCGATGTGGGGACCTCCGGGGGACTGGAGGGCGCAGAGAGGGGGGCCTCGCTGACCGTTGGCGGCTCCGGGGAGGCCTACGCCGCCTCCGAGCCCCTGCTGAGGGCCATCGCGAGGCCAGGGGCTCTGTTGCACTGCGGTCCCAGCGGGGCGGGCCACTACGTCAAGATGGTCCACAACGGGGTCGAGTACGCCATGCTCCAGGCTCTGGGGGAGGGCTTCGAGATGCTGGAGTCAGGCCCCTACGACCTGGACCTAGAGGCCGTCGCAGGGGTCTGGAACAACGGCTGCGTCATCCGCTCCTGGATGCTGGAGCTGGCTGCTCGGGCACTCTCCGCAGACCCTCACCTTGAAAAAATCTCGGGCGAGGTGGGGGGAGGGGAGACGGGGAGATGGATGGTGGAGACCGCGATGGAGCTGGGGGTCCCGACCCCCGCCACCGCCCTCTCCCTCCTGATGAGGCTCAGATCCAGGCAGGGGGACACCTTCGCGGGCAAGGTGGTCGCCGCCGTGAGGAGGGAGTTCGGGGGCCACGCCGTGAAGGAGGCCCCGTGAGTTGAGGGTCCTGATAATCCAGAACGACGAGACCGAGACCCTGGGACTCTACGAGGCCTACCTGAGGGAGCTGGGCAACGAGGTCCGTGTGCTCCACGCCTACCGAAGAGCCCCGGATGAGCTCTTCCCACCGGTCAGCGAATTCGACGCCTTTATCATCGGGCCCACACCCATCTCCGCAAACGCCGTCGAGGACCACGCCTTCCTACGCAGCGAGTGGGGCTACCTGGGCCGGATAATTGAGAGCCGAAAGCCCTGCCTGGGGGTCTGCTGCGGGGGCCAGATGCTTGCGAGGAGGCTCGGCGCCCGTGTCTGGAGCAGCCCTGAGAAGGAGGTGGGCGGCTACGAGGTCCAGCTCACGGAGGTCGGCGGCGTCGACCCCCTCTTCGAGGGCTTCCCCGCCGAGTTCCCCGTTTTCCACTGGCACAGCGACATGTTTGAGGTCCCGCCCGGAGGGGGCCTCCTCGTGGAGGGCCGGCCTTGCACAATCCAGGCCTTCGGCCTGGGCAACGTCAGGGGAGTCATCTTCCACCTGGAGGTCACGAGCTCCGAGGCCGCGAGGTGGGCAGACGCCTACCCCTCCGAGCTGGAGGCGGTGGGCAAGACGAGGGCGCAGGTGATCAAGGAGTGCGCGGAGAGGGAACCAGAGATGGGTGAGCTCGCGTACAGGCTCGTGAAAAACTTCCTGAGACTAACCAAATAGAACAGTGTGTACAGCACTGCGCCCTTTTTTACTAAGTGAACGCCGGTACATCGCCCACCCAAATCCAGGGCTCAGTTAACACCCCCTCATTTTCACCCCTCTCCCTGCTCTGGGGAGGTGCGCACTCCTTAAGAGGGGACCGAAGAGACTCTTCCTCCCGCCATGGATACTCCGCGCGTCGCCGAGGCCCCCTCGGGGCCCTCCTTCGAGAGCGCCCTTAGCCTCCTCCAGAGGCGGGAGGGGGCCCGCCCCCTGGGCACGGGCAGCCCGGGGCTGGACTCCCTCATCGGCGGCCTGGAGCCGGGCCTCTTCTACCTCTTCTACGGGGACGAGGAGGGGGGGCTCCCAGACTCTCTGCTCCTCAGGCTCCTGGTGGGGGCGGTGGGGCTGGGGGGCAGGGCCGCCTACCTCCTCTGCGGCAACTACCGCCGCTCCAGGACCGTGCTGGACCCGGAGCTTCTCCTCTCCCTCATCGAGGGGGCCGGCCTAGACGTGGAGGCCTCCCTCTCCAGGATCCACATCGTCTCCGCCTTCTCCGAGAGGCACCTCATCAGGGCGCCTGGCCTCGTCGGCGGCCTCCTGAAGGGGGTGGGGGGATTCACCCTCGTCGCGATCCAGCAGCTCGCCAAGCTCTTCCACGGGGAGGACGCCCTCAGGTTCGAGGAGCCCGTCGAGTTCACCGGCCTCGTCTCCAGGCTGAGGGCGATGTGCTCCGAGAGGGGGGTCGTCCTCGCCGCGACGGGGCGCCCCGGGAGGCGCGGCCGGCCCATCCCGGAGCCCGAGGGGGGCAGCTTCCTGAGGCACTCCGCCAACGTCGTCGTCTACCTGAGGGGATCCGGCAGGGGGGGCGTCTCGGCCTACGTGGTGAAGCACCCGGACAGGGCCCGGGCGGGGGCGGCGGTCCACTTCGGCGAGGGGGGTGACCCGATCTGGGCAGGATAACCAGGGACTCGATGAGGGGGCGCCTCCAGGACACGATGGTGCAGCTGAGGGGGCGCTACAGGGCCGCCCTCAAGGACGACGGCCTCCAGAGGGCCTTCGACGAGCTCTGGCCCGCCTGGTCCAGCGAGCAGGGGGCGATGATCTACGCCGAGGTCCTCTCGGCCCTCGACCTCCTGCTGCTCACGGCGGCCGTCGACAACCGCCGGCGGATAGAGGAGCTGAGGGAGGCGAGCCTGGAGGCGAAGAGGGCGCTGGAGGAGCTGAGGAAGCGTGAGACTTGAGGGCTGGCTCCTCGACGTCGGCGTCAGGGAGGACCGGGCCCACCTCTGGGTGAGGACCCCCGAGAGGGGCAGGGTGAAGCTCTTCGACCCCTACACCCCCGACTTCTACGCCGAGCCCCTGGGGATGAGCGCCGGGAGGCTCAGGGGCCTCATCGAGGAGCACGACCACATCGCCGAGGTCACCCTGGAGAGGCGGGCCTCCTCCATACGGGGGATGACCGAGGTCGAGGTGACCCGCATCAGGGTCGACAGGGCCGAGAACTACCGCCTCCTCCTAAAGGAGGTGGAGTCGATGCCCTGCGTCGCCGAGACCTACGACGCCGACCTGGAGCACGAGCTCAAGTACCTCTGCGACAGGGGGCTCGCCCCCCTGGACAGGGTGGAGGTCGAGGCTGAGGGGCGCACCGTGAGGTCCATCAGGGCCCTCCCCACAGGCCTCGAGGTGGAGCCCCCTCCCCTCCGCCTCCTCTGCTTCGGCGCGAGGCTCAGGGGGGACGAGGGGGAGGTCGTCACCCTCGACGAGGACCTGGAGGAGGAGTACTCCTTCTCGGGCCCCACGAGGCAGGTCCTCAGGGACTTCCTCGACCACTTCGCCGACCTCGACCCCGACGTCGTCGCGTCCAGGGACTGCGACCTGGAGGATGTCCTAGACCTGGGCCGCCTCCTCGGCCTCCGCAGGTTCGGCAGGGTCACGAGGGACGGCCCCCTCCTCTGGGGGGGCAGGGCCCACGTCTCCCTCTCCACCTACGGCCGCCTCAGCCTCGCGGGGCTCGTGGAGAGGGTGCGGTACACCCGGCTGCCCGCCCGGCTCTCCTCGGAGTGGGCCGCGGGGAGGGCGATCGAGAGCCGGCAGTGCTACGAGGCCCGGCGCCGGGGGGTGCTCCTCCTTCACCGGGGGGGCTTCCAGCCGGTGATGACGATGATGGAGCTGCTGCACAGGGACCACGGCGGCCTCATCTTCACCCCCGACGTGGGGCTCCACGAGAACGTCGCCGCCCTCGACTTCGAGAGCATGTTCCCCAACCTCATCGTCCGCAGGAACATCAGCTACGAGAACATACGGGGCCCCCGGGGCAGGGAGGGCTTCATCGTCGACTTCACCCGGGAGACCCTGGACCGCCGCCTCCACTTCAAGCACCTCCGCTACGAGCTGCCAAAAGACTCCCAGGAGTGGCGCTGGTGCGAGGGCCGCCAGCTCGCCCTCAAGGAGATCCTCTTCTGCACCTACGGCTACAGCGGCTGCTGGGCCAACAGGTTCGGCAACTTCGACACCTTCACCGAGATCAACAGGCAGGCCCGGGACACCCTCGTGGAGAGCATGAACGTCGCCCGGGGCAGGGGCTTCCGCACCCTCTACGGGAACAACGACAGCCTCTTCCTCAAGCGCCCCGGCGCCACCCCGGGGGACTACGAGGAGCTCGCTGGGGAGATCGCCGCCCGCGTCGGCCTCCCCATGGCGGTGGAGGCCCACTTCAGGTTCCTCGTCCTCCTCCCCCAGAAGGGGGAGCCCGGCATCGGCGCCGTCAACAGGTACTACGGCCGCCTCTCCGACGGCGGCTACAAGCACAGGGGGATAGAGCTCCGCAGGCGGGACACACCCCCCTACGTCGCGAGGGTGCAGGGGGAGGCGATAGAGGCGCTGCTCGGCTGCGAGACCGCCGAGGAGGTGCGCACCAAGGGGCTGGAGCGGGCCCTCGCCGTCATCGAGGGGGCCTGCCGCCGCATCCGGGCGGGCGAGGTGCCGGAGGAGGCCCTCAGGGGGTCCACCCTCCTCAGGAGGGAGCTGGACGAGTACAAGGCCCGCCTCCCCCACGTCGCCGCCGCGGAGGCCCTCGGCATGGCGGGGAGGAGGGTGGGCTCCGGGAGCGTCGTCGACTACGTCTACGTCGACGCCGGCCACCACAACCCCTACAGGAGGGTGAGGCCAGCCGGCTACGGGGGTGGGGTGGACGCGGAGAAGTACGTGGACCTGGTGAGGGAGGCGGGGCGCAGCGTGCTGATGCCCTTCACCTCCGACCTGGGGGGAGGGGCTCGCCCCACCCAGCTCACCGACTTCTGGGGGGCCCCGAGGGGGCGCGAGCGCTAGCCGGGGGAGTCCCATGGCCGAGTCCCCCCTCCACGCCTTCCTCAAGAAGTTGGGCGTCGCCTTCCTCGTGAACCAGGGCTGCTTTCTCGTCGACACGGAGGTCCCCCTCGGCAGGCTGGGGAGCAGCCACGAGCTCGACGGCCACCACGTCATCGACGCCTGCGGAGTCGGCGAGAGGTTCTTCAGGCCCCGGGAGAGGTCGCTCTCCGACTTCCTGGGAGAGCGCCGCGACTACGAGGTGAAGAGGAACGTCCTCCGTGGCGTCGAGGTCAAGGTCTCCCGGTCCGACTTCAGGAACGGGTTCGTCTGCTCCTGCTGCAACTTCAACTACCTCCTCACCCCGATGAGGCTCGTCGCGCCCTGGGAGGTCCCGAGCGGGGTGGGCCTCATCGAGTACAACAGGCACAAGTTCACGGTGGAGCAGGACGGGGAGGAGGGCTTCCGCTTCAGGGGCCTCAGGGTCGTGAGGAAGGCGGCCTACCGTGGGCTCAGGCAGCACCAGATAGACAACGCCACGGCCCGCATCGCCCGCAGCTCCTCCAGGATGAGCGTCAGCGCCCTCGAGTCCGAGCTGAGGAGGATGCACTCCGATATCCAGGGCTAGCTGCCCTGGCGCTCATGCGAGCCTGTCTCTGCCCTCTACTCCAGACTGATGAAGGGTATCTTCCTGTAGCACCTGTTGCAGAAGACATGCCCTATCTCGTTCACCATGAACTCCCTGACGTTCCCGCACCTCTGGCACCTGACCTCTCCGTCCTCGACCTTCTTCGCCAGCCTCCTCTCGTACTCCTCAAGCGGGGTGTGCTCAGTCATCTCTCCCTTCTCGACAACGACCCGGATTGGGGGCCCCACAGAACTGAACTTTTATGGCAACTTAAACATTTGGCCTTGGGTAGGATTTATCTTCCTAGAAATGTAACTGTTTGACAGAGGTTAGTGTTGCATCGAAGGTCCGTCCTCATCTCCTCCCTGATAGTGCCTCTGCTGATACTCTCCCACGGAATGGCCTGCGCCGGAGCCGAGGGAGGCAGGGTCCTCGCTGTCGTCCTGGATGTGGCGATAACGGGGGCCACCGCCGAGATGATCAGCGACGCGCTGGAAATAGCCCAGAGGATGGATGTCGGCCTCGTCGTGGTGAGGGCGAACACCCCCGGAGGCGAGGTCAACGCCGTCAAGCGGATCATGGACATGTTCGAGGCCTCGCCCATCCCCGTCTGCCTCTACGTCCACCCCCCCGGGGCCTCGGCCTGGAGCGGGGGAACGTACCTCATGATGGCCTCCCACGTCGCCGCGATGGCCTCGGGGACGAGCATCGGAAGCGCCCAGCCCATCCTTTCGACGGGTGAGCTGATAAACGAGACGAAGACGGTGAACGCCCTCACGGCGTTGATGGTGAATCACGCCGTGTTCCACGGCCGTAACAGGACCGCCGCCTGGGAGTTCGTCACCAGCAACCTGAACCTGGGCCCTGAGGAGGCCCTGAGATACGGCGTCATCGAGCTGATCGCCGACGACATACCCACGCTACTGCGGAGACTTTCAGAACTGACCCTGGTGATGGTCCAGTCCGAGGGGGGCTCCAGCACCTGGAGGCTGGTGACTGAGGCCGACGCGGGAGATCTGACCGCCACAAAGCGGTTCTCCTTCTCCGACCTGGCCGGCGCAGAGGTAGTCAAGTATCAACCAGGAATACAAGCGGGGCTGCTGCAGATACTCTTTGACCCGCTGGTCTCCTCCATCATGTTCACCCTCGGCTTCTTCATGGTGTTCATCGGCATACAGACGCCCGGACTGGGAATGGAGTTTGTCGGAGGCCTCTTCCTGCTCCTCTCCCTCATGGCCTTCCAGGTAATAGGGGTCGAGTCGACCGTGCTGCTCCTCTTCGCCGCCGGGTTCACCCTGATACTGGCCGAGCTCCAGACGGGCATCGGCTTCCTCGGACTCGCTGGGGCCATATGCATAATCTTGGGCAGCTTCGTTCTATTCCCCTCGCCCCATTGGCTTCTCGCCCCCGAGGTCTCAAGGCGGATACAGTACACTCTCGTGGCCACCTCCACGGCGCTGTGCGCCTTCTTCGGTTTCCTCGTCTACAAGGTCGCCCAGGCCAAGAGGTTGAGGGCGTGGACTGATCCAGGGTTGGTTGAGGAGTCGAAGGGCGTAGCCACGACCGACCTTTCACCCTACGGTGAGGTGAGGGTCCTCGGAGAGAAGTGGAGGGCCAGGGTCGAGGATGGGCCCATCGAGCGGGGGAGGGAGGTGCTGGTGACCGGGAGGGAGGGCCTCCTCCTGCTGGTCAGGCCCTCTGGGGAGGGGCCTTCGATGGCCGAACCTCAACCAGAAAGAGGTGGTTACACGTGACTCTGTTTGATATACCCTTCATCATGCTACTGGAGATACTGGCCGTTCTCATCGTCGCCATGATCCTGCTCTCCGGCATAAAGGTGCTCAAGGAGTGGGAGAGGATACCCGTGCTCAGGCTCGGCAGGTACATCGGGCTCAGGGGGCCGGGCATCACCTACCTCATCCCCCTCGTCGACAGCGCGCCCGTCAAGTTCTCCACCCGCATCCACACCGTCAGCTTCAGGACCGAGCAGACTCTCACCTCCGACAACGTGCCCGTGAACGTGGACGCCGTCATGTATGCCAAGCCGATAGACGTGGAGAAGAGCGTTCTCAACGTGGAGAACTACCAGGCCGCCACCGAGTGGGCCGCGCAGACCACGCTGAGGGAGGTGATAGGCAAGATAGACCTCAACGAGCTGCTATCCGAGAGGGAGAAGGTGGGCATCCACCTTAGGGAGATCATAGACGAGAAGACCGAGGCCTGGGGCATCAAGGTCACGGCCGTCGAGGTGAAGGACGTCATCATACCCACGGGGCTGCAGGACGCGATGAGCAGGCAGGCACAGGCGGAGCGGGAGCGGATGGCTAGGGTGACCCTGGCCACAGCGGAGCTCCAGGCCGCCCAGAAGATGATAGACGCCGCCAAGATGTACGAGGAGAGCGAGGAGGGGATGACGCTGAGGTGGATGAACATCCTCTACGAGATCGGGCAGCAGCCCGGAACGAACACCATCGTCCTCGTCCCCGCGAACCTGCCCACCGCCGGGATGTCCTCCGGCGTCTACGGAGTGAGAGAGCTGATCGAAGGCGTGAGGGGGAGAAGGGAACAGGTCGAGTGACCGAGAGAAACCGCTGAACCCCAAGCTGGAGCGAGGCCGAGAAACGACCCGCGTCAGGGTCGGTAGTTGAGCCCATGCCTTTTCTCCCGCTCAGCCAACTCGGCCCGACGCACGGCCCTCAGTAAAGATTTTGTAGCTGTTTGTCTCTCCGTTAACGGGTTCCGACTTGGGTGAGATGACGCCGGTCGCCACCGCCGATGATGTCACTATCCACTGCCCCTCCGAGGGGAGGTACGCCTTCTACAACAGCCCCTATCCCGCCCACCGCCTCTCCACCGGCATAGACCTGTACCCCCAGGCGGAATTCGGAGGCTCAGCCCCCTCACCCGTCGAGGGCGAGGTGCTCCTCATCAGGAAGGTGAGGGCCCCCAGGGGGAGGCTCTTCAAGGATCATGGCCTCGACGTGGTCACCCTCCTGAGGAGCCGGGAGAACCCGGGAAGGGTCGTGAAGGTGCTCCACGTGGAGCCCACCGTCGAGGTGGGAGAGGAGCTGGAGCCCGGCTCCGAGCTGGGAACCCTCATCAGATCGGGCTACTATGGCTTCGGCACTCCCCCCCACCTCCATCTTGAGGTCAGGATGCCCTCCGACCCCCTCAGGGCTCGGGGCGGCTGCCACCTGAGGCGAATACTCGACGTAGTGAACCTGAAACCTCTGGACGAGCTCAGAGGAGAGGTGACCGAAAGCGGGCCCTACAGATCCTACGTCAGGATACACGGGGCATCAAGGTACGGTCTGGTCGCCGACGTCGGCGGGGTCCCAGGGGTGCTGGACGGGGGGATCCCCAACTACGGCTGGGTGGGGGCACACTTCGGCTCGGAGCGGCCGGAGGGGAGGCTCATAAGGCTCTGCGGGAGGCCTGTAGCGGAGATCGAGGCGCTCCACGAGCGCACCTGCACCGCCGTCTGCACCGATTTCACGATAAGCCTCGACGGGAACCCGGTGGGGCTCTTCATGTACCTCTACCCCGAGGCCGAGCCCCGGGTGATACTCGTTCCGAGGACACCTGGAGCCCTGAGGCTGAGGGAGTCCGACGAGATAGAGCTGAGGATAGAATAGGGGGGGTCAGAGGTCGATGACCTTCGCCGGGTTGAGGATGTTCCCCGGGTCGAAGGCCCTCTTGATGCTCCTCATGAGCTCGACCTGGGTCTCCCCCACCTGGTCGACGAGGTAGCCCTTCTTGGCGTACCCGACTCCGTGCTCCCCTGATATGGTGCCTCCGATGTCTATGCTTATCTCTATGAGCTCCCCCACGACGGCCTCCAGGGTCTTCCTCCAAGCCTCCTCCTCCATGTCGCCCCTGACGATGATGCTGTGGACGTTGCCGTCCCCTGCGTGGCCGATGTTGGACACGACGACGCCATGGCGCTTCGCGACCTCCTCCGCTCTCTCGATGTAGTCGGGGATCCTGTCCCTGGGGACGCAGCTGTCGACCTCGTCGATCTGCCAGAAGGCCTTGTAGGCCTCGAAGAGGCACTTGCGGGCCTCCCAGAGCCTCTGCTGCCTCGCCTCCGTGTCGGCGACGTAGGCGTCGACGGCCCCCATCTCGAGGCAGACCTCCCCCACGGTCTCCAGGGCGGACTCAACCTCCTCCTGGCTGTTACCCTCGACGCCGATAAGGAGGTAGGCGGGGTGGCCGTTGTCGGGCAGCTCCCTCTCCAGATATTTCTCCGCCACCTGGACGGCGTGCTGCGGGACGTACTCGAGGGCGAAGGGGACGACCTTCCTCCTCACGATCTCAGAGACCGTCCTGGCCGCGTCCCTCGTCGACTCGTAGGGGACGTAGACGAGGGCCGTATGCCTTGGCTTGGGCACCAGCCTAAGGGTGGCCTTGGTGACTATGCCCAGGGTCCCCTCTGAGCCTATGACGAGGTCGAGGAGGCTGTACCCAGTAGAGTTCTTCACGGTCTTGCCTCCTAGGTTGAGGACCTCTCCGCTGGCTATCACCACCTCCAGCCCCTGGACGAAGTCCCTGGTGACGCCGTACTTCATGCCCCGGACTCCCCCTGCGTTGGTGTTGATGTTGCCGCCGAGGCTGCCCGTCTCCTCCCCGGGATCAGGGGGGTAGAGGAGGCCCAGCTCCTCGGTCTTGGCGTGGAGGTCCATGATGAGTACGCCGGGCTCAACGACGACCATGAGGTTGTCCTGGTCGATCTCCAGGATCCCGTTCATCCTCTCGGTGCTGAGGGCGATACCCCCGAGCACCGGGTGGGCGCCCCCGCTGAGGCCCGTCCTCGACCCCTGCGGCGTGACGGGGATCCTGTGCTCGCTGGCGAGCCTCATCACGGCCGATACCTCCCCCGTGTCCCCGGGCCTCACGACGACCTCGGGCCTGTGGGGGGGCTCCAGGCTCTCGTCCAGGGAGTGCTTCTCCAGGTCCTCGTCGGAGGTGGAGACGTTCTTCTCCCCGACGATCCCCTCTAGCTTCCTGAGGATCTCGGGCGTGACTCTTCCGTACTCAATCATTCCTCACGCGCTCCTTGATCTTCTCTACCAGTATGGGTATGACTTCGTAGAGGTCCCCGACGGCCCCTAATGAAGATATGCTGAATATGGGAGCCTCCGGGTCCTTGTTGATGGCAATGATGTTGTCCGAGGTCTTCATCCCAGCCAGGTGCTGGACGGCCCCCGAGATGCCGCAGGCCACGTAGAGCTTCGGCCTGACGGTGCGCCCGCTGAGGCCGACCTGGTGGCGGTACTCTATCCAGCCCTCGTCGACGGTGGGCCTGCTTGCGCCCACCGCTCCGCTGAGGGCCCTGGCCAGCTCCTCGATCACCTTGAAGCCCTCTGGGGTGCCAAGGCCCTTGCCACCGGAGACGATGATGTCGGCGTCGACGATGTTCACCTGCTCGGGGATGGGCTGGAAGTCGAGTATCTTCACCCTGTCGGGAAGAGTCTCCATGTCGACGGGCTTCCTGACTATCTCGCCTTTCCTGCTTGGATTCCTCTCGGCCTCCTTCATCATCTTGTACCTGACGGTGGCCATCTGGGGCCTGCTGTTCTGGGTGACGATGGTGGCCATGATGTTCCCCCCGTAGGCGGGCCGGGTCTGCAGCAGCAGCTTGGTCTCGGGGTCGATCTCCAGCCCGGTGCAGTCCGCGGTGAGTCCCGTCTCCAAGCAGGCGGCCACCTTCGGCCCCAGGGACCTCCCGATAGCCGTAGCCCCGATCAGGAATATGCCGGGCTTGACCTCTCGTACTAGCTCCATGAGGAGGGCCGAGTAGGGATCGTCCCTCGGGTCGGAGAGGCCGGGGTGGTCGTAGACGTAGACCCTGTCTGCGCCCCTCACGGCGAGCTCCTCGGCCCCCCTGTCGAGGCCGCTTCCAATGACCACGGCGTAGAGGGGCTCCCCCAGCTGGTCCGCCAGCTCCCTCCCCTTCCCCAGGAGCTCGTGGGCCACAGGGTGGACGCGGCCCCCCCTCTGCTCGGCGTAGACCATGACGCCCCTGTACTCGGTCAGGTCGACGGCCCTCTCGGCCTCCTCTATCGCTATCGCGCCCTCAGGGCAGGCGTCGACGCAGGCGCCGCAGAGCCTGCAGGCGTCACCTATCACGGGGTAGCCCTCCACCATCTCGATAGCGGTATAGGGGCAGGAGGAGACGCAGATGGAGCAGCTGATACACCTTTCTTCATCAACGCTTATTGGTAGCCCGCTCATCTCAGATCACCCTGCACTCCAGGAGCTTCTCCAGGATCCTCTCTGCCAGCTCCTCCGGGCTCCCCTTGACCACCTCTCCGCCAGCGGGGGGCTCCGGCTTGAATATCTTGACGACCCTCGTGTAGGAGCCCTCGAGGCCCAGCTCGGAGGCCGCGGCGTCGACGTCCTTCGAGGTTATCCTATTTATCTCGGCCTTCCTGGCGCTCAGCCTCCCCCTGAGGGTGGCGAGCCGGGGCTGGTTGATGTCCTTGCTCACTGAGATGACTATCGGGAGGGGCGCCTCCAGCGTCTCGACGCCGTCGTCCAGTATCCTCGTCAACCTCGCCTTCCCCTGGGACACGTCGAGGACCTTGTTCACGTAGCAGACGTGGGGGACGCCCAGCTGCTGGGCGAGCTCGGGGCCGACCTGGCCCGTGTCGCCGTCGGTGGTCTTCAGGCCGCAGATGACGATGTCGTAGGGGGCCAGCTTGCCTATGCAGAGGCCGAGGGTGTGGCTCGTGGACCAGGTGTCGGCGCCCGCGAAGGCCCTGTCCGTGGCGAGCCAGGCCTCGTCGCAGCCCAGCGCGATGGCATCCCTGAGGGCGGCCTCGGCCTGGGGAGGGCCCATGGTGATGACCTTCACGGCGCCCCCGTACCTCTCCCTGAGCCTGAGCCCCTCCTCCACGGCGTACTCGTCGAAGGGGTTGACGACGGAGTCGACCCCCTCCCGGATCAGGTTGCCCGTCTCGGGGTCGAACTCTACCTCCGTCGTCTCTGGGACCTGCTTGATGCAGACTATGATGTTTAGACCTTCGCTCATGGTGTTCCATCCGGTGGTTGAGCTTTCTATGAAAGCTACTTTCCCACCGTATAAAAATTCGGAGTGCAGGGGATGGTCAGTACCTGTGTGCCTTGTCCACCTGGTTGATCGGCTCCTCCCCACTGGCCGTGCGGCGGATGTTCTCTGCTATGATCCTGAGGGCCGCGTCGGACCTGGAGTCCGTGGAGCCGATGTTGTGGGGGGTCGCTATCACGTTGGGGAGCTCCCAGAAGGGGAACTCGGAGGCGGGCCTCCCGCTGGGATTCCAGATGGGGTCCCACCAGTGGGGGTTCCACCAGACGTCGATGGCGGCCCCGGCTATCCACCCCTCCGTCAGAGCCCTGTAGAGGGGCTCATCCTGGATGATGGCGGCCCTGGCGACGTTCACGAGGTACGACGTGGGCTTCATCAGCCCGAGCTCCCTCTCGCCGATCATGCCCCTCGTCACTGGCGTCAGGGGCACTGTCACGACGAGGAAGTCAGACTCGCCTAGGAGGAAATCGAGGTCCCCCGGCCCGCCCAGGAACTCGAGTCCCAGCTCGCGCCTCAGCTCCTCCGATGGCCGCCTCCTGATCCCAAGGACGCCCATCTCGAAGGCCTGGAGCCTCCTCGCGACCTCGATGCCTATGCTCCCCAGGCCAAGTATGCCCGCCTTCTTGCCCCTGAGCTCGACCCCCCTCGTGGGATCCCTGCCACTAGTGAAACTCGTGTGCCGGGGAACCACCCTCTTGGCGAGGGCAAGAACAAGGGCTACGGCACCCTCCGCCAGGGGCACCGGGTTGGCCCCCGAGGTGTTAGCCACGTAGACGTGCTCTCCCAGGGAGTCGAAGGGCATAGCGTCCACGCCAGCCCCCGTCTTCTGCAGCAGCCTCAGCCCCCTTGCGGCCCTGGCGACCTCGTCCGAGAGGCGGGTAGCGACTATCACGTCGACATCACCTGCGAGGCCGACCAGCTCCTCGTCCGTGCCCCTCTCCGGGACGACGAACTCGACGCCCACGGGCAGGCCCTCAATCTTGGACAGCCGCGTGGCGAGCCCCGGTGAGACGACTAGAACCTTCAAATCTGCGAACACTCCTGTTCCAAAGGCCCTTTCACCCTATTTCAACGTTGGCTTAGGGCTTTCCGTAAAAGAAATAAGCCCCTGTTTCTCTTCTTGAAGGCGATAACCGAGTAAAAGGGTTCGAGATGACTCCCAAGCCCAAGAGGACGAAGAAGGAGGAGATCGCGGAGCTGGAGGCCTCCATCGAGGCGGAGAGGAGGCGGGCGGAGAATTACCTCAACCAGCTCAAGTACGCCAAGGCGGACCTGGAGAACCTACAGAAGAGGACCCAGAAGCAGATCGAGGAGGCCACGAGCAGGGCCAACGGCCGCATCCTCATGCAGCTGCTCACCATCCTGGACGAGCTCGGCCTCGCCGTGGAGGCGGCGAAGGAGGCGAATGGAAACATCCTCAAGGGCGTCGAGATGGTGAAAGGGAAGCTAGAGAAGCTCCTCGAATCTGAGGGAGTCACGCCCATGGAGGCTTTAGGGGCCCCTTTCGACCCGAACCTCCACGAGGCGATGCTGGAGGTCGAGACGAGCGACCTCCCGGACGGCGTCGTGGCGGAGGAGCTGAGGAGGGGATACCTTTACAAGGAGAGGGTCCTCAGGGCTAGCATGGTCAAGGTGGCCAGGAACCCTGGCTCGAAGAGAGAGGTAGAGGTTGAAGAAGGATGAGCGAAGATAAGAGAGAAAAGATCCTGGGCATAGACCTCGGGACGACCAACTCGGCCGCGGCCCTGGTCATGGGCGGCAAGCCGACTATAATCCCCAGCGCCGAGGGCCCCACAGTGGCGGGGAAGATGTTCCCCTCGGTCGTCGCCATGACGAAGGACGGCCAGCTGCTGGTGGGCGAGCCGGCCCGGAGGCAGGCGGTGACCAATCCCGAGGGCACCGTCCGTGAGGTGAAGAGGCTGATGGGCTCCAGCAGGACCGTGAGGCTCCACGGCAAGGAGTACACCCCCCAGCAGATCTCCGCATTCATCCTGCAGAAGATACTGAGGGACGCCGAGACCTACCTCGGCGAGAATGTGAGCAAGGCCGTCATCACCGTCCCCGCCCACTTCAACGACAATCAGCGCCAGGCCACGATCGACGCCGGGGAGATCGCCGGCCTCAAGGTCACCAGGATAGTCAACGAGCCCACGGCCGCAGCCCTCGCCTACGGCATCGACAAGTCCGACCAGGAGCTGAAGATACTCGTCTTCAGCTTCGGCGGCGGCACCAACGACACCACGGTGATGGACTTCGGCGGAGGGGTCTTCGAGGTTCTCTCCACGAGCGGCGACACCCAGACAGGGGGCACCGACCTGGACAAGGCCGTGATGGACCACGTCATCGGGGAGTTCAGGAGGGAGCACGGCGTTGACCTCACGTCCGACCCGAGGGCGATGGCGAGGATCAAGGAGGCCTCTGAAAATGCGAAGATCGAGCTATCCACGCTAATCACCACGGACATCAACCTCCCCTACATAGCGATGAAGGGCGGGGAGCCCCTCAACCTCCACATCACCCTGACCAGGGCAAGGCTGGAGCAGCTCACCAGGCCCATCGTGGAGCGCATCAGGGGCCCCATACTGCAGACGATCAGGGACGCGAAGATGACGCCTCAGCAGATCGACAAGGTGATCGTCTTCGGCGGTCAGACGAAGATGCCCCTCGTCCAGCAGTTCATCGAGGAGGTAGTCGGGAAGAAGCCGGAGAGGGGCCTCGACCCTATGGAGTGCGTGGCCATGGGCGCGGCGATCCAGGGGGCGGTCCTCGCCGGGGAGATCTCCGACATCGTCCTCCTTGACGTGACGCCCCTCTCCCTCGGGGTGGAGACCCTGGGCAGTGTCATGACGAAGGTGATCGAGAGGAACACCACGATCCCGACGAAGCAGACCCAGACCTTCAGCACCGCGGCCGACTTCCAGACGGCCGTCACCATCCACGTGCTCCAGGGGGAGAGGACGATGGCGAAGGACAACATCAGCCTGGGCCGTTTCGACCTCACCGGCATCCCTCCCGCCCCCAGGGGCGTACCGCAGATCGAGGTGACCTTCGACATCAACGCGGACGGGGTCCTCGACGTCACGGCCAAGGACCTGGGCACGGGCAAGGAGATGAGCATCACCATCACCGCCTCCACGAAGCTCAGCCAGAACGAGAAGGACAGGATGGTCAACGAGGCCGAGCAGTTCGCCGAGGCCGACAAGAGGGCGAGGGAGGAGGCGGAGGCCAGGAACATGGCTGACTCCCTCATCTACACCACGGAGAAGACCCTCGGCGAGCTGGGCGACAAGCTCACCCAGGACCAGAAGGAGGGCATACAGAGGAAGGTCGAGGAGCTCAAGGAGGTGCTCAAGTCCGGGAGCACAGCCGAGATCAACGCCAAGATCGAGGAGCTCAGGAAGGTGGTGCAGGAGGCAGGGGCCGCGGTCTACCAGCAGGCAGCCGCCCAGCAACAAGCCCAGCAACAGGCCCAGCAGCAGTACCAGCAGCCGCCTTCTCCGGGCGACGAGCCCGGGAAGAAGACCGTGGACGCCGAGTACAAAGTCGTCGACGAGGATAAGGAGAAGCGTTAGCACCCGGCTGTCCCAATTTTCACAATATTCTCTCAGGGTAACCTGTTAATAATACATCCAATATCTTAATTGGATACTCATGTTGGATGAGAAACTTGTCAAAGTAGAGCGAGAGGTAATAGGCGACATCTGGCAGAAGGACGAGATGCGGAAAAACCACTACCACATGGCCGACGAGATAGGCTCCAGGTTCGCGGGGACCGAGAGCGAGAAAGAGGCCATCGACTACATGGTGAAGAAGCTGAAGGAGTATGGCTACGCCAACGCCCGCGCCGAGCCCTTCAAGTACTTCGGCTGGAAGAGGGGGCCGGCCTACCTGGAGGTCAAGGAGCCCTACGAGAGGGAGTTCCCAGTCATCTCCCTAGCCGTCTCACCGGGAGGGGAGGCGGAGGCAGAGGTCGTCGACATGGGGACGGGCAGCCCCGAGGAGTTCGAGGCCGTCGATCCCGCCACGGTAAAGGGGAAGATCGTCCTCTGCTCAAGCGCGACCAGCCCCTCGGGGAAGAGGGTCCACAGGAGGACGAAGTACGGCTACGCCGTCGAGTACGGAGCGGTCGGCTTCATCTTCATGAACCACAACCCGGGCCAGCTACCACCCACGGGCAGCCTCAGGCCCGCCTACAGGATGGGGGCTGAGATACCCGGCGTCGGGATAAGCCTCGAGATGGGCTCCCTCATGCGGAGGCTCGCCAAGGGGAAACCCCTCAGGGCCAGGATGAAGAACGAGAGCAGGATAGTGCCCGACACCGAGTCCGCGAACATCGTCTGCGAGCTTCCCGGTTCCTCGAAGAAGGAGGAGTGGATCGTCGTCGGCGGCCACTACGACGGCCACGACATCGCCCAGGGGGCGATGGACAACCTCTCGGGCACCGTGGCGACGATGGAGCTCGCCAGGGTGCTGAAGAGGTACGAGGGCCAGTTCAAGAGGAGCATCCGCTTCATCTGCTTCGCCTGCGAGGAGATAGGCGTCACCGGCTCGACCTGCTACGTCGACCTCCACAAGGAGGAGATGAAGGAGGTCGCTTTCATGCTGAACATGGAGCTGGGCGGCATCGCCAACAAGGACGGCACTAAGCACGCGGCCTTCACTGTCTTCCTCCCCTCCGACCTGAAGGCCAAGCTGGAGGAATTCGGCGAGGAGATCGGCTACCCCCTGAGCGTCTCCACGGGGACCTCCGCCGCCTCCGACCACTGGCCCTTCTACATGCAGGGAGTCCCGGCCATCACCATGGGCGCCGAGCCATCGCCCCAGCAGCTCATAGTCGGCAGGGGCTGGGGGCACACGACCGCCGACATGATGGACAAGGTCGACACGAGGAACATGCAGGAGGGGGTCATGGTGGCCGCCAGGCTGCTCCTAAGGCTGGCCAACCAGGAGGAGAAGATTGCGCCCCACAACCCGCTGGAGAAGCTAGTGGAGCACCTCGAGAAGTCCGGTATGCGCAAGACCCTCGAGATACAGAGGAAGTGGCACCCCCACAGCGTCCGATAGGACGCCCCCCTGTTTTTTTTACATTACCGCGTCAGTAACAACAGTCTTAATCTCTCTACGAGCCTAGATGCCCCTGTGGGACGCGGGTTCTCACCACATGAATTGAAGCAAGGAAGATGAGGCATGGTCATGAAGAGGGGCAAGCTTGAGGCCCTCGACTTCATCATTAGGGTGCTCAAGGAGCACGAGAGGCACCTCGACATACAGCTTGGAAGGCTCGAGGCCTTCGTGGACTCCCTCTCCTCCCTCGTCCTCCGCCTGGAATGCGTCTGCGAAAAACTCCTGAGCGAACAGATCGAGTCCTGAACCCATCGAGCTCCGATCAGGGCCCCTTGTAAACATTTTTCAGTCAGGTGAGCATTTCACTTGCTGATTACGGGAGCGGATGCTGCTCGGTGGCCGACAAGCGGGACTACTACGAGGTGCTCGGAGTTGAACGGGGCGCCTCACAGGACGACATCAAGAGGGCGTTCCGCAAGCTCGCTTTCCAGTACCACCCCGACAGGAACAAGGAGCCCGACGCAGAGGATAGGTTCAAGGAGATCTCCGAGGCCTACGCCGTCCTCAGCGACACCGAGAAGAAGGAGCAGTACGACAGGTTCGGCCACGCAGGCATCAGCGGACGCTACTCGGCGGAGGACATCTTCAGGGGAGCCAACTTCCGGGACATATTCTCCGAGTTCGGCTTCGGCGACGACATCCTCAGCCGGATATTCGGGGGCATCTTCAGGGGAGGCTTCGGCGGCTTCCAGCAGCGCACAGGCCCGAGGCGCGGCCACGACCTGGAGACAGGCATCGAGATCACCCTGGAGCAGGCCGCCTTCGGCACCGAGGTCGAGATAAGCCTCAACCGCCTCACCAAGTGCGGGAGGTGCGAGGGATCCGGGACGGAGCCGGGCACCAGCCTTCAGTCGTGCCCCAAGTGCAACGGCACGGGGAGGATCCAGATCCAGACACGCTCCCTCTTCGGCCAGATGATTAGGGTGGCGACCTGCGACAGATGCGACGGGAGGGGGCAGGTGCCTGAGACCGCCTGCAGGACCTGCGGGGGCAGGGGGCTGGAGGAGGGCAAGACCCGCCTCAACGCCAGGGTCCCCCCGGGGGTGGAGGACGGCACCCAGCTCATCCTCAGGGGGCAGGGGGAGGACGGCCCCTTCGGGGGGCCGCCGGGTGACCTCTACGTCTCTGTAAGGGTGAAGCCCCACCCCCTCCTCCTGAGGCGGGGGAACGACATAATATACGAGGCCGAGGTGACCTTCCCGCAGGCAGCCCTGGGCAGCTCGATAGTCGTCCCCTCGCTCACGGGGGATAAATCGCTGAAGGTGCCGTCAGGCACCCAGAACGGGGGCGTTCTGAGGATGAGGGGGGAGGGGATCCAGGGGCGGTTCGGGAAGGGGGATCAGCTCGTCCACGTGACCGTCGTTATCCCCAAGAAGCTGTCCAGAAGGGAGAGGGAGCTCATACAGGAGCTGGGCAAGGAGTTCGGCGACGAGCCCAGGCGCCGCCCCTGGTGGTGGAGGTAGGCCTACCGCCTGTCGATGATCTCCCTGACGCCGGGGCCGGTCCCGATGAGCGTCACGGGAAGGCCGAGGGCCTCCTCGATGTCCAAGATGAACTCTCGGGCCTCGGCGCTGAGGTCCTCGAAGCTCTCACATCCCCTGCAATCTGGGTGGAGGATGTCGAGCTTCGTGATCGCTATCTGCGTGGCTCCGTTGATCATTGCGGCCCTCTTTGCCAGTTTCATGTTGAAGGGCGCGGCGCGCCTCTGTCTTCCTGTCACGGTGCCGTACTCGTCCCAGCCCCTCTCCCGGGCCTCCTCGAGGCCTATCTCTCCCGGTAGGTCCCCGGCGCCAACCCTGGTCACGTAGGCCTTGCAGACGAGGATGACCTCGTCGACCCTTGTGGGCCCAACGCCGACGTCGGAGCAGATCGCAGAGGCACAGACGTCGTTCGAGGTGACGTAGGGGTACGTGCCATGGTAGAGGCTGATGAAGGTCCCCTGGGTGCCCTCCAGCAGGACCGGCAGGTCCTCGTCGAGGGCGGCGTTCAGCTCCGCGGGCACGTCGGCGATGAACCTCTCCAGCTCCGGCACCTCCCTCGCCATCATGGCTGTCCTCAGCGCCCTGTCAGCGTTGCAGGGCCCCGTCCCGGTGCCCGTCGTCCCTATCTTCTCCTTGAGGTGGCCTCTCCTGTCGGCCTCTATGTGCTTGGGCTCGATGATGGCGCACTGAGGGTCGATGCCGAACCTCCCCTCAGCCCCGAGCTCGACGATCTCTTTCATGAGTACTTCCGTGTTCACGACCACCCCCGGCCCGATGAGGAGCCTTGTTTCCGGATTTACGAAGCCGCAGGGGATCATCCTCAGCTTGTAGGTCACACCATCCTTCACTACTGTGTGTCCCGCGTTGGGGCCCACCCCCCCACGGGCGCAGACGGCCACGTCGTCGGCGACTGTCAGGTACGAGACTATCTTGCCTTTCCCCCCGTCGCCGAAGAACCCGTCGACCACGACAGTACACGTCACGTCAGGCCCACCCTAGAACGCTACCATCATCCCCTCCGGGGATTTAAGCGTTGCCAACGAACATTCCGACTGTATTGGAGAGGAGTTAGGAGGGCCATACAGCCCTATATAGGGGTTGAGGGCAATGTTTGAGGAAGGGGGCGGGGACATCTGGCTTACGAGAGGGACCTGAGCTTCGAGGTCGACGTGGAGTGGGATGGCGAGACAGGCGGGGTAATCCGATGCAATAGCTGCAGTGAACTGAGGCTGGACACGCCTGTGGAGTTCGATGGGCAGGGAAGGGCCCCGTGCCCCGACCAGCTTTTCCTGGCCTCCATCTCCGGCTGCCTGCTGACGACCTTCCTGCACTTCGCCCGCAGGCTCGGCGCGGATGTCAGGTCGGTCAATATCCACTCCGGGGCCGATCTGTCAATGGGCGAGGAGGGATACAGGATCAGGAGGGTCTCCTCCAGGATCCTTTTTGAGGCCGCCCCAGAGGCCATTGAGCTGGCCGAGAGGTGCGCCAGGCTCAGCAGGGAGTACTGCCACATAACCAGGAGCCTGGAGGCCTCCTTCCCTGTCAACGTCGAGATCGAGGCCAGGGCCAGGCCGTAAACGTTTATCCCCCCCTCCGGAGTTCATATCTGAGGCGGCTCCAATTTGAACGAGATCGGCATCCTCGTCGTCGGCAACGAGATACTCGACGGGCTGGTGCTGGACACCAACAGCCAGTGGATTATCAACAGGCTGAAGGCCCTCAACCTCCGCGTCTGGGAGACCATGACAGTGAGGGACGAGATCCCCGAGATAGCCAGGGGCATCAGGCGGCTGGCCTCTGACGGCTGCGAGCTCATCTTCACGACGGGCGGGCTGGGGCCCACCCACGACGACATGACGATCCAGGGTGTGGCGGAGGCCTTCGGGCTGCGACTGGAGCTGGACGAGGACGCCCTCGCAATTGTCAGCCGGCAGTACGCTGAGCTCCACGGGAGGGGCGTCGTCGAGTCGCCCGAGATGACCGAGCCCAGGCTGAAGATGGCCCGCCTCCCTGAGGGGGCGAGGCCCCTGGACAACAGGGTGGGAGGGGCCCCGGGCGTCCTCCTGGAGCGGGGCGGGGTCCAGGTCGTCTCACTGCCCGGGGTGCCCCTGGAGCTGAAGTGGATCTTCGAGAACGAGGTGCTGCCCGTGCTGAGGGGGAGGGTTGAGGGGGCCTTCGCTGAGGAGGTCGTCCACCTGCCCCTGAGGGACGAGTCCACGCTGGCGCCGATAATCGACGAGGCGATGGAGGAGGTGCCGGGGGTCTACGTGAAGTCGATGGTGAAGCCCTACGGCGCCACCGGCATACGGCTCTGGGTGTCCTTCCGCGGCGGCTCCCAGAGTGAGGCCGAGGAGATGGTGAGGAGGGCGGTGGGGCTTCTCAGGAGCAGGACTGAGGAGAAGCTGCCGAACGGCTGAACCGGCTCCAGCGCACACCGTATGATAAGTGAAATAAACGGGTTGCATAGAATCGTATCCGAGGACCCTTGGTCGAGTGCTGGCTTCCCTACGGCAAGACTGAAGTCCACGTCAGCGTGGCCCTCCGCAACCTCCTCGCCACCGTGGAGCCGGCGAAGAGCGAGGCGAGGCTCGACCCGAGGAGCGTCCTAATTGAGGCGCTGCAGAGCCCCATGGGATCCCAGCGGATCGACGAGGTCGTGAAGACCGGGACGCAGTGTACAGTGGCGGTCGATGGTACTCTCAACCCGAGGCTGGCGGCCCCCGTCGTCTCGACGTTGGTGGAGGCGCTGGGAGGGGCGGGGGCGAGGCCGGAGGACATCTCCGTCCTGATAGGGAACGGGAGTAGGGACCGGGGCGACCCGGACCTGCTGGAGTCCCTGAGGGGCGTCGATGCCCTGAAGGGAATAGGCGTTGAGAGCCTCTCGAGCCGAACAGGCGGCCTGAGGCAAGTGGGCGAGACCTCGGCCGGGACGAGCGTCCAAGTGAGCGGCACCCTGGCAGACGCAGACTTCAAGCTTGTCGTGGGGGAGGTCCTCACAGACCACTTCAGCGGCTTCAGCGGCGCCCACACGACGATCCTCCCCCAGCTCTCGGGGCCTAAGACCATCGTGGGGAACAGATCCCTCTCCATCGACGAGGGCTCGGCGCCCGGGGCGGTGGATGGGAACCCGGTGTTCGACGACGTCATTGAGGCGGCGGAGATGGTGGGGCCGGATCTGGCCCTCAACCTCGTCACGGATCAGTGGGGGAACCTCACGGGAGCGCGCGCAGGGGGGATCAGGGAGTCCCTGGCTCAGGCGATCGACGACCTGGGAGAGTCCTACAGGCTCAGGGTCGAGGGGGACGCCGACGTGATAATCGTGAGCGCAGGGGGGAGGAAGTTCGACTACGACCTCTACAACTCCGTCTGGGCCCTGGGGGGAGTCGCCAGCATCGCGAAGAAGGGGGCCACCATCATACTTCTGGCGGAGTGCTCGGA
>Ga0209427_10002121_pt1 | contig 23240 bp, 19 predicted proteins | sample DeeMarSWOR136_30_FD_187465 | JGI IMG/M metagenome (GOLD analysis project Ga0209427, IMG submission 187465) | Marine sediment microbial communities from White Oak River estuary, North Carolina - WOR-1-36_30 (SPAdes) (version 2) | ecosystem: Environmental > Aquatic > Marine > Intertidal zone >...
CCTGTGCCACTCATCCCAAGTGGTGGGAGGCTTTGCAGAGGCAGTTCGATTGCCCTCTGGTTTTAGTGGATGCAGTCTTCACTATGGACAGTGATACACTGCCTGAGCACCACAAGGCTTACTTGGCCACTGAACTGGAAAAAGCTGCTCACGAAATGGCTGGTTATGCTGGTAAGAAGCTGGATATGGACAGGCTGCGCGAGGTGGTGGCTAATTCAGACAGGGCGAGCGAGCTTTGGGACGAAATCGACGACATGCGTGCTGCTATCCCTACCCCGATAAGTCAAATAGATGTCTTCACTTGCTTGTTCCCTCTGGTTACCCTCAAGGGGACAAAGGAGGCTGTCGAGTTCTACGAGCAGCTTAGCGCGGAGGTTAGGGAAAGGGTGAACAATGGGATTGGGTTCGTTCCCAACGAAAGGTTCCGGCTTATTTGGGACCTGTTTCCTATATATCACAATATGCGCCTGCTGAACTATTTTGCAGAGTTCGGCGCCGCATTCGTTACAGACCTTTATGGAAATGCTTTCAGCGGGCGTGTGGACCCTTCTGACCCCTTTGACAGTCTGGCGGAGAGGTACCTGAGTTTCTTCATGCGTGCTGCGTCGCGGGGGAAAGCCGAGATTTACAAGGAGCGGGCAAAGAAATATAAAGTCGACGGCATTGTTTTTCATGCCAACAGATGCTGTAGGTGTTTTTCCGCTGAGCAGCCAGAGATAGGACAGATACTACGGGAAGACTTGGGTATACCGGCTATGGCCTTTGAGGCTGATATGGTAGACCCTAGGATTTTCGATGAGGAGCAGGTTAAATCTAGAATTGAATCCTTTATAGAGATGTTAGAAGCTAAAAAATACCCAAAGGATAAGGGTAATTAAACTGAAAGGGGAAAAACAGTGGATTTCAATCTGACCGAGCAGCAGGAGATGTTCCAGAAAGAGGTACGTAAATTTGCAGAGGCGGAAATCACACCCCTAGTGGATATAATGGATAAGCAGAATAATTTCCCTCATGAGATAAGGCCTAAACTGGCTGCCATGAATCTCTATGGAATTCCCTTTGATCCTAAATACGGAGGGGCTGGCTCTGACCATGTCAGCCTGGTTCTGGCGCTAGAAGAAATTGCCAAGGTAGCAGCTTCTATGGCAATACACATACAGTTACAACAGGTTGTCAATGATAGGTTCAATAAGCTTGCTACAGAAGAGCAGAAGATGGAATGGATGCCCCAGATTTGTGAAGGCAAGAAGGTCGGCTGTTTCGGCTTTACCGAGCCGGATACGGGTTCGAACCCGAAGATGATTAAGACTGTTGCGGTGGAGGAAGACGATTGCTACGTTATCAATGGAACCAAGCGATTTATCACTAATGCTCCTTTCGCAGATGTTATGTGTATATTTGCCAAGCTTGAGGGTGATATAAGCCTGTTCTTCGCGGAAACAGATAGACCGGGCTTCTCTACCTCGGCGAAGATGGACAAACTAGGGTTACGGGGTACTGATCTCTCAGATACCATTTTCGAAGACCTTCGAGTGCCTAAAGACCACCTGATGGGAGGCAAGGGCGGCAAGTTCGATGCATTGAAGGACGCCATGACCATCGGCAAGCTCTGCCTCAGCGCCCAGTGCGTGGGGCTGATGCAGGCATCCCTGGAAGAGGCTATCAAATACGCTATGACCAGGATGCATTTCGACGAGCCCATCTTCGAACTGCAGGCTATTCACTGGCTGCTGGCGGAGATGGCGTCCCGGCTCGAGGCGTCGCGGTGGCTGACCTACCGTGCCGCTTTCCTCAAGGACCAGGGCATGGATACCATAAAGGACATGGCGATAACGAAGCTGTTTGTGACCTCGACTGCCGTAGACGTCTGCCGGTGGGGGATGCAGGTGCATGGCGCTTACGGTATAAGCAAGGAATACAAGATCGAGCGGCTGTTCAGGGACGCCAAGATGTACGAACTGCTCGAGGGGACGTCTGAGATTCAGCGGGAGCTGATAGTCAAGCGTTTACCGAGATAGGATATTGAATGGAGACCTTGGGATGATGTGAGGCCATCGCAAGGAGGACTGAGTATGGATTTTAAGCTTACAGACGAACATATGAAGTTGAGGAAAGAGTTCTTCAATGTTTGCGCAGAATTAGAGAAACAGAAACCTTCGGGTTTTTCGGGTCTTGAGAGTGTGTACGACACCGATGAGGGTTGGGATTATCACCTTCATTGTGCCAAGGAGTTTGCTAAGAGGGGATGGCTTGCGCATGGCTGGCCTCCTGAATATGGGGGACATGGGACAATTATGGACAAGGTTTTGTTCTCAGAGGCCAGAGGACATTACGACCTCCCCGGGGTAGATATTTTTGGAGTAGAAATGCTGGCTCCGACCCTTCTGGCGATGGCAAGTGAGGAAATAAAGAAGGAATTTCTCCCTGGAATTGCTGCCGGGGAAACAATGTGGTGTGAGCTGTGGAGTGAACCTAATGCAGGCTCTGACTTGGCATCGCTAACTGCTGGTGCTGTCAGAAAAGGCGATGAGTACGTAATAAACGGACAGAAGATATGGAGTACAGGCGCTCATCGTGCACACTGGGCCTTTGCGCTGGTGAGAACGAATCCTCAAGCAGAACGCAAGCAGCAGGGCATTACCTTTGTTTTATTCGACATGAAAACACCGGGCGTTACCGTAAATCCCCTTTTCTTTATGGACAGGGGTCATCTCTATAACGAGGTTTTCCTCGATGATGTACACGTGCCGGTAACGAACATTGTGGGCGAGGAGAATAATGGCTGGGCTGTTACTCAGATCCTGGCGGGCTTTGAGAGATCTAATGTAGGTACTATAGCATGGTTGCGTCGACAGTTATCGGACTTGGTGGAATATTGTAACGAAACAAAGGTAAAGGGTTCACCTCTGTCAAGGGACCCCCTTATTCGTAACAGGATTGCGGAGCTAGCCTGCTCAATCGAGGCTGCACGAACCCTATCCTACAAAATAGCCGATGCACAGAGTAAGAACGAGATGTCCGCCTTCGAGGCATCAGGGGTAAAGGTGTTCGCTGCTGAACTGCAGGCACGTGTAGCCTGCCTGGGAGCGGATATACTGGGTCCATACGGGCAGGTGAAACGTTCTCAATGGTCGCCCCTCGATGGTTTCTATGAGAGGTGGTATCAGCAATTCTTCGTACTGTGGATGGCCATGGGTACCAACGAGATACAGAGAAATATTATAGCTTGGTACGGTCTGGGTTTACCCAGGATGAAGTAAAACCTTGAAATCGGTGGGCGGATTTCATAAATAATCAAAGCAAGAAGAACAGGGAATGGATTTCAGGCTTACAGACGAACAGTTGGCACGGAGAAAGGAATTCTTCGAGGTCTGCAGCGAATTAGAACGGCAGCGACCGGAGGGTTTCTGCTTCTCGTCGATTGAGAGCCGTTATGATACCGATGAGGGTTGGGCGTATCACCTTAGGTGTGCCAAGGAGTTTGCCAGCAGAGGGTGGCTCACTCTGGGCTGGCCCAGCGAGCATGGAGGCCAGGGAACGATTATGGACAGGGTCTTACTTGCTGAGGCGAGGGGGTATTATGATGTTCCCGGCGTGGATTTCATGGGCCTAGAGTTGCTCGCTCCTACGCTCCTGGCGATGGCAAGTGAAGAAATAAAGAGGGAATTTCTTCCTGGAATCGCTTCGGGAGATACAATGTGGACTCAGATGTGGAGTGAGCCTAACGCCGGTTCGGACCTGGCATCGCTGAATACCAGTGCTATGAGGAACGGCGACGAGTATATTTTAAACGGGCAGAAGATATGGATTACAGGCGCTCATCGCGCTCATTGGGCATTTGCACTGGTTAGAACAGATCCCAATGCCCAGCGTAAACAGGACGGGCTTACCATGATGTTATTCGATATGAAGACCCCGGGAATCACCGTCAATCCTCTCCTCTTCATGGATGGGGGGCATTTTTACACCGAGGTATTTCTGGATGACGTACATGTCCCGGTAAGGCAAATCGTAGGTGAAGAGAACAAGGGATGGGCTGTTACTCAGGTTACCTCTGGATTTGAAAGATCTAACCTTGAAGCCATTATGGCAATGCAGCGGCAATTGGATGACTTGGTGGAGTATTGTAACGGGACTAAGGTAAAAGGAGAGCCTCTGGCAAAGAATCCTCTCATTCGTAACAGGCTTGCAGAGATGGCAAGCGAACTCTATGCGGCTCGTACCCTGGCATATCGAATTGCAGATACCCAGATCAAGAAAGAGATGGCCCCATTCGATGCCTCGGCTGTGAAGGTGTTTTCTGGTGAACTTCAAACGCGTTTGGCTTGCGTTGCAGCCGATATATTAGGGCCTTACTACCAGGTCGGCGGTTCCAAGTGGGCACGTTTCAATGGCCATTATGAGAAGTGGTATCACCAGTGTTTTCGCTTGAATATATCGATGGGTACCAACGAGATACAAAGGAATATTATCGCCTGGTATGGTTTAGGTTTAACAAGAATGAAATAACGGAATCCAGATAAGTAATCAGAAGGAGCAGCGCTATGGATATAGCTTTCACCGAAGAGCAGGAAATGCTGAGGAAAATGTCGAGCGATTTCCTCGCCGCAGAATGTCCTAAGACTCTGGTGAGGGAACTGGAAGAGGGCGAGGAGGGGTATTCACCTGAAGTCTGGAAAAAGATGGCTGGCTTGGGGTGGATGGGGATGGTCATCCCCGAGGAATATGATGGGATGGGGATGACTTTTCAGGACCTGACCATTCTTTTGGAGCAGATGGGGAAGAATATTCTGCCGGGGCCTTTTCTGGCTACTGTCGTTGAAGGGGCAATTCCCATACTTGAAGCGGGGAGTGATGAGCAGAAGAAGGAGTTCCTGCCAAAGATAGCGAATGGAGAGCTGATTTACACGATGGCCTTCCTTGAGCCGAGAGCGATATATGATGCATCTGGAATTGAGTTGAAAGCAACAAAAAAGGGTGATGACTACGTACTTAAAGGTACGAAGGTATTTGTTGAGATGGCTAACGTTGCTGACTACATAATCTGTGTAGCGAGGACCAAGGAAAGCTCGTCGCCGGAGGATGGAATCACGCTTTTCATAGTAGATTCCAAGGCGCCGGGCGTACGTTATGAGGTTATGCCTACCATAGGCATGGACAAGTTATGCGAGGTTCAGTTTGATGATGTCGCTGTTTCTAAGGAGAGCATGTTGGGAGCCTTAGACAAGGGATGGCCCGTTGTACAAAACATACTGCGGAAAGGTGCTATCGCTAAATGCGCCGAGTGCATTGGTGGTATGCAGGCTGCGGTTGATATGACGATAGCGTATAGTAAGGAACGAGTTCAATATGACAGACCAATCGGAGCTTTTCAGGCGCTTCAGCATATTATGTCGGATATGTGGATTGCTTTGCAGACCAGCAAGTACCTAGTTTATCAAGCAGCATGGATGGAATCGGAGGGGATGCCTTGTGAGATGGAAGCTGCAATGGCAAAGGCGTATGTAAATGAAACATACAAGTGGGTTACTGAGAAGGCGGTATCGCTCCATGGAGCCATAGGCACCAGCAGGGAGCACGATATTCCTCTCTATTACAGAAGAGCAAAGGCGGCAGACACCGCATTTGGGAGCACTGATTTTCTGAGGGAGGTGGTGGCGAGCAAAATAGGGCTGATTTCTTAGAGGTGATTTATAAATTGATGGAGCGGGAGACGGGACTCGAACCCGCGACAACCTGCTTGGAAGGCAGGGACTCTACCAACTGAGTTACTCCCGCAAGACGGAAGCTATTTTATCTCCAAAGGGCTTCTTTGTCAAAGGAAGAGCAACTATACAACAGAGTATAACTGGCTTTTGGGAAGAGTGAAGAAAATGAAGATATGCCTGCTAACGTATAGAGGTAACATGTACTGCGGTGGGCAGGGTATATACGTCTACTATCTAGCCAAAGCGTTAGAAAACCTGGGACATGAGGTGCACGTGATGGCAGGTCCGCCGTATCCTTCCGTCCCAGATGATGTTAGGCTGCACAAGGTTGAAGGTCTGAATCTGTACGAGACGAATGCCCTGTCTTCTCTAGGGCATCCTTATAATCTAGTCAAACCCTTCAATCTCTACGAGGTCCTAGGACAGCGCCTGGGAATGTTCCCGGAAATATTCACCTTCAGTATGCGCGCATACATGAAACTACGTAAGCTTATCCCCAGGGAGAAATTTGACGTTATCCATGATAACCAGACCTTGGGCTATGGCATGCTTTTAGCTAAAGGATTTGGGGTGCCGGTTGTCGCTACAATACATCATCCTATCTTTATCGATATGAAAGCTGACTTGGCTCAAGCGCGACGATTTATTAATAAGTTCAGGCGCACGCTGTTTTATTCCTTCCTGGTTATGCAACATATAGTAGCTAAAAGAATGGATAGGGTAATAACTGTCTCGGAAGTCTCAGCGAAGGACACGATGCGCGTATTCAAACTTGCGGAAGATATGGTCAGGGTGGTACCTAACGGAATCGATACAGAGGTTTTCAGGAATAATAATCACACTGAGAGGGAATCTAACAGCGTAATCATGGTAGGCAATACCGAGGACAGGAAAAAGGGTGTTATCTTTTTACTTAAAGCAATACAACTGTTAAAAGAGAGGGATAAGGTTGATGTATGGCTCAGTATTGTGGATAGGATTGGGGATTATACCAAGTATGCTCCCAGACTTGTGCAGGAGCACGGACTTGAAGATAGAGTCACTTTTACCGGTCGGCTGAGCGTAGAAGAGTTGGTCAAGCGCTACTCGAGGTCTGAGATAGCGGTTACCGCCTCTGTTTACGAGGGCTTTGGACTCCCTTGCGCGGAAGCTATGTCGTGTAGTACCCCAGTTATAGCTACACGGGCGGGGGCGCTCCCTGAGATAGTGGGAAGTGATGGCGCTGGTATACTGGTTCCGCCGGCTGATCCAGGTGCGCTGGCTGAAGCTATTAAGCGGCTACTTTCAGATAGACCTCTGAGAGAGAGGATGGGGGAGGCTGCCAGAAAGAGGATTGAGGAGTCCTTTAGCTGGGATATAGCGGCCAGAAAGACTGTGGAGGTCTATAAGGAGGTTTTATAATTGCTAACTGTAGATTTCTCGCTCTTTCCCATAAGAAGTGGTGAAAAGGTATTGGATATTGGATGTGGTCCAGGAAGACACAGCTGGTATGTTTGCAAACAGAACCATTGTTTGTTATATGCTATGGACTTGGATCTCGAGTCTTTGCAGAAGAACATCTATATGCTCAGCAGGATTGAACAGGAGAATGGGAGTGAAGGGAAATGGAGTGTCCTTCAGGGTGATGTCCAGACCTTGCCCTTTGATGATGGCACCTTTGACAAAATTATCTGTTCAGAGGTGCTGGAACATGTGATAGATGATGAGCAAGGGGTTCGGGAATTGGTCAGGGTGTTGAAGGACGGAGGAGAGCTGGCTGTTAGCGTGCCTGACCGAATGATGGAGACCATATACTGGAAAATATCAGAGGCTTATCATACAAATCCTGGAGGGCATATCAGGATTTATAAAAAGAAAGAGCTTGTTGATTTGCTGTGCCGTTATAATCTAACAGTCTATGCTGTTAGATATAAGCACGCCCTGCATTCCGTCTACTGGCTTTTACGCTGCCTGTTCGGGGTGAGGAGAGAGAAGGCATTTGTACCTGCTCTTTATCATAAATTCCTGACGTGGGAGATAGATAAAAAATCTAGATTTTTCCAGCGCATGGAAAGGCTCCTGGACCACTTCTTTCCCAAGAGTATCGTTATTTATCTGCGAAAAGAACCTGAGCGGGAAGCATAAGATTGGGCTAGCTCCACCGCCAGAATAAATGCCCGTCCTTCAGTTCGTATTTCAGGAATCCTTTTTCAAGCCAACCAGTCACGTTCTCGCTGATCTTCTGTTGTGAGTACGGTACAAGCCTGCTCAGCTTGTCCGCTAAGTCATTAACAGGATCTCCCTTATCTTCAATACTACCCAGGCTTTCAATTATATCTCCGCTGACCAAAGACCATGCCAAGGGACTGCGCCTCTTATCTCTTTCCAGAGCCGCCTGCTCTGCGGATTGAGTTCCAGCAAGAGCGTCTGGAGTAAGTCTCAGCCCCCTGTAATACTTATGGAGCGTCGCTGTTATATCCTCAGGGCTGGCGTCTTTGGTTCGTGTAACCGGTCTATTGGCATCGTATTTCGACCAATCACTCGTTAATATCTCGATACCGTACTCATCTGCCTTCTCTCTCACCTCAGTCCCCGGGAAGGGGGCAAGCACGTGTAGTCCATAGAACGTATCCAGTTCCTGGGCAAATCGCAGCGTCTGCTCAAGCGTTTCCTTCGTCTCGCCAGGCAACCCGATGATAAAGGATGCAAGTACATTAAGATCTGCATCATGCGCCATTTTTACACTGTCACGTATCTTTTCCAGTGTAATCTTCTTCTTAACTAGGTCTAGAATATGCTGATTCCCGCTTTCAATGCCATAGCAGAGCCAGGTACATCCCGCCTTCCGTAACTTCTGGAGGACATCAGGATTGACTGTATCGACTCTGGCAAAGACGCTCCATTCAAATTTCAGGTCTCTCGCAAGTATCTCATCACATATCGCGTGGAGGTGTTTGTGATTAAGGGTGAACAGGTCATCCTCAACGTTAACTTCCTTGAAGCCATACGTTAAAGCATGTTCGATCTCATCAACGACCAGTTGAGGGTCTCGAAATCGGGCTCTCCTGCCCCCCATCTTGGAGCCGACACAGAATATGCAGTTGAAGGGACAGCCTCTTCCTGTGACAAGGCTGCAGTGAGCGGCGAGGGCATGGTATCGCGACAGGGGGAACAAGTGCCTCGCCGGCAGCGGGAGCTCGTCCAGATTTGTGATCAAGCTGCGCTCACCGGTTACTTTTATTTCGCTGTCATCCGACCTGAAGGCGATGCCATCTACATATTCGAGATTTTTACCACTTACGATGTCCAGCAGGGTTTCCTCACCTTCGCCCCTCACCACGATGTCTATCCAGGGAGCCTCGTTGAGCGTTTCCATGGGGGCGAAGGTAACGTGGGGGCCGCCAATAATGGTAAGGATATCTTTGTCCACAGACTTGCAGAATTTGAGGATGTCTGAGGCAACGGGGTAATTCATCGTCACCGAGGTTACGCCAACGACATCCGGCTGATATTCATTAAGCTTACCTCTTATCTTATCCTTGGAATATTTTGATACCAGAAGGTCGAGAACGTCTACTTCATAACCCCTGTTTTCCAGGACAGCGGCGAGGTAAAGGAGACCCATGGGTATGATAGGAAATTCTGTGAAAGGATAAGGGGGATTTATGAGCAGTATTCTCATTTGTACCTCTAGAGGTGGGGGGATTTTTGGCAGCACCTGATTAATACGACATCGCTCAAGCTGGGGAGATGACGAGCCAGCCTGTCAAGAAGAGCGAGAATGAAGAAAGAAACCCTCTTGGGGGGGATGGAAAGAATCTTGTCCCAAAAAGGGGCACCCCAGAGAAATGATATACCCGAGGCCTCCTCGATCTCCATGTGAGAACTCAAAACATGTTTAATCAGGGAATAGTCAAATCTATAGGTGTGGTCTGGTGGTGTCTCCCATGCCTGTCTCTTATTCGGCTCTTTTCTAGGCAGGAATCTTGTTAAACGGTGTACTTTTCTCCCGAGTCGGTGGCCCAGGCTCTCGAAATTGGCGATAGAGATAACTGCCTTTCCTTCTGGCTTGAGGACACGGGATATTTCCCCCATGACCTTATAGGGGTCGGGGAAATGGTCCAGGGCGCCCTTGCACATAACCCAGTCGAATGTATTATCTCGAAACGGGAGGCTCTCCCCTATTCCCTGGATCAAGGCTATGTTGTTGCCGCTCTCAGCAATACACCTTTTACTGTGGCTAAGCATTGTCTTGGAAGGCTCGAGTCCAACAGGACTTCCGCCCTTGCGGGCTATTTGTATAGCGTCGACAGCCCGACCGCATCCTATATCCAGTATAGTACTGCCTTTTGCAGGGTCTATCTCGTCTATAGTTGCCTCGATCATCCTGTCAAATAAAAATAGCAGGTCAGGAGTGACTCGGGGAGGAACGACATCATCGTCATTCCAGTCAAGATCGACTATTACCTCTGCATCTTTGGCTAGATTCACTATTGTGTCACCTATGCCCGAATCTGATACTGTGCCTTGCCTTCCTGGTATAAATCACCACCGTACATATCGTTTATAACTACTGCTGGAAAGTCCTTGACCTCAAGTCTAAGAATAGCTTCGGGGCCAAGATCTTCATAGGCGATAGTTTGCGCCTTGGTAATGCTTTTAGCTATAAGCGCTGCAGCCCCGCCGACGGCAGCGAGGTATACCCCTCTGTGCTTTTTCAGTGCCTCTTTGACTGCCTCCGAGCGCAGGCCTTTGCCTATCATAGCCCTAAGCCCAACGGATAGCAAGCGTGGCGTGTAAGCATCCATCCGGCCGCTGGTTGTCGGCCCTGCGGAGCCGATTACATGTCCCGGCTTTGTTGGCGATGGCCCCATGTAGTAAATTGTCTGCCCCTGTATATCGAAGGGTAGTTGCTCGCCTTTGTCGAGAGCCTCAATAAGCCGTTTGTGGGCCGCATCCCTGCCTACATATATAACACCGCTGATGAGAACCTGGTCTCCGGCCCTGAGTTTCTCTATAATATCGGTGCTTATCGGTGAGGTAATTCTTTCCATAGCATCCTCCAGGGAATGGCAATTAATATTAATGCCATCATTGCTTGACGGTAAACTCGGGCACCTCTATCTTCGGCTTGCTCTCTGCAATTGGTTGGGCTGGAGTTGCGGGTTCCGGTTTCTTTCTCAAGCGGAGGCTATCAAAAACCATAGCCCGTTTCAGGAGTTGTATAGCAAGTGCGGGGTCAACGCCTTTGGGGCAAGCCTCTGAGCAAGCCCCGGCAAGGTGGCAGAGCCATACACCATGGCCTGAGTCCGCTTTCTCGAACCTCTGTTTGGCTCCTGTATCCCTGCGGTCGGTACAGTACCTGTAGCCCTGACACAGCGGCTGAGGCCCAAGGAAGAACTCGTCAGTGGATACGGTCGGGCACGCTGCCATACATAGCCCGCATTTCACACAATAGGCAAACTGCAAATAGGATTGCAGTTCTTCGCCTGATTGCAGAAATTGAGCTGTTAATTTGTTCAAATCACCAGTTTCTGCCATTACTATGTAGGGATCTATGGAACGGTGCTTCTCAAACAGGGGGTCAAGGTCAGCAACAAGGTCCCTGATAATGGGGAAGTTAGGCAAGGACTTGACCGTAATTGTATCTGTGTTCAGTTCCTCAACAGGCGTATGACAGGCAAGCATGGGGAAATTATTGATCAGCATCCCGCAGGAGCCACAGATACCCATGCGGCATGAACTTCGAAACGAAAGCGTGTTGTCCAGGTTTTCCTTTATATAGATGAGCCCATCGAGTACTGTTAAACCCTGCCTCATGGGGACAGTAAACTCCTGCATATAGGGCTTACTGTCCTTGCCGGGGAGATATCTCTGAACCCTGAAGGTTAAATCTTGCATTGTTGCTCCTTAGAGACTAAGAATAGGCTTTACTAAAAGGCACTTACCGGGATGTAGAGAGCATAGCCGAAAATAGCTAAACCAATAATCACGAGCGTGAAGTCAAGAGACTTGACTGAGAGCCTGGGTAGGGCCTCCAGAATAATCGTCCTCAATCCATGTATCCCGTGATATAGGCCGAATAGCAGAAGTATTATATAGAACACGAGCCAGCCGGAATTGGCTGCTCTGTCGGCGACGGATGTCCATTCTGTTACCTCTTCACTACCCAGATGTGAGATTATGAGGTGAGTGCCTACAAAAAAGAAGAGTGCTATGCCCGTAATATACTGTAGTATCTTTAATTTAGTCTCTCTCATTTCGTTCCCCTACGTCACAAACTCGACAAGAACATATATCGCCAGTGCCGCTATGATAAACAGCATTATCCATAAAATAGGGCGTCTGCGGCGCAACGAGTCAACGTATGGATAAACGGGGGGCTTGGGCTTACCCAGTGTGTAACCCAGGTGCTGCAATATGAGTCTGCCTCCGTTGAGAGCATGAATAATGAAAGCCGCCATTACCAGATATTCGCCGAATTTGAACCCGGGACCGCTGAAGAATGACATAAGGTCGGTCCAGCTTTCAGCGCCGCCCAGTCGGAAACCGTTCATGACCAAATGCAGGGTTATATAGAGAAGAAGACCGAGACCCGTAATTCTGTGCAGGGTATATAGATATCTCTCTATCGTATAGTTACCGCCCCATATCCAGCCTTTGATACCCAGGCGATTCGGCAGGTGCCTATTTTCACCGCTCGTAGCGTTGGTTGTCATCAGTATTTCCTCTCTACAGGTTTCCACATTGTGATATTTGCAGGTATATAGTCCAGTTGGGGCTCTCCGTCTGGGTTGTAATAAACCAGGGTATGCTTAAGCCAGTTAACGTCGTCCCGCTCGGTATAGTCTTTCCTTGAGTGGGCGCCTCTGGATTCGGTACGTGCCTTGCCGCCAACGACGATGACCTCTGCCAGGTCTATAAGGTTTATAGTTTCAACGAGTGACATGAGGTTGGTATTGTATATACGGCTGTTATCAGTAACCTTCACATGTTTGAGCCTGTCCCTTAACTCTCTTATCTTTGACAGTGCCGTTTCCATGTCCGTGCCGTTCCGAAAGACAGCGACGTTATGGTCCATTGTCCGTTGCAATTCCAGGCGAAGTGCGAACAGGTCTTCGCTTCCATTGCCGTGCCCGATATGTTCGAAAATGCGTTTCTCTTCATCGTCCACTATCTGCTGTGGGGTTGGGGGAAGCGATTTCTGGGCTTTGGCATATAATGCCGCCTTCTCGCCTGAAATCTTGCCCCAGACAAGGCACTCAGCAGTGGAATTGGAGCCAAGACGGTTCGCGCCGTGCAGTGATATACAGGCGGCCTCACCCGCTGCCCAGATGCCACTAACAGGCGTTGCCCCATCGATATCCGTATGGATGCCGCCCATGAAATAATGAGCTGCTGGCCTTACAGGTATGGGCTGCTCTATAGGGTCGATGAAGGCGAACTTGATGGCAACCTCTCTGATTAAGGGCAGACGCTCGTTTATCTTATCCGCACCCAGGTGGCGCAGGTCTATGTGTACATAGTCAAGCCCGTCTTCTCTGGTGAAACCTCTGCCCTCCATAATCTCGGTCATCTCGGAGCGAGAAACGATATCTCTGGGTGCCGTCTCCATCTTGGAGGGAGCGTACTTCTCCATAAACCTTTCATCTTTGTTGTTCCGAAGGTAACCCCCCTCGCCCCTTGCTCCCTCGGTAATCAGGATACCGTTGGGTATCAGCCCTGTCGGATGGAACTGCACGAACTCCATATCCTTGAGGGGTATACCGGACCTGTAAGCCATGGCTAGACCGTCACCGGTAGCTGTGAGAGAATAAGTAGTAAATCCAAACATGCGGCAGGCTCCGCCAGTTGCTATGACCAGCGCCTTACCTTTTATAAAGAAGAACTCCCCGCTGGTAAGGTCCCAGACCGTCAGGCCGGCGAAAGCCCCGTTATCTATCAGAATAGAGGTAACATAGCATTCGTCATACCGGGTGACGCGGTCATATTTCTGGAGAGTGTCATACAGGGTATGCATCTCGAAGAAGCCGGTCTTGTCCTCGGCGAACGTTGCTCTATCGAAGCTGTGTCCGCCGAATGCCCTCTGGCTTATCCGGCCGTCGGGACGTCTTGACCAGGGAATGCCCCAGTGGTCGAGTTGGACGATCTCCTCGGGACATTTTCCCACAAAAAGTTTTACAACATCCTGGTCGGCAAGGAAATCACTCCCCCGTACCGTATCCCACGCGTGAAGCTCGAGGCTGTCGCCTTCCTCTGGGTGAAGGACCGCTGCTGTGCCGCCTTCGGCGCAGACAGAGTGTGAGCGCATTAGCTGAACCCGGGAAACGATAGCGATGTCTAAATCATTATTGCCAACCCTGGCGGCTTCAATAGCCGCTCTCAGGCCTGCTATTCCTGAACCGAGAATAACTACATCGTGAACTATTTCCATCTATGAAAATCTCCGATAACCAGGTTATTATGTAACTGGTGGCTGATTACTATAAATCGGCTTCCTTATGGCGCGCACTATGGCACTGAAGATTAACAGCTACAGGAAGGCTGGCAATGTGGGCGGGGTATGTTTCAACATGAACCGCCAGCGAGGTAATCCTTCCTCCTACGCCACCAGGGCCGACACCAGTGGTATTGATACGCCGTAGCAGCTCATTCTCAAGAACGGCAACCTCCATATCTGGTGAAGGCTCACCAACTGTGCGCAGGAGTGCCTTCTTGGCTAGTATCATTGCCTTCTCGGCGCTGCCACCTATGCCAACCCCAACTATTGTAGGTGGACAGGGATTACTGCCTGCCTCCTCAACAGCACTTACGACGAAATCAATAACCCCCTGGCGACCCTGGGCTGGTTTTAATACGGTGAAGCGGCTCATGTTCTCGCTGCCGCCGCCCTTGGGGGCGACAATAATCTTTAACTTGTCCCCAGGCACAATCTCACTGTGAATGATTGAGGGGGTGTTGTCCTTAGTATTGACCCTGGCTGAGAACGGCTGGTCTACCGCAGACTTCCGCAGGTAGCCTTCACTATACCCCTGTCTTACTCCTTCATCGATGGCTTCATAAAGGTCGCCTCCTGTGATATGGACGTCCTGACCTATTTCCAGAAAAACTATGGCAAGGCCGCAGTCCTGGCATAGCGGCATTTCCTCTTTAGCTGCGATGTCAGCATTCTCGAGTATTTGGTCCAGTATCTGGCGCCCTACGGGTGATTCCTCCTCCTCGCGTGCTTTCTTGAGCGCAGCCAACACATCCTCTCCCAGGAAGAAATTGGCTTCTTTGCACAGACGGGCAACGGTAGCGGTGACGTCTTTAGCTTTGATCTCTTTCATATACGCACCCGCTATATTTTCATAATGTCGATAAGCTCTCTCACGGCATCCGCTGACTTCTTTAATGCTTTCTTCTCTTCAGGTGTCAGCTTTATCTTAACGATTTCTTCGATACCGTCCTTGCCCAGCTTTACCGGCACCCCTACAAAAACGCCTTTAACTCCGTACTCCCCGTCGAGGTAAGCGGCGCAGGGCAGGATTTGCTTCTTGTCCTGTACTATGGCGTCTACCATCTGGACAACGCCTGCCGAGGGGGCGTAGAAAGCGCTCCCGGTCTTAAGCAGGGCGACGATTTCACCGCCTCCTTTGACAGTGCGCTCCACTATCTTGTCGATTTTATTTTTGGGAAGCACCTCTGTTACAGGCACGCCGCCAACTGTAGCCATCTTGGTCAGGGGTATCATTGTATCTCCGTGCCCGCCCAGTACATAAGCAGCAACATCCTCCACCGATACTTTCAGTTCCATGGCAAGGAAAGTCCTGAATCTGGCTGTGTCAAGAATCCCTGACATACCTATAACGCGTTGCCGCGGGAAACCGCTTACCTTAAGCGCCAGTTGGGCCATGGCATCCAGTGGATTGGAGACAACGATGATTATACAGTTCGGCGATTTCTTTACCAGTTTCTGGGTAACTTCTTTGACTATCTTCATATTGGTGAGAACGAGGTCGTCACGGCTCATACCCGGCTTCCGCGGCACACCGGAGGTGATAACAGCGATATCTGAATCTGCTGTCTCCTCGTAGCTATTTGTTCCAATAACGTTGGAGTCGAAACCAACAACAGGTCCGCTTTCGAGGATGTCCAGAGCCTTGCCCTGCGGCATTCCCTCTATGATGTCCACCAGTACGATGTCGGCATAGCCACGCTCTGCCAGCCGTTGTGCGCAGGTAGCCCCTACGTTTCCGGCTCCGACCACGGTGATTTTTTTACGCATGATGTATTGCCTCCTCTAGCTTATTGTAAATAACGTCCTGTAGAATTCGGGGTCATTGGGGAGAGCTTGATGTCGTGGACAAATAGGTTACCCCTGGAGATAATTGAAACGATGGTGCTCTCTAAATTGCTGGCAGCTTTCTCTTCTCCGAGGTGCTTTAGCATCTTCGCTGCTGGGAGCATCATCGCTATAGGATTGACCTGTTCTTTGCCTTTGTAACGCGCTAGGAGATTCTATCTCCGCAAAGCTGGGCAGCAATATAATATCATATTGCTCTGGGTTTGTCACCAAGTTAATGCTTTGTAGGCGAAGCTACTGCTTTGGCATGATGATAAGGAGTCTGTGTCCTATCTCATCGATCTTGGGGAATACCTGGTGTCTTCCTAAATATCTGGCATTAGCAGTATAGAGTTACACCGCGTCTTTTAAGTTATCGAGAGCTTCCTCTGTGCACTTCCTAAATCAAGCCGTCGCTGCTATAATGCCAGCTAGGTTATGTCACCGCCAAGGATTTATCGCGTATCACCCTATCGGCTCCACAATTCAATCGATCGCCTACTTATCATATTTATCAGCTAGTGAACTTAAAGCAGTGAACTTCTTAGCTAGTATTAAAAAACGAAGTAAACCACTGTGGGTAGTGGCAGCGGGGTGCGCGCTCATTGGAGTAGTTGGCAGCCTTGATTTCCTGACGGGATATGAACTCGGATTTTCATTGTTCTATTTGGTACCCATTTCTCTCGTTACCTGGTTCAGAGGGTTACGCCTCGGAATAATGATATGCCTTGCCAGCGCTTCTGTGTGGCTGATTGCTGAGATGTCAGCAGGAATATCGTATTCGCATCCTGCTATCTACGCTTGGAATACCATAATCAGGCTTGGCTTTTTTATCACAGTCACATTCCTTTTATCGACAACAAGAAGAGCACTAGATAGAGAGAAGGAGTTAGCTCGTACGGACTATTTGACAGGTGCAGCGAATTCACGCTTCTTCTCGGACTTTGTAGAGATGGAGATTGACCGCTCCGAGAGATATGGACATCCATTTACCATAGCTTATATTGACCTTGACAACTTCAAGGCTGTAAATGATCAGTTAGGACATGCCACAGGTGACCAAGTTCTCTATACAGTGGCCAATCATATCAAAAAGAATTTACGTAAATCAGACGTGGTTGCGCGGCTCGGCGGAGATGAGTTTGCGTTGCTGTTGCCAGAGACTGGCCTGGAATCTGCCCAAGGTGCCCTCGCTAAACTTCAACACGGACTTGTAGAAGAGATGCAACGGAGCAATTGGCCGATAACATTTAGCGTTGGTGTATTGACATGTATTGATACGCCATCGACGACATACGAGATAGTTAGACTGGCGGATGATTTGATGTACTCAGTGAAGCGCGAAGGTAAGAACGCAATAAAATACTCCACGTACACGGCTAAAAAACAGAAGAAGAAATTGAGAAGAAATTAAGCTGAAAAGAGTCGTTAAAACTGCAACGCTCCTGTGGATATTATCATTAACAGGAGCGTTGGTAATCAGATGTCAACAACGAAGCAGGTGATATTTCAATAAGCGTAGATTTAACAGACCTATGCCTTCGTATCTATTATGGCGAGCACCTCTCCTTTTTTTACTGATGCTCCCGGCCCGTAGTTTACCTTCTTAATCACACCGTCTGTAGGTGCAGGGATGGCGTTCTCCATCTTCATCGCTTCCAGCAGGACGACGACGTCGCCTGATTTAACTCGATCACCCTCTTTTACCTGATAGCGAATCACGGTACCGGGCATCGGAACCAGTACAGCAACTTCGCCCTCGGCGATTGTGGTCGGGGCTTTTACGGGTGCCTTCGCAGGCTGGGGCGGCGCTTCTGTCTTAGGTGCGGGCTGCGCAGCAACCGGTGCTGCGGAAACAACAGGGCCGGTAACGGTGGAAGCGCCGGTTGGCTCCACCTCCACCTTGTAATATTCATCCTCGACGAATACATTGAAAGTTCTGATTCCCGGCCCCTTGGGCGGGGCTTCCTTTTCTCCCTTCTCCACGAGCTTGCCTGACAGGGCTTTGGCAATAAGCTCATCCTCTTTCTTTACTTGCTCAAGCGTCTTGGGCTTTACTGAATCCGGTACCGGCTCGAGACCGTACTTCCAGCGCAGGAATTTCATTCCTGTTTGAGGATAGAGAGCGTAGATAAGGACATCCCCTATGTCCTTGGCAATGTCCTTAGTGGCTTCTTTAGCCTTTTCCATCTCCGGTTCCAGCATGTCGGCGGCGCGGCAGGTTATCGGTTTCTCGCCTCGCTCGTAGCCCTTGAGCGCTATCTTCTGCACCTTGGGGTCAATGGGGGCTGGGGACCTTCCGTACATTCCGTATATATAATCCTTAACCTGACCTGAGATCATCTTGTATCTGCCGAAGAGGACATTCTGCACGGCTTGAATGCCTACAATCTGGCTTGTCGGAGTGACCAGAGGGGGATAGCCGAGCTCTTTGCGAACCTTGGGAAGCTCTTCATGAACTTCATGCAGCCTGTCCAGGGCGTCAGCTTCTTTAAGCTGCGATACCAGATTTGTGGTCATACCGCCGGGGACTTGGTGCATTAATACACCGGTATCGATGATTGACATTTTACTGGTGTCGACATGGCTCCGGTATTTGGGGGCTATAGCCTCGAAATGCTCGCCTAAATTAAGGAGAAGGCTCAGGTCCAGCCCGCAATCCCGCGGCGTTCCCTGGAGAGCAGCGACAATAGGCTCGATTGCTGGTTGCGAGGAGCGCAAGGCAAACGGGGCCAGCGCAGTATCGATAATATCAACCCCGGCTTCAACGGCCTTGAGGCAGGTCATTGATGCCATACCGCTGGTGTAGTGGTTATGCAGTTCCACAGGAATTCGCAGCTTTGCTTTCAGGGCTGTAATCAGGTCATAGGCATCATATGGTGAAAGCAGTCCTGCCATGTCTTTGATGCAGATGCTGTCGGCGCCCATGTCCTGGAAGATAAGTGCCTTGTTGACGTAGTAATCTATGGTGTAGACCGGTCCGCCCAGTTTATTCTCAGTGAGGGAGAAACTGAGGCAGGCCTGGATATGCTTGCGGCACGCTTTAATTTCCTTAAAGGAGGCTTGAACATTGCGCTCGTCATTAAGGGCATCGAAGACGCGGAATATATCTATTCCGACTTCAGCAGACTGGTCGACGAACGCCTTGACAACATCATCGGCATAATTCCGGTATCCCACCAGGTTCTGCCCCCGGAGCAGCATTTGTAGTGGTGTATTGGGCATGAGCCTCTTTAGGCGGCGCACTCTGTCCCAGGGGTCTTCGTTTAAAAATCTTGTGCAGACGTCGAACGTGGCTCCGCCCCAGACTTCCATTGCGTGGAATCCGACCTTATCCATCTCGGGCGCAATCGCCTCCATATCCTCAATGCGTAGCCGGGTAGCAAAGGAGGACTGGTGTGCATCACGAAATGTGGTGTCACAAATCTTAAGGGGATTTTTTGCCTTTGCGCCTGTCTTTGCCTGCTTTGGCTTAGGCTTGGACTGTTGTTTCTGTGCGGACATTATATTAGCCTCCTTCGGACTGACATAAAATTCAATTGTTAAGCACTTTTTTAAGCCATTCTCCGCTGCCATAAGGTTCGCATTCTCATTATCTCTTCCCGTCCGGAGACAGACCAGAGGTTGAACGCTGTTGCTGGCCTCAGCCGCGGTGTCGCCGTCCTTCCAGCCCTCCCTTCCTCTTCCATATAGGCGTTAACAGCGGCCATCACGGCAGCTAAGGTCTTGTTTTTTTCCTTATCGGGAGCCTGAATGGCGCTCATAGCTTCAAACCGGTATATTTCCGTGTTTCTTGGGCGGTCTTGTTTCACGCTTGCTTGACAGGAACTCGAGCGCAGCGATTATCTTGGGGCGGGATTCATTTGGCATGATGACCTCGTCAACCAGCCCTCGAGCTGCCGCAATGTAAGGGTTATAGAACAGACCGCGGTACTCTTCAATCTTCTCCTGCTGTTTAGCCTTGGGATCAGCTGCCTCCGAGATCTCACGGCGATGGATAATCTTTGCGGCTCCTTCGGCACCCATGACCGCTATCTCAGCAGTTGGCCAAGCGAAGACCATATCGGCGCCGAGTTCCTTGGCACACATTGCAAGATAGGCTCCACCATAAGCTTTCCGCACAATCATGGTAATCTTGGGAACGGTTGCTTCGGAATAGCACCACAGGAGTTTTGCACCGTGCCGTATTATCCCGGACCACTCCTGGTCGGTCCCGGGAAGATATCCGGGTACATCGACAAGGGTGAGCAAAGGGATATTGAAGGCGTCGCAGAACCGGATGAAGCGAGTCGCTTTGTCAGAAGCGTCTACGTCCAGGCTGCCGGAGATGAATAAAGGCTGATTAGCTATGATACCCACGGTTCTCCCATTCATCCGAGCGAAGCAGATAATCATGTTCTCTGCATAGGCGGAATGGGGCTCAAGAATCGTGCCGTTGTCCACTATAGAGCGGATGACATCTTTCATATCATAGCTCTGGCGGGCAGAATCGGGGACTATGGTATCAAGATTGGTGGCAGTGCGGTTGGGGTCATCACTGGTATCGAGGAGCGGCGGGTCCTCCATATTATTGGGGGGCAGGTAGCTCAACAATGCCTTAATCATCTCGACAGCATGGGTGTCGCTCTGGCAAGCAAAATGGGCTACCCCGCTTTTGCTGTTATGTACCGCAGCACCGCCCAAGCCCTCGAAGTCGATCTCCTCACCGCTCACCGTCTTGATAACATCGGGTCCTGTAATAAACATGTAGCTGGTTTTCTCAACCATGAAAAGCCAGTCGGTCATGGCGGGGGAATAGACCGCTCCTCCAGCGGTAGGACCCATTATCGCTGATATTTGAGGGATAACCCCTGATGCACAGGAGTTGCGGAAGAATATACTGCCATATCCCGACAGGGCATCAACGCCCTCCTGAATACGAGCGCCGCCCGAATCGTTGAAGCCCACGACCGGGACGCCCATCTTCATAGCGAGGTCCATGACCTTGCATATCTTTTTAGCATGCATTTCTCCCAGAGTCCCGCCTCTGGAGGTGAAATCCTGAGAGTACGCGCATACCGGCCTGCCGTTTACAGTGCCGTGGCCAGTGACCACGCCTTCGCCAGCGATAAAAGCATCTTGCATATCGAAGTCGGAACAGCGATGGCGAATGAACATGTCGAGTTCGCAGAAACTTCCAGGATCAAATAATAGATCGAGCCTCTCCCTTGCTGTTAGCTTACCAGCCTGGTGCTGTTTCTCAACCGATTTCGGACCACCCTGTGCCTTTTCCTTCTCTTCCCTCTCTTTTAGTTCCTGAAGACGATCGAAAACAGTTGCCATCAGGCTTCTCCTTTCTGTGCCTGACTATTTCTTGGGTTTATTTCAGTAGCTGTCGTTGGTGATACCCGAGTGTGGGTATTATAGCCTCTACATATAATATCGGGAAGGGGTATATCTTGATAGGGGATGAGGTTATACAGAGGAAGCGAGCGGTGGGAAAGGTTTGTGATAGAAATTACCCTGTGACCACAAATAGAGAGTGATGTTATTAGCGGTTTCACAGTGCTTCTAAACCTGGCAATCACCTACTAAGTAGGCAATTACTAAGTTCAGTATGCCATTTGGCCCCTTCTTTGTCAAGATTAACAGGGTGATGTTGGTAGGAAAAGACAGTCTCAATATGGTAGAATAACGTACAAAGGACAGCACAGTCAGTATTTCAACTACAAATACAGGCAGGTGTGATGGCTCGGTTTATCAGGCCGATGGAGCTGGAGGATGTTCCTCAGGCATCCGATATCGAAAGGGAAGCATTTCCACCACCATGGCCTGCTACTAATTTCAGGCATGCCCTGATGTTCAATAGCTCGACTACATATCTTGTGGCATGTGATGAACTGACTGAGAACGATAGATCGGTTCTAGAATATGCGCCTGTAAACTGTGGTGTTCAACCGTCGGGGTCGGGCTTTGGGTGGCTAAGATCAGGATTAACGCGCTTGTTTAAGGGAGATACAGCGGTAGTAGCTCCAAGGCAACTAATTCTGGGATTTGCATCTGTCTGGTTTGTGCTCGATGAAGCGCATATCTCCAATATTGCGGTGCTTGAATCACGTCGGCGTCAGGGTATCGGCGAGCAGTTGCTGATATCGATTATAAAGATCGCAATAGAGCGCAACGCCTGCTACATCAACCTCGAGGTGCGTGCTTCCAACAAAATCGCTCAGGCTCTGTATACAAAGTATGATTTCGACGAAGTCGGAACGCGATATGGCTACTACTCAGATAACAAAGAGGATGCCGTGCTGATGACAGCGAATAATATATACTCGAGTAGCTTTCAGGACAATTTGCAGAGGCTAATGAACGTGTATACCCGGCGATGGGGGATAATTGTTTAAAGACGCTCCAGTGATGATTACCGGCCCATCAGGATGCTTACCACCCGGTCTAAACCACTAAGGTCAGTTATTATACTAACTTCACTCTCAGGAAAGCGCTTCTTTGCCAGCTCATGTACTGCTTGTCCATGATTGTGGCCTATCTCCAGAATAACCGCGCCGCCACTCAGTAGCTTGTTTTTCAGTTGAGAAAGAAGCTCTTTAATCATTTCAAGGCCATCGGTACCGCCAGCAAGAGCCGGTTTTGGCTCGAATCTTATGATTTCAGGAGTCAGATCAGCGAACTCTGGCTCCGCTACGTAGGGGAGGTTGGCGACAATGACATCAACAGGTGCAGGCAGTGGGTCAACCAGGCTGCCATGCAAAAAAGTAACCCTGTCGCTAACGCCGTGCTGCTGACAATTAGCTTCGGCTATCTCCAGAGCGGCAGTGGAGATATCGGTAGCATAGATTCTGGCATGAGGTAAATGAACGGCAAGGGCTATGGCAACAGCACCACATCCGGTGCCGATGTCAGCGATCAAGCAAGACTGCGGAAACCTGCTTGATATAAGCTCAATAGCCGTCTCTATGAGGAGTTCAGTCTCGGGACGTGGTATGAGTACAGAGGGAGAGACATGAAAATCGAGGCCGAAGAACTCTTTGTGTCCGATAATATAGGCAGTTGGCTCGTGGTTTATACGGCGTCGGATAAGGGCAAAGTAGGCCGAGGTTTGCTCAGGAGTGAGCCTTCTTTCGTAATCTATAAAAAGACCGACCCGGTCAAGTTTTAATAGGTGACGCAATAACAGTTCAGCTTCGAGGCGCGCCTCATCTATGCTGTGTGCGGTGAAGGTTCTTATTGCC